>Ga0157370_10001360_pt1 | contig 30276 bp, 26 predicted proteins | sample C35metaG_FD_113463 | JGI IMG/M metagenome (GOLD analysis project Ga0157370, IMG submission 113463) | Corn rhizosphere microbial communities from Kellogg Biological Station, Michigan, USA - C3-5 metaG | ecosystem: Host-associated > Plants > Roots > Rhizosphere > Soil | place: USA: Michigan...
ACCAGCTGCGCGAACAGCCTGTAGTGGGCATAGTCCGCTGACACCGCCGCCGCCTGCAGCGCGGCAATCACGTCGGGGTTGTACATGTGGTACTCGCCATCGTGCATGTACTTCAGCAGACCTCCCTGATCGATCGGCTCGCGCGAATCCCACGCACGCGCGGCAAGCTGCTGCAGATCCGATTCCAGGTCGTCGAAGTCCGCGCCCTGCACGCGGCTCTCAGTGCCGCAGAAGCACAGCTCCACGATCCGGTCGGAGAGACCGACGATCTCGAAGAGCTGCGAGCTGCGATAGCTTCCGATCGTCGAGATCCCCATCTTCGACATGACCTTGAACAGGCCCTTGCGGATCCCGGCCCGGTAGCTGCGGCCGAGCTCCAGGCGGGTGGCGAAGTCCAGCTTCACCCGTCCCTTAGCTCTCATGTCGAACAGGAGCTGGTACGCCATGTAGGGATATACCGCCGTCGCCCCGTAGCCGATGAGGCAGGCGAAATGGTGCGGATCGCGCGCCGTGCCGGTCTCGACCAGCAGGTTGCATTTGCAGCGCAGGCCGGTCCGCACGAGGTGGTGATGCACGGCACCGGTAACGAGCAGGGCGTGCGCGGGCAGCTTCCCCTCGATGAGGTAGCGGTCGGAGAGCAGCAGCACGAGCTTGCCCTCCCGTACCGCGCTCTCGGCTTGTGCGCACATGCGCCGAATCGCCGCTTCCAGGCCTTCGGCGGGCTCGTACTGCAGATCGATAAAGGCGTGCGTCACTTCCTTGAGGCCGAGGATCTGGCGCAGCTTGCGCTGCGACAGGATCGGCGAGCCGAGCACGATCTGGCGCGCGTGCTCGGGCGCGGGCACGAAAATGTTGCACTCCGGGCCGATCTGGGTCTGCAGCGACATGACGATCGACTCGCGCAGCGAATCGATCGGCGGGTTGGTCACCTGCGCAAACTGCTGCCGGAAGTAGTCGTACAGCGAGCGGACTTTGTGCGACAGCACGGGCATCGGCGTGTCATCGCCCATCGAGCCCACCGCCTCGCTCTCGTCCTCCGCCAGCACCCGGATGATCTCGTCGCGCTCCTCGGCACTGACGTTGAACATCTTCTGATAGAGGGCCAGGGTCTCGCGGTCGAACGGCTCTGCCGCCAGCCGCGGATCCACCAGGTCCGATTCGAGGTACCGGACGCCTTTCTTCAGCCAGGTCTTGTACGGGTGGCGTGACTTCAGGAACGTGTCGATGTCCTTCGATTCGAGCAGCGTCCCGGTCTGCAGGTCGAGCGCGATCATGTCGCCCGGGCCCAGCTTGCCCTTGCGCACCACGTCCTCGGGCTTGTAGTCCCACACACCCGTCTCCGAGGCGATCGTCAGGACGCGGTTGCGGGTAATGACAAAGCGTGCGGGTCGCAAGCCATTGCGGTCCAACGCGCAAAGGGCATAGCGCCCGTCAGTGAGCACGATCCCGGCGGGACCGTCCCAGGGCTCGAGATGTACGGAGTAGAACTCGTAGAACGCCCGCAGATCCGAATCGATCGAGTCGAGGCCGTGCCACGCGGGGGGCAGCAGCAGCCGCATCGCGTGCATGGCGTCCAGGCCGCCCATGAGCAGCACCTCGAGCATGTTGTCGAGGCTCTGCGAATCCGAGCCGGAGAGGGACACCAGCGGCAAAGCCTGCTGCAGGTCCGGCAGGAGCGGTGAGCGCAGCAGCGGGCCCCGGGCGACCGCCCAACTTCGATTGCCCTGCACGGTGTTGATCTCACCGTTGTGCGCCAGGTACCGATAGGGGTGAGCGAGGCGCCACTGCGGCAGGGTGTTCGTAGAGAAACGCTGGTGGAACACCACCACCGAGGCCTCCAGGCGCGGGTCCTCCAGATCCGGATAGAACTCTGCCAGGTGCTGCGGCATCACCATTCCCTTGAACACGAGCGTGCTCGCGGAAAGGCTCGGCACATAGAACGCCGGATCCGACTGCAGCTCCAGCTCTGTCAGGCGCCGCGCCATGAAGAGCTTGCGGTTGAAGGACGCCTCATCCATGTCGGCGACGCGACCGTTCACGAACACCTGCTCGATGTGAGGCAGGGTCTTGAGGGCCTGGGTGCCACATGCTCCCGCGTTCACCGGGACGACGCGCCAGCCCGCCAGCTCGAGCCCCTGGCGGACGAGCTGGGCTGCCAGGCGCGTCTTCGCCGCCAGCGCCAGCTCGGGATCGCGGTTGAGGAACACCAGCCCCGAGGCGAACTGCTCCCCGACCTGGATGCCCGCCTCCGCGGCCACGGCGCGCAGGAACGCCTCCGGTCGTTTCAGCAACAGGCCGCAGCCGTCCCCGGTCTTCCCGTCGGCGGCGATGGCACCGCGATGGGTCAAGCGATTCAGGGAGGTGATGGCGGTGCGGACCAGCCAGTGGCTCGGCTGATCGTCGAGACTGGCGATCAAGCCAAATCCGCAACTGTCGCGTTCGTAGGCTTCTTTGAAGAGTCCCTGGGTGCTCATCGGTGCGGCCTCGTTCATCAGCAGCAGGTGGACGCCGCGCACACGCGCGGCGCCTGCCACCGCAGGCCGTACGCCTGCAGTTGCTTGGGAAAATTATGGTAAGGAGGACGGCGGGCTACTCTCGTGCCCGACTGCGCGTCCCGGCAGGAACTGCAGTCGAACTCGCCCGCGTACGACGCGGCGTTTGCGCGACGACTGTCGTCTGTCTACACCTACTCTATGGACTCGATAATACCGGCCCGACGGGGGCTTTCAAGTCGGCTGCTTTCGGGCATTTGCGCTGTCCGCCGACTCCGCATGGCCATAGGCACAGCCGCGCGCGCACGCGCGGCCTAATGCCGTGAGGGGCGCCGTGGTGTCCGTCGTAAGTCACGCGCTGCCGCTCTCGTGAGTACGCTCGCCGACGACGGGGTTGACGCGCGCGAGCTGACACACCGACGGGGCAGAGTGTGTGCAAAGCGAACGTTGTGACGCTCGTCTACTCGCAGCTCACATTTTCTCTGCCTGTCCTATTGCATCGCGGGTCGTCGTACTTCAACATGCGCGCGCGTTACGGGGTGTGGTACCGCTCGTGACGTCCAGAGATGGTCGTCCGGACCCGTGGAGGTGTGGCACAAGACAATGAAGACACGTAAAGCGTCGAAGGTCGTCAACGCTGGGGTCCGAGCCAAAGCTCGCGCTGCCAGAGCTCAGGCCAGAACTCAGACCACCGCACTTACCGGGAACGAACCCGCTTCCCGTCTTCAACCCGTCAATTCGTATCTGGAAAAGAATTTTCCCGACTTCTTCGCCGAAGCGCGCTTTCAGGTAGGGGACGACGACTACTTCCTCTACGCCCGCTTCGGGCAGTACCTCGCCCGGACCATCGAGCAGAACCGGGCCTCCCGAGACAAGATCAACCGCGGTTTCACCGTGCTGAACAAGATGGCACGGGTGTCCGCTCGCTATCCCGGCATTCGCCAGATGATGGTCTCGGGCCCGCTCGAGTACATCGTGGACGCTCCGAAGGCCCGCGCGCTCGCGCTCAAGCGCCTCTCGCCAGTGGCGCAGGGCTATATGGAAAGTCTGTGCGAGTGAGCTCGACCTCCTGAGCCCGGGGTGCCAGGACCCCGGGGGCAGTTAGCACCGCAGAGGAGTGCGCATCAAGCCGGTGCCGTCACTGCGGATCGCGCGGCGTGAGCTCGATACGCAGGCTCTGAGTTCGGCGCACGATGTGCAGCGTCAGTGCCGTCCCGAGGGGCCAGCGGCTCAAGTGGCGGTGAAGGGCGTCGACCCCGTCCACGGGCGCATCGTTGACCGCGATGATGAGGTCCCCCGGGCGCAGATCCGATTCGGCGGCGGGGCCCTTGTCATCGCGACCCAGAATCTCCACGGCGCGTCTGACGGGCAGCTCGAGCGCCCGAACCAGCCGCAAGTCGAGTGGCCGATCACGCACCGACACGCCGAGATAGGCGCGCCGCACACGTCCCTGCGTCAGAATCTCAGTGAGAACCCATTGCGCGGTGGCTGCCGGAACGGAGAACCCGATCCCTTGAGCCATTGCGATGATGGCGGTGTTGACACCCGCCACGCGTCCGCTCGCATCAACGAGCGGTCCGCCGGAGTTTCCGGGGTTCAACGCCGCTGTGTGCTGCACGATGCCCTCGATGGCGCGGCCCTGGCGGCTGCGCAACGAGCGCCCCAGCGCGCTGACAACGCCTGCGGATACCGTCGACTCGAAGCCGAGGGGGTTGCCGACCGCCACCACCAGCTGCCCGACGCGCAGCGGTGTACTGATCGACAATGTGGCATAGGGCAAGGAGGCGGCCTGCGCGCGCAACACAGCGAGATCGGTGGAGGCATCGCGCCCGACCACGACGGCAGGAACACTGCGCCCGTCGACAAACGCGACGCGGGCGTCCTGAACTCGCTCCACGACATGCTCGTTGGTAAGGATGTAACCGTCGGGCGTGACCACGACGCCAGATCCCGCGCCACCGCGCGCCCGGGCCGCTTCGCCCGCCCCACCGACGTAGATACTGACTACCGCGGGGCCGACAGCCTCCACCGCCCCGATGACCGCCTGGGAATAGGCATCGAGCACTTCCTCGGCGCCCGCCACCTCATCGGACTGATCGCCACCCTGATCGAGCATGGGAGCAGGCATGGGGCCAGGGGGCGGGGATCTCAAGTAGGCTCCGATCTCAAGTAGGATGGACGCGTGATATCGCTTTCCCAAACTGCCCTGCTGCTCGCGGCAGCCGTCATCGCCGTGGCGCTGTTCCGGCTGCTCAAGCTCAGCTCGATCCTCGGCTACGTGGCCGCGGGGCTCGCCATCGGCCCCTGGGGCCTGGGGCTGTTCCGCAACGTCGAAGAGGTCAGGAACGTCGCCGAGTTCGGCATCGTGCTGCTGCTGTTCATCATCGGCCTGGAGCTGCAGCCGACACGCCTGTGGGTGATGCGGCGCGTCGTGTTCGGCCTGGGATCGGCGCAGGTGATCTTGTGCACGCTGCTGCTGGGGGGCGCCGCGTGGCTCTTTGGTCTGCAGCCCACCGCAGCACTGATCATCGGCTTCGGCCTGTCGTTGTCTTCCACGCCGCTGGTCCTGCAGGTGCTGGCTGAGCGCGGCCAGCTCAAGTCCCAACACGGCCGGTCGGCGTTCGGCATCCTGCTGTTCCAGGATCTCGCGGTCCTTCCCATGCTGGCCATCCTGCCCCTGCTGTCGGCGGTCCCGGGCTCCCAGGCGGCCGCACCCGCGTGGTGGGTCATTCTGATCAAGCTCGTCATCGTCGTCGCCATCGTCATCGTCGGCGGACGACTCATCGTCCGCCCTGCCCTGCGAGTCGTCGCCCTCATCAAGGTCAGCGAAGTGTTCACGGCGGCGGCGCTGCTGACCGTGATTGCCACCGCGCTGCTGGCAAACGCCGCCGGACTGTCGGCATCCCTGGGTGCGTTCCTGGCCGGCGTGCTGCTCGCCGACAGTGAATTCCGTCACGAGCTCGAAGCGGATCTCGAGCCGTTCAAAGGCTTGCTGCTGGGGTTGTTCTTCGTGACCGTCGGGATGTCGGCAAACCTGCAGCTGCTGCTGTCCGAGCCGCTGCCGCTGCTCGCCCTGACCGTGGGCTTCATGGTAATCAAGCTGCTGGCCGTGTGGGCGCTGGCGCGGATTGCACGCCTGGAGCCGCCGGCGGCACGCCGCCTCGCCTTCGCGCTTCCGGCCGGAGGGGAGTTCGCGTTCGTACTGTTCACCCTGGCGTTCGGGGAGCGCATCCTGGATCGCGGGACTGTGGACCTGCTGATCCTGGCCGTCACCCTGTCGATGATGATCGCACCGCTGCTGCTGCTGTTGCAGGATGCCATCGCGGTGCGCCTGAAGGGCCGCTCGCAGCGACCCTTCGATCAGTTCGAGGACCAGGACATCCAGGTGCTGATTGCAGGCTTCGGCCGCTTCGGCCAGATCGTCGGGCGCATCCTCACGGCACGCCGCATTCCCTTTACAGCCCTCGACAGCAACCAGACGCATGTCGATTTCGTGCGCCGCTTCGGTAACAAGGTCTACTACGGCGACGCCTCGCGGCTGGATCTCCTGCGTGCGGCCGGCGCAGCCAACGCTTCCGTATTCGTGCTGGCGATCGACGACGCCGATGCGTCCGTGCGCGCAGCTACCCTGATCCGGGAATACTTTCCGCGCGTGAAGATCTATGCACGCGCCCGCAATCGACAGCATGCGTTCGCGCTGATGGATGCGGGCGTAAAGAACATCATCCGCGAGACCTACGCATCCAGCCTCGAAATGTCGGAACAAGTCCTGCAGGCACTGGGGGAGACGGCGGAGTCCGCGCGCACGGCCGTGCGCCGCTTCCGCCGCCACGACGAAGGTGTGCTGGCGTCTCAGTACGCGGTAAAAGAGGATGAGACGAAGTTCAAGGCCGCCACCGTAGAAGCCGCGCAGCAGCTGGAGAAGCTGTTCGAGGCAGACGAGGCGAAATCGGAGTAGCGATGGACGAGGCTCTGCGGGTGCGCGAGTTCTGGTTTGGCTCGTTGGTCAAGCCTCAGCCGGGAACGAAGTCAGCGCGCCCTGCAGCGCGGGGCGCGGAGCTGGACCGACGCATGCAGCTCTGGTTCGGAAGCGACGCGAACCCGCAGCTGCGCGCGCAGCAGGACGCCCTCATCACCACGGAGTTCTCGGAACTGGCGGCACGAGCGCTGAGCGGCGCCTTGGCGAGCTGGGCGGACAGCCCCCGACGGCGGCTCAGTCTGATCATTCTGCTGGACCAGTTTCCGCGCCAGATCTTTCGCGGCCAGGCCCGCGCCTTTGCGGGTGACGAGCAGGCTCTGGGCCTGGCGCTCTCGGGCATGCAGTCCGCTGCCGACGGCGCGCTGGAGACGCTCGAGCGGATGTTCTTCTACATGCCGTTGCAACACTCCGAATCGCTCGAAGTCCAGGACGAGTCGGTCGCGGCGTACCGGCGGCTGCTGAGCGAAGCGCCGGAGGAGTTACGCCAGGTGTGTCAGGGGTCGGTCGAATCCGCCGAAGATCACCGGGATGTCATCCGGCGCTTCGGTCGCTTTCCTTCCCGCAACGTGGCACTCGCCCGCGACAGCACCCCGGAAGAGCGAGCGTACCTGGAGAGCGGCGGCGCGACGTTCGGCCAGTAGACCGCCTGGCACGCCGGCGAAAACCACGCTTTTCGCCGGCCGCATGGGCTCGCTGAGGGCCAACATTCCGCGAAAATCGCCGCAGGCGATTTTCGCCAATAGACTATGACAGGCCGGCGCGCGGATCGAACGGCATGACCCGCTGCATTTCCTCGTAGACGGCACGCGCTTCGGGCGACTGCGCCGGTGGCACGACGATCTTCAACAGGACGTATTGATCCCCTGGCTGCGAGCCCGGCAAGCCACGGCCGCGCAACCGCAGTTTCTGTCCCGACTGAGAGCCCGCTGGAATGCGCATCTCCACGCTGCCGGCCAGCGTTGGAACCGGAACGGTGGCCCCGAGAGCTGCCTCCCACGGCGCAATCGGCAACGTCAGTGTCACGTCGCGCCCTTCGAGCTGAAACAGCCGGTGCGGCCGGATGTGCGCCTCCAGGTACAGATCCCCTGCACGGCCGCCGCTCGTGGAGGCCTCGCCTTGGCCTGCGAGCCGGATCTGCTGACCCTCGGTGACGCCCGCGGGAATCGTCACTCTGACGGTGTGCGCACGCAGCTCGAGTGTTCCATCGGGCTTGAGCTCCGGACGCTTCAGATCGAGCGTACGCGTGCCCCCTCGATAGGCTTCCTCCAGATCGAGGTCCAGCCGCGCATGATGATCGCGCCCTGCGCGGCTGCGCGGCGAACGGGTGCCCGCGGCACCGGCAAAAGGCGACGCGCCGCCGAACAACGAGGAGAAGAAGTCGCTGAATCCGCCCTCCTCCTCATAGGTCTGCCGGAAGCCACCCGCACCCGGAGAGCCGCGGAACTCGAACCCTTCGGCCCACCCCGGCGGCGGCCGAAACTGCTGGCCGGACTTCCAGTCGCTGCCGAGCTGATCGTAGGCCGCGCGTTTCTCGGGGTCCTTGAGGACCTCGTAGGCCTCCTGGACCTCCTTGAATTTCTGCTCGGCGTTCGCCTCCTTGCTGACGTCCGGGTGAAACTTGCGCGCCAGGCGGCGGTACGACTTCTTGATCTCGTCCGCCGTCGCCGTACGGGTCACGCCGAGTATCTGGTAATAGTCCCGGTATTCCATGAATGCCTTAGTTTGGGGTCACCCGATGGGTGGAGTCGAGTCGCGCGCCGTGGGAGATGGGGGCATCTCCCACCCAACGCAAGAGCTTGAAAGCACCGCAGGGGGACCCCAGATCCCCTGCTGGTCGGCTCGCAGATTCCGAGTACCCATGAGCACTCACCCAGACGCTGTCGCGGATTCTAGTCTCGTCGTGTGCCCGGAATGTCACGCGATCGTGCGCGTACCCTCCGCTCGCCTCGCCGACCATCCCCGCTGCTCCCGCTGCAAGTCCGAGCTGCTTCCCGGTAGGCCGGTCGCGCTCGATGGCGCCTCCTTCCCACTGCACACCGGACGCAGCAGCCTGCCCGTGCTCGTGGACTTCTGGGCGCCCTGGTGTGGCCCCTGCCGCATGATGGCGCCCGTGCTCGACCAGCTGGCGCAACAGCGCGCCAGCCGGCTACAGGTGGCGAAGCTCAACACCGACGAGCAGTCGGATATCGCCGGCCAGTTCAATATCCGCAGCATCCCCACGCTGATCCTGTTCCGGGAGGGTCGCGAGATCGCTCGGCAATCCGGTGCCGTGAACGGCGCAGCCCTCGAGCGCTGGCTGGACACTGTGTTGCAACGGAGCTGATGGACGACGGTCCCACTCCTGCCGATGCGCTGCGGCATTCCTCGGCGACCGCGCAGGCATTCCCGCTGGCACACCGCTAGCACAGGGGGCTCCGATGCACCGGGCCGGTGCGTGACCCAAGGGCACGGTTATTGCAAACCTCGAGGCACCCCGGAGCTCCAGGCTGACGCCCGCCGATGCACTTGTCCCGCCCTCCGCCGCTCAGGAGCCTGAGAGCGTTCTGTGTCGCTGCGCGCCGCCGCAGCTTCAAGTCCGCCGCCGATGAGTTGTTCCTGACACCCTCCGCGGTGAGCCACCAGATGAAAGAGCTGGAAGGTGCGCTCGGCGTACGGCTGTTCGAGCGCAAGACTCGAGCACTCGATCTCACGACCGCCGGCCACGCGCTCCTGGGTGAGGTGGAGCCGCTGCTGCAGGCTCTCGATCGCAGCCTCACGCAGGTCGCGAGGCGCGCCGGCAGAGTGACGCTGCGTGTACTGCTGCCTCCGTTCTTCGCCAGCGAGTTGTTCATCCCCCGCCTCGCGAGCTTCTGCGCCGCCCATCCTGACATCGACATCCAGATCGACACGCGTGACCCCCGGCCCGCGATCCATCCGCCGACGGCCGACGTCTCGATTCTGCTGTCCGATGAAGTCCCGCAGGGATTGAGATCGGCGCGCTTGCTTTCTCTGTCGCTCACTGCCGCGTGCGCGCAGGAGCATGCGGCCGCCGTCGCGCGCCTCGGGAGCGATGTGTTCGGTCAGATGCCGCTGATCGTGCACCGGGCTCGCCCGTTTGCATGGACCCACTGGGCTCAGGAGATCGGACTGGTGAATCCAGAGCCGAGGAACGTGATCGAGCTGGACACGATGTCGGCCGTGGTACGCGCCGCCGAGCGCGGCGTTGGCGTGGCGCTCGTGCCGTCGGTCCTGTGTGATTCCTGGTTTCGCTCCGGGGCGTTGGTGCGGATCTTTTCCGTCGAGCTGGAAACACGCGACACGTACTTTCTGGTCAGCCGGCCCAGGGACGCGGACAAGCCGGCGGTTCGCGCGCTGACGCACTGGACGCTGGCGCAATTCGCTGCGCGCCCGTGAACGGGCCCGCCGTGGCTCAGGCATGCCTGTGAACACAGGCGTGGCGGTGCACCCGAAACGCACACTTCTTACGTTTGCTGCACGCTTCTGAGGCTCGCGGCACACTTCTGCCGGCTTCTCGGGCTTACCCCCGGATTTCACCCATCAATCCAAATTTCTTCGTTTGTCGCCGTCGGTTGCTTTTCTTATCGTGGTACTGCTCGTGAGGAAAACGGGCACCAACAGAAGGAGACCGCAATCATGTTCACCAGCCGTAACAGTTGCAAGCCGATGCGTGTGCTGCGCCTCGCGATTCTGGGCGCCATGCAAGGGGGCGCGCTGCTGGCCGGCTCAGCGGCGCAAGGCGCCGATCAACCCAACAAGTTCGTCATGACGGCATTCGCCCAGGCACCGGGCGGTGAGAATATCGTAGACGGCAATTACCAGGCCGCGATCCAGGAAACGCGGCGCGCCGAGTCGACGGACACACCCGTTGCCACGAACCAATGCGTCGCCTACACCATGAGCGCCCAGTTCGATGCCGCACAGAAAGCGTGCGACACGGCAGTCAGTAGCGCACGGGCTGATCGACGGAACCTCGGACCTACGCAGCTGTGGGATCAACAGCGGCTCTCCCAGACCCTGGCGATCGCCTACTCGAACCGCTCGGTGCTGGAATGGCTGTCGCACGACAACGCGGCTGCGCATCGCGATCTCTCCAAGGCGGGCTCGGCGGCTCCGGGGACTGCGGTCGTGTCGCAAAACATCGGCGCGCTGAACAGCCCGCAGCACCAGAACACGGTCGCGCAGGTGTCGGCGCTGCCGCATAGGTAAAGAGGCTGCAGCAAAGGACGCGGGCGACGGAGCGTGACCGGGGCTCGATTCCGTCGCCCGCGTTGGATCCGTTCCGGCGGGCGCCGGCGTGGCCGGAGTCGCTGGCCGTGGCTGCTGTGGCTTGGCCACCGCAGCCTACGCCTTGCCCGCCTCCAGCTCCTCGATCGTCCGTGGCCAGTCGTCCTTCAGCAACCGTGACAGCGAGCGGTCCGCGAGTACGCGGCCGCCGGTCTGGCAACGCGGGCAGTAGTTGGTTTCGTTCTCGGCATAGCGGATTCGCTGCACCGCCGTGCCACACACCGGGCAGGGCTTGCCGAAGCGGCCATGCACGGCCATCTCCGGACGGAATGCGGTGACCTTCTCCGGGAACTCCGCGCCGGTGTGCGTTCGCAAGCGGGTCGTCCATTCGAGCAGTACGTTCTGCACCGCTTCGTACAAACGCCTTGCGGCAGGCTCGTCGAGCTTCTGTGTGAGAGCGACCGGTGACAGCTGGGCTCGATGCAGTATCTCGTCCGAGTACGCGTTGCCGATGCCGCTGAACGTGCGCGGGTCGGTGAGTGCCCGCTTGAGGGTGTGATTCTCGCTCAGCAGCCGCGTCCGAAACTCCTCGAACGTGGCCGGGAGCACCTCCAGGCCGCCCGGATCGTGCCGAGCAAGCTGCTCCCGGGTGGCAAACACCGACAGGGACGCACGGCGTTTGGTCCCGGCTTCAGTCAGCGTCAACGTACCCGTGTCGAAGACGAAGGAGGCGAGCGCCGTGCGCTTGGCTGCCGCTCCCGGAGCCAGCCAGTGCAATCGCCCCGCGATCATCAGGTGTATCACCAGCCAGTGATCGCCCTCGAACCCAAAAGCAATGCGCTTGCCCACGCGTTCGATCGCGAGCACGCGCCGCCTGTACAGGGAGTCGATTCCCGGATCGAACGTGCGCAGCAGAAAAGGGTGGGTGATGCGCGTCGACTGCAGTCGAGCCCCGAGGACACGCTGCCGCAGAGCATCTATGTAGACCGTGATATCCGGCAGCTCGGGCATGCCTGCGCACCGTGCGGCAACAGCTAATGGATGCTGTCGAACGCAGGATCGGTGAGCGGAATCTCTGTGATCGGCCCGTAGCCGCTGACTTGCTCGCGGATCTTCGCCGCGTCACCGATGAGGACGATTGCGAGACTGTCGGCACTTGGGAAAGCCTGGTCGATCACGACGCGCGCGTCCCTCACGCTCACACGCCGCAGCTCCGCCCCATAGTTATCGATGTAGGCGGGCCCGAGGCCGTACAGCTCGATCTCGCCCATCGCCGCCGCCCAGTCGGCCGCCGTCTCGAACTCCAGGGGGTACTGGCCCAGTACGTAGGCGCGCGCCGACTCCAACATCTCGGCCGCGATGCCCTCCTGCTTCAGGCGCGTGAGCGTGCGCAGCGCCAGGTCGATGGCTTTGCCGGTATTCTCGGTCTGCGCAAAAGAGCGAATCGCGAACTCGCCGGCAACGGTGCCGCGCGTGAATCCGGAGCGCGCGCCATACGACAGCCCGGATTTGATGCGCAGCTCAGTGTTCAGGATCGAGGTGAAGCGCCCGCCGTACAGCGTGTTCACCAGATCCAGGGCGGCGCGACCGGTGTAGCGGCGATCGACACCGACGTTGCCGATCCAGAAGTAGGTCTGTACTGACCCGGGGGAATCGATCAGCAGCACTCGGCGCTCGCGCACTCGGGCTGGAGGTGTCAGCGGTGCGGGCGGGCTCGGCGCTTTGCTCCATTCGCCGAACATCTTTGTCACGGCGTGCTTCAGCAGGTCCGAATCGACGTCGCCTGCGAACACCAGCGTCAGGCGATCGGCGCCAAATTGTCCGTGGTAGTAATCGAGCACGTCAGTGCGGGTGATCTGCGCAAGGGAGGACTCGTTGCCGATCACCGGGCGGCCATACGGATGCGCGCCGAACAGGAACGCGTGGCCGTAGGTGCCAATGAGCTCGGAAGGGTCGGAGTCCTTCGCCGCCTTGATCAACTCGATCTGCCGGGCGCGCAGCTTCTGCAGCTCGTCCGCATCGAAGCGCGGCCGCAGCAACGCATCGCCGAGGAGCTGCAGCAGCAATGGCTGATCGCGCGCCAGGAACTGGCCGCGGATCGTGATCGACTCCGGTCCCGCACCCGCGCCGAAGCTGCCTCCCACCCCTTCGACGGCATCCGCGAACTGGAACGCGCTGCGCTCACCGGCGCCCTTCTCCAGCAATCCCGCGACCAGCGAGGCGACGCCGGCTTTCCCCAGCGTATTTCCCAGCTCGCCGCCGCGCAGTACGGCATTGAAGGCAACCAGCGGCACGTCGCGCCTGGGCACGATGACCAGCGTCAGGCCGTTGGGCAACACGATCCGCTCATGCGCCGGCACGCGCACGCCCTCGAAGAGGCCCGCGGCGAACGCGACGCCGGAGCCTAGCGGGGCAACCATGACGGTCGACACCCAGGCGGCAAGAAGGAACTGACCGAGGCGCACACCTACATCCCCCTCAGGCCGGCGTCGGCCAGGGGCCACTCGGTGTCGCTCGAATCGTGCTCCGCAGCGTCCTCCGGCATCAGCACTCCGACCGTCCGCTTGCGTCGATCGAGAATTTCCCGGGCAACTGCCTGCACCTGCTCACGAGTCACTCGCGCGACCTGCGCCGGAGCGTCGAACAGCTTGAGCCAGTCGCCGTGGAACACTTCATATTCGCCCAGCAGCTGCGCCTTGCCGTCGATCGTCGCGAGCTTCTTCCAGAATCCCGACTCGATCAGATTCTTCGCCCGCGCGAGCTCCTGGTCGCTGACTCCCTGGATGACGACGTTGTCCAGCTCGCGATCCAGAATCTGCTGCACGCTGGCCGGATCGGAGCCCTCCGGCAGGGTCAGATACAGCCAGAACAACCCCGGATCGAAGCCTTCCTGCCAATTGCCGCCGATTTCGATCGCGACTTTCTGCTGCTCCACGAGCAGCCGGTGCAGGCGCGAGGCGTCCCCGTCGACGAGAATCGACAGCAGCAGGGTAACCGCGGGCGCGCGCTCATCGGCCGCGGCTGGCGCCTTGTACGCATACTGCAGCAGCGGGGTCTGCGCCTTGCGGCTCACCACGACACGCCGCTCGCCCAGCTGCTCTGGCTCTCGGGTGCGCACGGGCTCGGGAGGGGACTGCCGCGGAATCGCATCGAAATACTTGCGCGCCAGCGCGAAGACCCGATCCGGAACGAGATCTCCCGCAAGCACCAGCGTCAGGTTGTTGGGCGCGTAGTGGGTCTTGAAGAATTTCTGCAGGTCCTCGATCCGCCACGACTGGATGTCGGACGGCCACCCGATGGTCGGGAAGTGATAGGGGTGGGCCACGAAAGCGGCCGCCTGCACTTGCTCGGAGAGCAGTCCCTGGCTGTTGTCCTCCACTCGCAGGCGGCGCTCGGAGTACACCACGCCGCGCTCGCTTTCGATCACTTTCGGCACGAACGCCAGATTGGCGATGCGATCGGATTCCAGCTCGAGCACCAGATCCAGCGCGTCACGCGGAAACCAATCCTGATAGACGGTCACATCATCGCTGGTGAAGGCGTTGTTGGAGCCGCCCTGAGCTTCCATCAGCTCATCGAACTCACCCGGTCCACGGCGCGTGGTGCCGTTGAACATCATGTGCTCGAAAAAATGTGCGAGCCCGGTGATCCCGGGAGCCTCGTTGCGGCTGCCGGCGCGCACCCAGTTGTACAGCGCCACGCTCGGGATGTTCTGCACGGGCCAGACGATGACCTTCATCCCATTGGTCAGCGTGATCGCGCGCACCGCATTCCTGCCGGGCACGCAGGCAGGCGGCGATGCCGCGGCAGCGGACACCGACCCGAGCGTCAGGTATAGCGAGGCGATGGGCGTGCTCATGCCGCAGTCAGTGTAACGGGCAAGGCCCGACAATGGTGCCGGCCGGACACCCCTTCAAGCGCCCCAGGAGGCGAATTACCGATTGCTTTTCAATGTGTTAAGCCCGATCCGGCGAGCCGGGCCCTCTTTCGGGGTCTTGACAGGGGGAATCCCTGTGCGTCGGGCAACCGCTCTCCGCAGCGATGGAGCCGTCGGAAGTGTCCGATAGAGCCGCAATAGGGCGGATAACCCCCGGAGGGCGGTCATAAAAAAACGCCGCGGGCGGGGGAAGTCGCTTCGCGGCGTTCAACAGCGAACACCGGGGAAGTTGTTCGCAATGCAGGATCTAGAGCAAAGGCTGTGCCAGCGATTCGATGCTAATAAAAACAGTGACTTATGAGATAAAGAGACCGTCCTGGAAGGTGACGAAAATTGTCACCTTTGTACCGGAGCTCGTCCGGCGAGGGCGTGGCGGGTCAATGTGGGACGACGGGCACACATCCCTGCGAGCGCTGCTGCAGCTGCTCGCAGATGAGGCGAGCGCGCGACTCATCGCCTGCGAGTGCCTGCAGGCGAAACACCCGCCCGGAAGTCGTTTCTGCAGACACGACCTGCGGTGCGAGGCCCTGCAGTTGCTCCGCGAAGCGCTCCTGTAGCACGCGCCACTCGGCGTTGGCCCGATCCTCGGAGGTAAAGGCGCCGAGTTGGATGCCGTAGACACCCGGCGCCGTGGTCGAAGTGAGCACTGGGCCAACGGCTGGCCCGGCGCGCGTCGCGATCACCGGAGCCGGGCTCGAAGCCGGCGACGCGCCCGCAGGTGCCGCACCTGCGGCCGTTGATTGCCCTTGCGTCGTGGCTACCAGTGCGAAGTTCTGCGCGTGAATGCGCGCCTCCTGCGCCCATTTGCCAGTGGGGTGCTTTGCGAGGAACTGCAGGTACCCCTCGGCCGTATCGGTTTTCTCAGCCTCTTTCCAGTCGAGATCTTCGCCAAGCTGGGACACCCGAGCGTGCGCCTCCTTGACCAGCTCGCTGTCCGGATGTCGCTCGATGAATTGGCCGTAGGATTCCAGAGTGTCCGCGCTCTCGGCGGCCCGCCAGTCCTGCTGCTCGCGGCTGCAGGCGGCCACGCCGGCCAGCGTTGCCACCAGCAGCAGCGCTGCCGTGGCAATACTTCGTGCGCGGACTGTGATCATTGTCTGCCCCTTCAGGCCCACCTCGCCGGCTATTCTAGCGGGCGAAAACCCCGCTTTTCGCCCGGCTCTTAGGGGGCCGGCCCATTTCGGGTCGCGAGCACAAAGCGCGGGTCCTTCGGGGGCCGCGGGCGACTTCGTGCAATTAGACTAGGGCTACCGCGAGCGCGGCAGAGCGCCGCAGACGGAGCGAGAGATGACTGAATCACCGAGGCGCCGGCTGATCGACCGGATCGGGACTTCTCCGACTTTCGTGGCCGAGGGGTGCCGGCTGACCGGCGACCTCGAGACCCCCGGAGCGCTCGTGGTCTGCGGGAGCATCCGTGGCGATGGCAAGGTGACCGGCATGCTCAGCATGGCAGTCAAATCGAGCTGGGAGGGCGAAGTCCATGCCCAGTCCGCCGTCATCGCGGGCCGCGTCACCGGCAAACTGGTGATCGAGGAGAAGATCGAGATCGGTGCGACCGCCATCATCCGCGCCGACGTCGTGGCGCGCAGCATCGCCATCGCCAAAGGAGCGGTGATCGAAGGCGACGTCACCGTCACCAGCGGCGAGCCGGTCGTGCAATTCGACGAGCGGCGGCGCTAGGTCAAGAGCCGCCGGGCGTTCTCATTCATGCGACTGCTACACCTGGTCGCCCGTCGCGGAAACTCCGCGGAATTTCCGGAGAACACACTACCGTCGCTGCGCTCCGCGATTGCGCTCGGTGCGCGTTTCATCGAGATCGACGTGCACCTGTCGACAGACGGGACGCCCATGGTGTGCCGCGACCAGGAGCTCGTCCGCAGCGGCAGAGCAACCGCCACGGCTGCAGAGCTCGAGCAAATGGAGGCCGGAGAGATCGAGCGCCTCGGCGAGCAGTTCCGCGGAACACGGATGCCGACCCTGGCGACGGCGTTGGGACTGCTGGCCGGGCGACCGGAAATCACCGTTTTCATCATCATCGGGCGCCACAGCCTCGGGCGATTCGGCCACGAGCAGACGGTCGCGCGCGTCCTGCACACGCTGAAACCTTTCCGCTCGCGTTGCATCCTGGCGTCTGCTGATCTTACGGCCGTCCACGCGGCACGCACGATGGGCACGTGCCCGACGGCTTGGGTGCTCCCGGCGTACGACGATCACACTCGCCTCAAGTACGAGGCCCTGCTGCCGGACTACCTCTTTTGCGACCGCACCTTCCTGACCCAGACGGCGCCTCTGCGGCGCGGTCCGTGGCGTTGGGCGATCTACGAGATCGACTCGCTGGAGGAGGCGCTGTCGCTGGCAGAGCGCGGAGCGGACTTCGTCGTGACCCGCCAGGTTCGCTCACTGAGTGAAGCGATGCTCGCGCACGCCGCCGGCGGCGCTGCGAAAGCAGGCTCTTCCGCCGATGGCTCGATGGACGCAACACACCCGCTGCCGCCTCCGGGCGACCGATGAGTCATTGTATCCGCAGGGCGATTCACTCTCACAGATCGTTTCTGTTCGCGCCGCTCCTCAGCGCTCTGCTCGAAGATGCAGTGTTCGCGGGATCCTCCTTGCGCGCTGTCATCCGTGGCATGTGACAAGAACTTCCGCCCTCGAACGCTCCCGTGTGTGTCATTGGCTCAGCGCGTCACACGTTCAAGGGCAGGCTCATGCGGTTGTGCAGAATGCGAATGATGCCGATGATGTCGGCTCGAACACGATAGACGATCACGTGTGAGCCGACAGGGTAGATGCGATGCGTCTCGGGCAATTCCGCGCTGGCATGCCCCCTCGCGGGATTGGCTAGAAGAGCCTCCAACGCGCCGGCGAGCTTGTCGCGATAAATCGCAATTTGCTTCTCCCCCCATTCTTCGCCCGTGTAGCGCAGGATGTTTTCAATGTCCTGCTCTGCCTTGGGCGAAAGGACGAGCCGATATTCAGGGGATGACGTCCGGGTCAATGGGCTTACCGCGTCCGAGATTCTTGCGCGCGGTGTCCGCAAGCTTGTTCATGCGCCCACGGCTGTACTCGGTCCCTTCACCGCGATCAAGCTGCGCTTCGCCCTCGGCGACGGCCCGGCGAAAAGCGGCGATGCGATGCTCCTCGGCCTGCATGCGGCGGATCGCGTCGCGAATGACCTCAGTGGCGTTGCCGTAAAACCCACCCGCCACCTTGCCTTTGATGTAGTTCTCCATCTCCGGAGACAGATTGATGTGCATGGTCATGTCCATAAAATATCCATACTATGGATATATGGCAACTGGAATTTTTCGGTGACGATTCAACGGGATATGGCACCGCAGACGAGGCTCGTCGACCCCGAGCCTGCCGCGGCCCCAGTGGTACGCATTGCGACGCCCGGCAGCAAGAACGGCTAGCCCATGCGCGCGCGTCGCAACGTACGCTTAGCTCAGCGCAGGCCCAGCGGCGCGGGCGAAGGGCTTACTTTGCGGCGCCCTTGACGGGCGCGGCGCGCGGGCGTTAGCGCGCCTCGCCCCCTGAGGCGCTTGAGGCTCGCGACGAGGTTACTTGCGAGGCGCGGTAGCCCGCGCGCCGGCACCGGCGCTTCGCCACACTCTCCGGGTACTCTCCCACTCACGCACCAACAAACGCGCAGTGCGCACACTCCCTGACCGACGGCGCCCGTCCAGGCGACGCAAAGTAAGCCCTTCGGCCGTGTCGCGCGAGCACTCCCGCGCTGCACGCTCTCTCTTCGAACATCCACCTGCTCATGGACAAGTAATGAAGCCACCGTGGGTCCCAGGCGCGCGGCAAGCGCGCCGCGGACGAAGCGAAGCGCAGTCGCGCCGGGGGCGCCCTGACTACCTCCCTCCCTCCGCGACAGCCTCCTGCAGCTCCGCCACGATACGTCGCTCGATCCAGGTCGGACCGGTGAGCCGCTCCAGGAACCCGCAGTGGCCGCCCCAGCGGGTTACGACGAGCTGCAGACTGGGAGGATGCGCGAGGCCCTCGATGCTGTGCGCGGGAATGATCGGGTCGTCCAGGGAGGTAATGATGCTCGCCGGAACGTCGAGGCCGGCGAGCCGGTCGCCGGTAATCGAGTACCCGTTGAGATAGTCATCCAGCGTCGGGTACTCGGTGAAATGGCGGATCAGGTCCGCGGTCATGCGCCGCAGGTTGGTGAACTTGCCGAAGTGCCCGAAGTCGTAGTCCGCCGGCCAGGCCGCCTGCTTCTTCAGCAACGAGCTCATCCACTTGCGGATGAAATACAGCTGGTAGCCGGGAATTCCGCGTTCCAGCGCGATCAGCGTCGCCCCCGGATCAAGCACCGGGGAGACGGCGATGACTTTGCCGATGCGCAGGCTCGGATCCCCGGCGGTATCGGTCGCCACGCGCAGCAGGAAGTTGCCGCCGAGCGAGAACCCCACCAGGTACATGAGCTTGCCGGGAAACAGGCCCTGGAGGCTGCGCATCGCGCCGATGACTTCGGGCAGGCGGCAGGAGTGGAACAGCTCGCGATTGAGGTGGTGCGTGGCCCCGTGATCGCGCAGGTTCAGGCGCACGACATCGAAGCCGCTCTCGAAGAGCTGCTGCGCGAGTGACAGCACATAGAGGGACTCGGCGCTTCCCTCCCACCCGTGCAGCAGCACGGCCGGAGTTCCAGAGCAGCCGGGCGGGGTCGAACGGAAGCATTGCAGGCGCACGCCGTCGCCGCAGTCCAGCAGCATCTGGCGCTCGGCGGCAACGACCGGCGCGGCACGCCGGACGACAGGCCCACGGCGCACGGTCATGCTCGCGAGCATCGACTGTAGATGGCTGTTGCGCAGCCAGCCAGGCGGCTGGAACTCTTCAGACTGCGCGCGCACGGGCAGCGACGCGCCCGTCAGTGCAGGCGGATCTCGATTCGGTTGTTGGCGGCGGCGGCTCGGTTCCATTCGCCCGCGGTGAGCTCGGCCGATGCCTGCGGGTAAGGCATAGCCGTAGCTGCGGCGTCGCCATTGGCGACCTGGACGTCGATGTTTCCATGGCTGGCATTGCGTACGCTACCCACCAGATTAGCGAAAGCCAGCGGCGTCCGCTGCGCCGGTGATAAAGCCTCGTCCGACGGGTTGCCCACCAGGTCGCACCTGGAGGCCGGCGCCTCGTCCGGGGCGACCGAATACCCGTCGGTCGGATTACCCATCAGACAGAAACGCCCCGGATACGTCTTGATATCCACCAGGCCCCCGCCGGCCTGGCGCGTCAGCCGATCCAGGAGCTGACGGATCACCTCCAGCCGGGACCCCCCGAGCGCATCGGCGCCATAGGGGACGGTCAGGACCAGGGGCTTGCCGTCGGGCTGCAAGGCCGAAACGCGAGTCGGCCCTGGCGCCGGTAAGGAGGCTGAGGCCGTGGTCACGGCGGGCCCGGCGGTCCCGGAATCGGCGGCTGCGGCGCTGTCGTCCGAGGCGGGAGCTCCCGCCCGCGCCGCTGCAGCGACCCGTGCGGCCGACTCTGCAGCGTCACGCTGAGCGACCTCGACCCGAAGCTGCTCCACGTCCTTGGCCATCGCACGCAACACCGAGAGGTCCCGCCACCACAACCCTGTGCTGGCCAGGGCAATTACCAGGGCGACGCTGGCGACCAGCCATCCCCACGGCCGCGGCCCTCTCTGCGTGGCCGATTCCGCGGCCGGGGGCAGGGCCTCGAGCAGCAGCGCCCGCACCTCGGCTGTGATCCGCTCGGTCTGCGTGTCGATTCCAGCTACCAGGGCGCGTCGCAGCTCTGCGAATTGCTCGCGCAGCGAAGTCTCTGTCAGCACCCTCGGCGCAGAGGGCGTGACGGCCCCCTCAGGGGTCTCCTCCTGCTGCACAACACCGATGGGGCGGAAGGAGGTCTGCTCGGACGTACGCCTGTCGGGGACAAGATGCAGCTGATAGAGAACCTTGGAGACGTCGGTGGGCTTGATCTGTTTGGGAAGCACGCCCACGGCGCCCAGCGCGCGCGCCTGGCCGAGATACAGCTCCCCTTCCTGGGAGGTGTACATCATGATCGGGATAGTCGCGGTGCGCGGATTGTTCTTGATGGCCTGCACCGCCTGAAAGCCGTCCATGCCCGGCATCAGGTGGTCCATGAAGATCACATCCGGACGGTGGCTGGCGAGATATTCGATGGCGGCCTCGGCCGTCTCCGCGTTGTCGACGTCGATCTCGTACCTTTCCAGCATGCGTGCCAGAAACAACCGGGCCGACCTGGAGTCATCGACGATGAGTGCGCGCTTCGCCCCCATGCTCCGCTCCAAACATCCGCACAACCACTGCGACGTTCGAGTGTAGCGCAGAACCCCCGGGGCTTGGAGTGTTGTCGCGGTGAGGCGACGCCGCGGATTGCAGCGGACGAAGGCGGTTATGAGGAGACTCGCGCGTCGCTGGCGCGAAGATCCTGCGCGCGCAACGTGAAGTAAAGATCTGACAGGCGGCGAGCCATCACCGCCGAGGACCAGTTGCGTGCATAGGCACGGCCCCGGTCGGCCAGGTCCCTCTGCAAGCCCGGGTCCTGCAGAACGCGGGTCACCGCGGAGCCGAACTCACGCTCATCCTCGGGGGCGATGAGCGCGCCGCAGCCGGGCTTCAGGATGGAGCGAGTCCCCAACTCAGCCGTCGATACCACGGGTGCTCCCTGCGCCATCGCCTCCAGCAGCACGAGGCCTTGTGTCTCGGTGCGGGAGGCAAACACGAACACGTTCGCAGCGGCATAGCAGTCCAGCAACGCGCTGTGGCGATCGAGATAGCCGACGAAGTGAACCTCGCGCTCCCACCCCGACCGCCGCACCGCAAGCCTGAGCGACTCGCGAGCCGGCCCCTCCCCGGCGATGACCAGCATCGCATCCGGAACTGCCTTGCGCACTTCGGCAAACACGCGCACCAGGAACTCGATGTTCTTCTCGTGAGCCACCCGGCCGATATAAGTGAGTAACGGGCGGTCGGCAGGCAACCCTGCCTGGGCACGGAAGCGCGCGCCGTCGCCCTGGCGGAAGCGATCGGCGGGCAAACCGGTGGGAAGAATGTGAATGGGCGTGGAGATCCCATACTCCAGCAGGACGTCGCGCATGGGCTCGGAGGGGGCAATCAGAGCCTGCACGTCGGCGCACTGCGAGCGGGTGAACGCCCGAGCGAGCGATTTGCCGATCCGTCGCGGCAGTACCGGAACATAGTGATGCAGGTACTCCTCGAAGAACGTGTGATAGGTCGCCACACACGGGATGCTCATGCGCTTCGCGAAACGCACGCCGGCGTAGTGAGCGATGAACGGAGTGTGGATGTGCAGCAGCTCCACGTCCTTGAATCGGCCGCTCTCGAGCAGGCGGTTCAGTTTCCCCCAGCGCATCCTGCGGTCTTCAGGGTCGCCCGGAACGCGCCCCGAGGCGACGCGCGCCACTGGAAGGTCGGTCGCCTCGCCGCCCGCAACCGCATAGTCGGGCGCCACCAGCAGCGTCTGGATGCCACAGTCCGCGAGATCCTCGCGAAAGGTACGAATGGAAGTGGAGACGCCGTTGACGCGGGGAAAGTAAACGTCGGAGATAAAGAGAACGCGCAAGGCTTACACAGACAATCCCAGGGCAGCCAGCAGCGCCCCCACCGCCGCGCCGGCGATGACGTCCGTCGGATAGTGCAGTCCGAGAACCACACGCGAGGCGGCGATCAGGCACGCCAGAGGAACCACGAACCAGCCGAGCGCAGGAAAGTGCGCCGTGAGCTGCCAGGCGAAGGACACCGCGTGCAGCGTGTGACCCGAGGGGAAGCTGTAGCGATCCAACGGGGCCGCTGCGAGGTCGATGGCCGAATGCGTGATGAACGGCCGCTCGCGGACGAACACTCGCTTGAGCACCTTGTAGAGCGCGAGGCCCAGGATGCCCGTGACGGCCATGATGATCGCAGGCCGCACCGCGCTCAGCCCGTAGAGCAGCGGCAATGTCAGGATGAGGACGTACCAGAGGACGCCGTCGCCGAGGCGGCCCGCGACGCGAAACACCGCGCGCGGAAAGGGGAAGGAGGCGCCTCGATTGAGCGTTCGGCAGAGGCCGAACTCTGCCGCATCGACGCGCGCCAGGAGCGTGCTCAAAGCAGTGGCTTTCATCTGCTGCCCGTCGTCCCACAGGTGTCTCAGCCTGTCAGGGTCGGCCTGGCGCGCGTCAGCCCCATGACACGCAGATGAAGGTTTTCTTGCAAAACCTCCTGTTATGTCTTGAGCTCAACGGGCAGATCACCGAGCAGGGGCCGGCCCCGCCGGCGCGCCCACAGCGCGCTGCGGAACCCCCTCAATCGCGAATCCCGGACCCCCGCTCCATCAGCAGCACAGCCGAGCCGAACAGCGCCGCCAGCGCGACAATCATCAACGCGAACGCGAACCCGATGTTCACGTCCGACTGTCCGAGGAAGCCGAAGCGGAACGCATTCACCATGTACAGGATCGGGTTGGCGTACGACACGTGTTGCGCCCATGTCGGGAGCATGGTGATCGAATAAAACACACCGCCGAAATAGTTCAGGGGTGTCAGCACGAACGTCGGAATCCAGTTCACCTGGTCGAAGTTCTTCGCGAACAGCGCATTGAGGAATCCGCCGAGCGAGAACGTCACTGACGTCAGCACCACGGCGAACAACACGACCAGCGGGTGCATCACCGGCAGGTGGGTGAAGATCAGCGAGACCGCGGAGACCGCCACCCCCACCAGGAGGCCCCTGACCAGGCCGCCGCTCGCATAGCCGGCAACGATGACCCAGCTCGGGAGCGGCGAGACGAGCATCTCCTCGATGTGCTTGCCGAACTTCGCTCCGAAGAAGGAGGACACCACGTTGCCATACGAGTTGCCGATCACCTGCATCATGATCAACCCGGGGGCGATGTACTGGCGGTAGTCGAACCCGCCCATCGCCCCAACGCGCCGCCCGATGAGGTTGCCGAAGATCACGAAGTACAGCGTGGCCGTCACGGCCGCCGGCACGATGGTCTGGCCCCAGATGCGGATGATGCGTCCGTACTCCCGGATGACGATCGTCTTGTAGCCGATCCAGCGCACGACTCCCATGTGCATGGGCTCCGCGGCTGACTCACGCACTGCGGTGTCCATCACGAGCGGCCTCCCGGGGAAGCGACACTCGCCGCAACGGCGGGGCTGACGGCGCCGGTGCCGTTGCCCTTGCCTTCCACCAGCCGCATGAAAATCTCCTCGAGGCGATTGACCTTGTTGCGCATGCTCAAGACCTCGATGCGCAGCGCCGAAAGGCGCTGGAACAGGTCATTGAGGTTCTGCTCCTTGGAGACTTCGACCTCGAGCGTATGGTTGTCGACCAGCGTCGCGACATAACCTTCGAGCCTGGGGAGCGCCTCGAGGGAGTTACGCAGGTTCAGCACGAAGATCTCGGTGTTCAGCCGCCGCAGCAGGCTGCTCATGCGATCGCGCTCCGCGATCAGGCCGCGGTCGATGATGGCGATGTTGCGGCAGAGCGTCTCCGCTTCCTCCAGGTAGTGCGTGGTGAGGATGATGGTGGTGCCCTGCATGTTGATCTCGCGCAGGAACTCCCACATCGAGCGGCGAATCTCGATATCCACTCCGGCGGTCGGCTCGTCCAGGATGAGCAGCCGCGGCTCGTGCATGAGGGCCCGGGCGATCATGAGTCGGCGCTTCATTCCCCCCGAGAGGCTGCGCGACATCTTGTCCCGCTTGTCCCACAGCTGCAGCTGCTTGAGATATTTCTCGGCACGCGTACGAGCAATCGGCCGGGGAATTCCATAGAACCCCGCCTGATTGACCACGATGGTGTGCGGGGTCTCCCACATGTTGAAGTTGATCTCCTGCGGCACGATGCCGATGCAGGACTTGGCCACCTCCAGCTCCCGGTCGATGTCGTGGCCGAACACGGTCGCCACCCCCGAGCTCTTGTTGACGAGCGAGGTGACGATGCCGATCAGCGTGGTCTTGCCGGCCCCGTTGGGGCCCAGCAGCGCGAAGAAGTCGCCCTGCTCGACATCGAGATCGATGCCTTTGAGGGCGTGCACGCCATTCTTGTACGTTTTGGTGAGTCCGCGAACCGAGAGTGCATTCATGTTTGGAGAGCATCGGCTCCGAGGCTAGCGGCGCACAACAGGCGCCCGCGGTGGGAGGTCCGCTTCAGCGGAGCGGTGCAGCGTGTATTTGGCCCAAGGAAGCCCGGAGGGTCAATGCCTCAGGGGGGAGATTGACCGGCTGGGGGCGCCTGGCCGCTGGGGGGACTCAGCTGGCGCTCTGCAGGACTGCGTCCGCGCCGGGGGTGTCCGGCAGAAAGCCCGCCTGGCGGTCCTGGTCCCGCACCGCCAGCCAGCGATCCCGGCCCCCGGCCTTCGCTGCATAGAGCGCACGGTCGGCGAGCTGAACCGCGTCGGTATGGGAGTACTCCGCGCCGGGCCCCAGCGTGGCAACGCCGACGCTGACTGTGACGTACGGGCGGGTGGGGGAGGCGAGGTGCTCCAGACGCAGCTTTGTCACCTCGTCTCTGACGCTGATGGCTACTTCCTCGGCGTGCGCGCTATCGGCGCCGAACAGCACTGCGATGATCTCTTCGCCGCCGTATCGGGCCACGAGGTCCAGCGGGCGCCGTCGGGCGGCGAGCTTCACGGCCGTGGCCACTTCCCGCAGACAGCGGTCGCCCGCTTGATGTCCGTAGCGATCGTTGTAGGCCTTGAAGTGATCGATATCTATGAGCACGACCGAGACCGGGAGGCGATCGCGCTCTGCATGCCGCCACAAGGCACGCACCTGCTCATCCAGTGCCGCGCGGTTCAGCAGGCCGGTCAGGCCGTCGTGCATCGCCACCTCAGCGAGCCGGCGGCGCTCGAGGAACGCGACTCGATTGGCGTGCTCCAAGGCATAACAGCCCGCACCGCCGATCACGTTCGCACAAAGCAGCACGTAAGTCTGGTAGATGGCCACGGTGTGCTCGACGTGACCGGCCAGCGCCGCGGCCACATAGCAGCTCACGAGGACCACGTTGGTGCGGAAGGCCGCCCCGAGCGTCAGTCCCAGCATCGAGTAGAAATAGAACGTCGCCAGCAGCAGCCGTGCGGCGACCAGGGGCAACTGCTCCGGAGTCGCCTGCATCGCCATGACGACGGTGCCGATGCCGAACAACGGCGCCGCAACCTGAATCGAGGGTTGATACCACCGGCCATAAAACTCTTCGGTGGTCATCACGAGAATGATGATCACCAGCGGCAACTGCAGCCCGAAGCGCACGACGTCCGCCTGCGGCAGATGCGGTCCGATCAGGACCCAGTGATCGATGACGGCGAACCCGAGGGAAGTACACAGCACGACGAGCATGCTGAGGCGCACCCAGCGGCGCGCCGCTGCTCGATAGCTGAGAAGAAATTCCGCTTCGAGCTCAGGTGAAAATCGCAGGCGCAACCAGCCGCGCCGGGGAATTTGTGCGACCGAGTGAGAAGGCTCTATCGCGGCAGTAGACAACTGAAGTCCTAACGGTCGCTAAATCCGAGCCCTCGGCCTGGGAGCAAAAATCGGCGCAGCTTCGAAGCTCAAGCCCCGTGACCGCTCTTGACGGCCGCCAGGTCCTGCATCGCTTTCACGCGCGTGCGCCAGACCTCGTAAGGGTCCCATCCTGCCGCCTGCGGACGCAAGAGCTTTTCCGCGCCGTCCGTGAGCTTGGGAAAATCTCCATTCGCGGCAGGCTGAGGGAGAGGGAGTTCCTTCATCAAGGGATCCGCTGTTGTTTTCATGACGCTAACCGGCCTGTTGTTTTTTTACGCCGCCTGTTCGCCTTATTGTCGAGTAAAGCGACGTGGGGGCGTGATTCTAGTCTCGTTCCCAGGAAAAGCGAGAAGAAAGCTACACAGGCTTTATGTAAACTTTTTGAAAGTGTGAGCTAGATCGCAAAATACCGGGCGAGGAACTGCTCGAACGTTCCCGAGTCGGTCGCCTCGATGCGGCGCTGCGCGAGCAGGGATTCCTGCGCCTCGGCGGCGAATTCCGTCAGCCGCGCCGCGTTGGGCGCGTACAGATCCAGGAAATACTCCTTGTGTGCCGTGGACATGCGCAGGGCCAGCGCCGCGAACGATTCGCCGGTGGACTCCAGCTCCGCCATGAGCCTGGCCGAGGGCGTCAGGGCGACGTTCTCGATCTTGGCCGCCTGAGCCGTGAGCGCGTACGTGTACGGCCGCGAGGCATCGCCCCGGTCGAGGACTTCACATATTCCGATCAGGGAATCGAGCAGCTCGCGCGCCCAAGCGCGCATCGGCACGGCGTTCCCGTCCCGCCACAGCATCAGGCTGGGGTCGCGCCCGCGGCGCGCGACGGTGATGTGATTCTGATCGAGCGCGTCCTGCTCGGATGCGCCGATCGGCGCGCTCTCCTTGAGCAGGCACAGCACCAGGAAGGCCTCCAGAAACCGAAGTTTGTTCTGATTCACGCCCACCGGATCGAATGCGCTCACATCGAGCGCGCGCACCTCGACGTATTCGACGCCGGCACGCAGCAGCGCCTTGGTCGGGCGCTCGCCGGAGCGCGCGACGCGCTTCGGCCGAATGAAGCTGTAGTACTCGTTCTCGAGCTGCAGGATGTTGGCGTTGAGCTGCCGGTACTCGCCGTCAACCCTCACCCCGAGGGCCTCATAGGGAGGATGCGGCGTCGTGATCGCATGCGTCAGATCACGTACGTACTCCTCGAGACTGTTGACCGACACCGCGAGCCCCGCCTGGTTGCGATTGCGATAGCCAACATCGCTCATGCGCAGGCTCGTGGCGTAGGGCTCGTATGCAGTGTCGTGGGTGAAGTCCGCCAACTGGAAATTCCTGCCGGCGAGAAAGGATTTGCACACGACCGGCGAGACGCCGAACAGGTACAGCACGATCCAGCCGTAGCGGCGGTAGTTGCGCAGCAGGTCGAAGTAGCTCGCCGAGACGAACGCCGGCCCGCCCAGGCGGGACTCGCTGAGGTGCGCGTAGGCTTCCCAGAACGGCAACGGGAACGAGTAGTTGAAATGCACGCCCGAGATGGCCTGCATCATCCGGCCGTAGCGCAATCCCAGGCCGTTGCGATACACCGTTTTCATCCGCCCGATGTGCGAGCTCCCGTACTGCGCGAGCGGGATGTCCGCATCGCGCTCGATCGCCGAGGGCATGCTGGTCGCCCACAGCAGCTCATCGCCGAGGTGGCGGTAGACGAACTGGTGCAGGTCGAGCAGGTACTGCAGCAGCTCCCAGCTGGCGGTGAAGGCCGGCGTGACCAGCTCGATCAGCGCCTCGGAGTAGTCGGTCGTGATGTGCTCGTTGGTGAGGGCGGAGCCGAGTGAGCGCGGGTGCGGCGTCGGCGCGAGCCGCCCGGCGGGGCTTACCCGCAGCGACTCCTTCTCGACGCCCTTGCGCCCCCCCTGGAGGATCTCGGGTTGGCCGCTGTTGATGAGGGCCGAGAGGCGCCGCTCGAACACGCGATCTATGCCAGTGTTGCTCACCCGTTCTCCATCAGACCGATCGTAGCGCCGGCATCCGACCCGGTTCGTACATATTCAGAGATATTGACACCCGCTTCCCCCTCTTGTTCTTGTTCGTGGCCGTCAGGCATCTTGCCGTGACGCGCGTGCCGGGCGCAACGGTAGCGCAGGAGAGTAACCAGTGATTGGAATCATCGGTGGAACCGGCCTGTACGCCATGCAGGAGCTGCAGGTCACGCAGGTGCGCGAGGTGCAGACTCCCTTCGGATCGCCCTCCTCCCCCCTGACCTTCGGCAACCTGCGCGGCCGGCAGGTGGCGTTCCTGGCCCGGCACGGGCTGCACCACCACCTGATCCCGAGCGAGATCAACTTTCGCGCCAACATCTGGGCGCTCAAGAGCGTCGGCGCCCGCACCGTCGTCGGAGTCTCGGCGGTCGGGAGCCTGCGGGAGGAGATCCGTCCGGGCGACCTCGCCCTGCCCTCCCAATACCTGGACTTCACCAAAGGCCTGCGGACGCCGACTTTCTTCGGCCGTGGGATTACTGCACACATTTCGACGGCCCAGCCGACTTGCCGGGTGACCTCCGAGCTCATCGCGCGTACCGCCCGGTCCCTCGGTATCGCCCTGCACCTCGATACGACTTATGCCTGCGTCGAGGGACCTCGCCTTGGCACTCGTGCCGAGAGCTTTTTCCTGCGCGGTGCCGGGGCGGATCTGGTGGGAATGACCAACGTGCCCGAAGCCTTCCTGGCCTGCGAGGCGCAGCTCGGATATTCCTGCATCGCCCTGGCGACCGATTATGACTGCTGGCTCGATGACTCCAGCCAACATGTCTCTGCCGAGCAGGTCATCAGCCAATTCCGCAGCAACCTCTCCCGCGTGCAGCAGCTGCTCGCGGGGGCGGTTGCCGAGTATGTGGAAGATGAGTCACGGCCGTGCCGTCAGGCGCTGCGGTCGGCGATTCTCACGCCGCGCGAGCACATGACGGCGGAGCAGCGGGAGATGGTGGACTTCCTGCTCGTTTGAAGGGCTGAGCGCACACACGGTCGTGCGCTTGCCGGGTTGATCGCCGGCTCGGTGGGCGGCCGGCGTTACGTCTGCACCGTCCCCGCGCTGCGCCAGACGGGCGACTCGGCCGGCAGCGCCTCGAGCCGGCGCGCGGCGTACTCGTACCCTGCATCGATGGCCTTCTCGAAGGCCTTCCAGTTGAGCATGTCGATCTGTGCCAGCGGCGGCTGCAGCAGCAGGTCGGCCTGCTCGCGATGCTCGGCGGTCATCGCGCTGCTGTTGACCATGCCGGCGCGCCAGAGAATCTGGAAGATGTTCGGCAGGTGCCGTGCGCGGCGCGACCAGCTCATCAGCTGCCACGGGAGCGGGACATCGATCTCCTCGCTGCGGCTGGTAAAGGCGCGGTCTGCGCCGACATCGCAGCCGATCACCGGGCCGCGGCCGAGCTCGCGCATCGCGTCCACCGGCAGGTTGTTCATCGTGCCACCGTCGACCAGCACCTCTCCCTTGTGAATGATGGGCGGAAGCACTCCGGGAATCGCCACCGAGGAGCGCAACCAGCGCCACAACTCGCCGCGCCGGTGGACCTCGGAGTGCCCGCTCGTCAGGTTGGAGGAGACGCAGAAGAACTCCAGCGGCAGATCCTCGATGGTGACGTCGCCGAATGCGTTCTTCAGCAGCCTGCTGACCTTGCGGCCGGAGACGAGAGAGACAAAAGGTAGTGTGTAGTCACGCAATGGATTGACGTCGACGAAGGCGCGCCGGAAGCGCTCGGTCAACTCCGCGACGCTCCAGCGCAGCGCGACTCCCGCCCCCAGAATGCCTCCCATGCTGGTTCCGCCGACCAGATCGATGGGGATGCCTGCCTCCCGCAATGCCTTGACGATGCCGATGTGCGCGAACCCGCGGGCGCCGCCGCCCGAGAGGACCAGACCGATGCCGCGGCCGGTGAGAACGCGTGCGACTCTTTGAATATCGGCGGCACCGTTGACGTGATGATGAGCAACCTCGGGGTGCCGAGCGATCCAGCGCGCGGCTGCGCCGCGCACGAAATCGCCATCGTGCAGAAGAATGAGCTCGGCCCGCTGGGGCGCCAGGCTGGGGCCGCGCTGCCCCTCGAGCACTGCCCAATCTCCGGCTTCGCTTTCCGCGCGAGCCAGCAACAACAGGGCGTC
>Ga0157370_10001361_pt1 | contig 30267 bp, 25 predicted proteins | sample C35metaG_FD_113463 | JGI IMG/M metagenome (GOLD analysis project Ga0157370, IMG submission 113463) | Corn rhizosphere microbial communities from Kellogg Biological Station, Michigan, USA - C3-5 metaG | ecosystem: Host-associated > Plants > Roots > Rhizosphere > Soil | place: USA: Michigan...
ATGAGTGGATGCACCGAGAGATTGTCCGTAAGCACGCACACTATTGGGAAATACTTCTGAAATCAAAACCCAAATGACAGCGCCCTGGCCGATAGCATGAGAAGCAATAAATAAAAAAAGAAGCAATGGAACCATCATTCCTCCCACATGATTCAGATAAAAAGCTGCTGCAACAGACACGAGAGAAATAATGTAGCCGATAGAGCCGATCAGCATTAAGATTTTTCGTCCCAATCTATCAATCAGATACAATCCCAACATGGTAAAAACAAGATTGACTAAACCGACTCCGACGCTTTGAAGAAAAGCGCCTTGCTTACTAATTCCTGCCAATTCAAAAACACGGGGAGCGAAATAGATAATTGCATTAATGCCGGACATTTGATTAAAAAACGCAATCATTACGGCCAAGAAAATAGGAAAATTATATTTTCTTTTAAAAAAAGCAGAAAGCTTTTCTTTGTGTTTTTCCTCACCAATGGATTTACGAAGCGCTTCAATCGCTTCATCAACCCCAACAGGATCACTTACTGATAATATTTTCCGGGCGGTATTATAATCTCCTTTATGAACAATTAACCAGCGTGGACTCTCGGGTATGAACAATACGAGAATGCTATAAATCAAGGCAGGAATGGCAACGATTCCGAGCATCAAACGCCAACTATCATTGCCGCCAACTCCTTGCAACAGATAGTTGGAGAAATAAGCCATTAGAATTCCGAATACAATATTAAACTGAAAAGTTGCCACTAATTTTCCCCTGTTTTTTGCGGGTGCAATTTCAGAAATATACATCGGAGCTACGACTGAGGAAGCGCCGATTGCAAAGCCACCAAGTAAACGGAATGCCATAAAAATATATACTCCAGGAGCAACAGCCGAACCCAAAGCAGATATCAGGTATAATATTCCGATCCAGAGTAAAGTTTTTTTCCTTCCCCATTTAGTAGCAGGAATGCCACCCAACAAGGCACCAACCACGGTACCATAAAGCGCTACGCCTATTGCAATTCCATGAAGTACATCACTCAGTTCCCAAACTCTTTTAATATCTTGTTCTGCACCAGAAATAACGGCTACATCAAAGCCGAATAAAAATCCACCAAGTGCAACAACGATACTCCAAAGCAAAAGTTTTTTGTTCATTTTATTTATTTAGAAATTCTTTAATTACAGCCCTCGAAGTAAACTATAGTTAGAATGTGTTTTTTAAAAGTAGGGATTTTTGAAGTGATAAATATAAGTTTGAAAAAGTTATCTGGAAGAAAAAAAAAGATTCAGTAAAGGAAAATAAGGAGGATTTGTTTTTTGTTGACAGGAGAAATCAATCCTTAGAAAAAAATAAGTTCAATGACTCAATGAATTCGTCAGACAATGTCTGATGAATTCGTTTAAATGATGGTTTGTAAATAAACTATTTCCTTTAAATCTACGCGCAAGATCCTTACAATCTTTTCAGGATGGACATTTTTTTAATTCCTGGAACAGTGTTCCAAAATTGTTTGCATGATCATTCCTGAAGGCATGAGACCTAATAAAGTTTACCATTTTTAGTAATGAAAAAATATCCGCTTTATTCTTCTTTCCAAACATTATTCTTTCTATCGCTGTCAGGCAATTTATTTTCAGGATCAATAATTACAGACTGAACCGTCTGCGTTGTTTGCAAATGAATTTTATGAACGCCGCTTTGCATCCACGTTTCAACAGGCAACTGTAAATCCTGTTTACTTCCATCTTTCAAAACAATTTCAACGGTGCATGGCATGGCCATCTTTTGCAAATTAGTAATCGTAATATCTATACCATTTTTTGCATCATTATTTGGATAAGAAACAGACTGAACCGCAAGATCTAATTGCCAGTTATGATAAAACCATTCTTTCCAAAACCATGAAAGGCTTTCCCCGGCTTCGTTATCCATTGTTCTAAAAAAATCATCCGGTGAAGGATGCCTGTAAGCCCAGCGTTTGATGTATTTTTTAAAAGCATAATCAAAACGATCAGGACCTAAAACAATTTCGCGAAGCATTACCAATCCAAATGCCGGTTTAAAATAAACAAGTGGATGCCGGTATTTTTCTGTAAGCATGTCGGCCCTTGCCATCATGGAAGGAGCGGCGGAATCTTTCAGCAATGAAATAATTTCATCAGCAGGATTTCCTTTTCCCGGCGCATATTCACCATCACGCTTTGGTGCATATTCTCCGTTGTTAAATTCATCTGCGGCATATACATCTATAAAAGTATTAAAACCTTCATCCATCCATGCATAGCGCCTTTCATCGCTGCCGACAATCATGGGAAACCAGTTGTGGCCAATCTCGTGCGCTGTCACCCAATAGAGGTTGCCCTTTTTTGCATTCATACCATCAAAAACAATTCCCGGATATTCCATTCCTCCGGCTCTTCCGGCTTCATTCACAGCAACCGGATATGGATACACAAACCATTTTTCTGAAAAATATTCTATAGATTTTTTTAAATATTCAGTGGCTCTTCCCCACGCATCCTCACCTGCGCTTTCGGCAGGATAAACTGACATGGCCAAACATTTTTTTCCACCCGGCAAATTTACTTTTGCCGCATCCCACACATAAGCAGATGAGGCGCCAAATGCAACATCGCGGGTATTATTCATCTTAAAATGCCAGCTTACTAATTTATTGTTTTTATTTTTGGCGCTATGATTGTTCACTTCATTTTCCGAACGAATCATAATTGTTTTATCACTTTTTCTTGCCGCATTTAATCTTTCAATCTGAGTTGGAGTAAGTACTTCTTTTTCATTTTGCAATTCACCGCTTCCTGCTACGATCATTCCTGAAGGCACTGTAACAGTATAATCAAAATCGCCATACTCGCAATAAAATTCGCCGCTACCCAGAAATGGCAAAGTGCTCCATCCTTCCAAATCATCATACACACACATACGCGGATACCATTGTGCTATTTCATAAATCTTTCCATTTTTTGTTGGGAAAAAATCTGTTCTGCTACCAAATATTCCGGGAATGTTGTAATGATATTTAATGTTGATTTTTATTTGTTCTTTTGATAACAATATGTTTGGTAAGCGGATTTGCATTCTTGTATCATTGATGATATAATTGGCTTTCAAAGTTTTGCCTTTGTATTCAATCGTTATATTTTCAAATTGATAACCATCTGTGAAACCATTTGATCCCGAAGAATAAAATTTTGAACGGGCATCTTTTCTATAAGTATTCTGATCTAATTGCAGCCAAAGTGATGATAAATTATCAGGACTGTTATTGGTATAAAAAATCGTTTCTGTTCCTTTCAATGTATTTTCAACAGTATCTATGGTAGCCTGAAGTGTATAGTCAGCGCGGTTTTGCCAATATTCAGGGCCAGGCGCGCCATTTGCCGAACGGAATTCATTTCCATTTTTTGTATAAAAATCTTGTGCAAATAATTCATGAGGATCAAAGATTGATTCAGAATTTTTTTGGGCAGATACTGAATTAAAAAAACAAAAGAAACCAATTAAAAGCAATGTACTTTTAAAATTCATTTTTAAAATTTAAATGGTTAAAAAACGGAAGGTCTGAAAAATGAAGTGTTTAAAAAAATGCTTCTTTTTTAGCAAATAATTATACCCGACATTTTTTCTGATTTATGCTCTTGGCAGACTTTTTGAAAACTTGTCTCCGATACTTAACTCTTTAAAAACTAAAAACCCATTAAATGAAAAAGTTAATAGCTATTGCATTATGTGCCGGAATCTTCACATCGGCAAAATCACAACGCATCTATGTGCAGGGAGGTGTAAACCTTGCCAATATCAGCACCTCAAATTCAGGAGCGACAGAAAAAAACAATCTTCTTACAACATTCAATGCAGGAATACTTGTCAGGTCGAATAAGGCCGAGCCGGTTGCCCTGGAAACCGGTTTGCTTCTTAACGGAAAAGGTTCCAAGTCTGACACTTATACTACTTCATCAACAGATGATAATTATGTAAAAGCAAAGTTCAATCCGTTATATCTTGAGCTACCCGTGAATCTGATCGTTCGTTTGCCGCTTGCAAATACTACCTCAAATATCTTTATCAATGCTGGTCCCTATGTGGCTATGGGCATTGCCGGAAAATCAAAGGTGGAAACTAAATTTCTCGGAGTAGTGTCCAATTCTTCAAGCAACATTGAATTCAATAATGATAATCCAGCAACAAGCCAGCAGGAAGATGCGAGTTATAACAAGCTCAAAAGATTTGATTATGGTGTAAACATAGGCGCAGGCTTTGATTTGGGCAAAGTATTAATCAAAGCAAATTATGGTTTGGGACTTGCAAAGATCAATTCAACACAAACAAATAACAGTTCAAACGATAAAAATAAATATCGCACCTGGAGTATTTCATTAGGGATTCCTTTTGGCGCCAGATAAAATTTATTTGAAAAAAAGAAAAAGGCTGTCAGCAAAAAAACTGGCAACCTTTTTTTATATTTGAATTCTATCATTCACCTTTTCACTATTCACCACTCACTATGTAATTTCTTTCGCAACTTTTACAACTACGTGCGGCTTACCCAATGTATAATAATGCAATACCGGAACTCCGGCTTTTTTAAGCTCTTTCGATTGTTCCAATAACCATTCTGTTCCCACTACTTCTACTTCAGCATCCGTTTTGCATTTGATAATTTCATTACTCAGTTCTGTGGGAATATCTACATGAAAAGTGCGTGGCAAAACCGTAAGCTGCTTTTTGGATGTAATGGGTTTTAAACCCGGGATAATGGGAATTTCGATCCCCGCATCCCGGCAGTTTTTTACAAAATCAAAATATTTTTTATTGTCAAAAAACATTTGTGTAGTAATGTAATCTGCACCAGCATCAACTTTCATTTTCAAATAACGCAAATCACTTTGCAGGTTTGGCGCTTCAAAATGTTTTTCGGGATAGCCAGCTACCCCAATACAAAACTGCGTTTTGTAACCGTCACGAATGTCATCTTCCAGGTAGATCCCATTATTCAGATTCACGGTTTGTTTTAAAAGATCGATTGCGTAAGCATGTCCGTTTTCTTCAGGTTCAAAAACAGCTTCATTTTTTGCAGCATCGCCACGAAGCAACAATACATTATCAATACCGAGGAAAGCAAGATCAATTAAAGCGTTTTCTGTTTCCTGGAGATTAAATCCACCGCAAATCAAATGTGGAACAGCATCCACTTTATAATGATTCATGATAGCTGCACAAATTCCTACAGTTCCGGGCCTTTTACGGATTTCTACTTTTTCAAAACTGCCATCGGCTCTTTTTTTAAAAACCTGTTCGCTTCGATGATAAGTTACATTTATAAATGCCGGTTTAAACTCCATTAAAGGATCCAGGTGATTGTAAATAGATTCAATCGTTTTGCCTTTTAGTGGTGGAAGAATTTCAAAGGAAATAGCGGTTCCTTTTGATTCTTTAATATGGTCGGTAACTTTCATTAATTAAAAATAGGATGCAAACTTAAGCGGTAAAAAATAAAATGCAAAGAATGGCCGCGCAAAGGTTGCAAACTTTTTGAATTCATTTCATATTTCCTATTTCATTTATGAAGTTGGCAGCCTTGAATTTTAACGGATGAATTGCAAAGATTATCAACTTTTTGAATTCATTTCATATTTCATATTCCGTTCATGAAAGTTAGCAATCTTGAATTTTAATGGATAAAAAAAGCCATGATTCCGGTTGCCACTAAAGTAATGCCTGTAATAATTCCGGTATTATGTTCCAGTGAATGCCAGTTTAGCTTTAAAATTCCCAAATAAGCGAAACGCACCAGCAGCACCATTCCAAGCGTTGTTATTATTAAATATAATGCAGCAATAAACCAGATAAGCCATTTTGCCTGGGTGCCTGCTAATAAAAAATAAGCTTCGATTTCCATACATGGTGATAAAAACATTGCGAGTACCAATGCGATGATAATTTTCTTTTTAGAATGCTTTTTTTTAATGCTTTCGTCCAAATGAAAATGCCGGTGATTGTGATGGCGATAGATGAAAATAATTCCTAAAAGAATTAAAATGGCCGGTGCGAAAAAGTGAGTGAAATATTCAATATTATCTGCCAGTTGAGCGCCTATAAAAGCAAGCACGATTCCGATAATAACTGTGCTGACTCCATGCGCTACGGCAGAAATAAATGTAACCCGGGTTACTTCCTGTACAGTCCATTTTTCTTTTTTGCCAATGGCAATTACCGGCAACCAATGATTGGGAATTGTAGCGTGCAAAAGGCTGAGAATAATACTACCGGTAATGATGCTGAACATTCAAAAAAATTGAATTTGAATTTTAATAAAATGAAAAATGAAAATAGGGTGCAAGATCTTATTTTATTGTGGGAATTTTTGAAAAAATATAAAAGCTGAAAATGATTATTACAGCAGAGCCACAAATATTTTCAATTGATTTTTTTTAATTGAATAAATATTGTCTCTTCGTGTTTTCCAATTTTTTTTTAAAGTTGCATATTTTTTAATTTTCCGATAGAAAAAACCGGATGAATTATTTTTGCATTTAAATTATTTCTATTGATCGAACAAAAAATAAATTACAACCATCCAATTACAGCTGTTCTGGTAGCTGTAATCCAGAATGGCCAAACAGAACACCAGGTGAAAGAATATCTGGAAGAATTAAAATTTCTTGCTGAAACGGCTGGCGCTGAAACGGTAAAAATCTTTACACAAAAACTGGTTCACCCCGATAGCCGCACTTTTGTAGGCAAAGGAAAATTAGAAGAAATAAAAAATTTTACCCAAAGAAAACATGTTGATCTCCTCATTTTTGACGATGAACTTACGGGCTCGCAAATTTCAAATATTGAAAAAGAATTAAAGGTAACAACGATAGACAGAAGCGATTTGATCCTGGATATTTTTGCTTCTCGGGCCAAAACCGCACAGGCAAAAGTGCAGGTAGAACTGGCACAATATCAATACATTCTTCCACGCTTAAAAGGAATGTGGAAGCATCTGGAAAGGCAAGGTGGCGGCATCGGTAGCCGCGGCCCGGGCGAAACAGAAATTGAAACGGACCGTCGAATTGTAAAAGACAAAATCAGTTTGCTTCGCAAAAGATTATTGGAAATAGACAAACAATCTTTTACCCAAAGAAAAGAGCGCGGAGAATTTATCAGGGTGGCTTTGGTTGGTTATACAAATGTGGGGAAATCCACCATCATGAATGTGCTGAGCAAGAGTGATGTTTTTGCAGAAAATAAATTATTTGCGACGTTGGATACAACAACAAGAAAAGTTGTTTTGGGGCATACACCGTTTCTCCTGAGCGATACTGTTGGATTTATCAGAAAACTTCCACATCACTTGATTGAAAGCTTTAAAAGCACATTAGACGAAGTGCGCGAAGCAGATATTTTATTGCACGTGGTGGATATTTCTCATCCAAAATATGAAGAGCAGCTGGCAGTGGTTAATAAAACTTTACAGGAATTAAAAAGCTTTGAAAAGCCTATGATTACAGTTTTTAATAAAATGGATCAATATGAAAAGAACACTTTTGATCAATGGCTGGAACCATCAGTAAAGCAACAATTACTCGAAGAATTGAAGGAGCGTTGGCAAGTGTACACAAACGGAAATTGTGTTTTTATTTCAGCTACACAAAAAACAAATATTGAAGAATTGAGGCAGGTAGTTTTGAACCAGGTAAGAAAACTTTATCAACAAAAATATCCTTACAAAGCTGAATTTTTTTATTGATGGACAACCGGAAAACATGGATTAAAGTCGCAAAAAATATTGAAGAAATAAATTTCAAAAACCATATTGCCTGTGTTCAAATCAATGAAAAATCAATCTGCATTATTAAAACAATGAATGGTTTAAAAGCGTGTTCGTCAAAATGCCCGCATGCAGGCGGAGATTTATCTTCAGGATTTTTAGATGCAAAAGAAAATATCATTTGCCCGGTACATAATTACCGTTTCAATCTAAATCATGGAAGAGATACAAACGGCGAAGGTTATTTTCTGAAAATATTCCAGGTAAAAGAAAATGAAAAAGGTATTTGGTTGAAGATTGAAGGTTGAAGGTTAGATTTTTCCATATTTTTTATAATAAGCAATAAGCATTCCAACGACAGCATTATAAGTATGCATCCCCTCGGGCTGTTTATTCAGCTTCAAATAATTTCCATACATCCAGGTTATTGCCGGCTCTAAAAAACTTCGATGCGTTTGATTGAATTTTCGTAATTCATGAATATCATCTTTCACTTCAGGAATTAATTGTTGGAGCGCAAGGCGCGAAGAAACGGAATCAAAATAAAATACTTCGCGATTGGCATAAATGAAAAGATCAAAATAAGTGGAATAATGAAAAAGCGTATCATGTGAATTAACAGCTGCCAGATATCCTACAAAATTTGCTTCGTTTTCTTTAGCATAACCAAGCTGATGCGCCATTTCATGTGTAGCAATATAAGGCAGCAGAAATTCAGGAACAGTTGTGTTGATTTGAGCTTCACCTGTAAAAGGATTGTAATAACCGGTGAATCCAAGGTAATCGCCCGGAATTCCATACATGGAAGTTTTTACAGATAAATTATTATATTGAAGAAACGGGTAAATTTTTTCAGCTTCAGCATAACTTTTTTCAGCTCTTTTTATCAGTTCTTTTTTTGAAGGATATGGCTCATGATTTCGGAGAACAGCAATTTTTGAGGCATTTACTTTTTCCAGTAATAGTTTTTGAAGCATTTCCACATCTGAAGTATCGTATTTTAAATGATTCAAATCCAGCTGAAAAGCAATCCCTTTGCGGTCGTAATTTATTCCCCAAAAAATATTAAAAACGATATAAACAAAAGCGAGTCTTAAAAGTAATTCCAGCAGCTTTTTTACAGATGCTTTTCCAGGAAGCTTCTTTTTAAAAAGCAACCTTATGTTTTTGATTATTTTCCAAACAAGCCAGCAGCCAGCAAGGAAATATAAAATATCACCCAGGCTGAATGGTATCCATCCAAAAATAAAACGAAGGATTTTTGAAAAGCGAATATAAAAATTTGAAGAATATAATGCTTCTACGCTGATGCTGTTTGAAGAAAATATTTTAATTAAAATAATTATCAAAAAAACTATAATCCATAAATATTTTTTTTTCTGGAAATATTTTTTCACACTCATAGAAGAATTATTGCTTTTCGGTCAGATTCTCTAAATCATCATTATCTTTTGATCTTCCGGAAGATTTATTATTTAGTTCGAAATGATGAAAGTTAATTAAACGAATAGACAAACCTTCAACTTCAACAATTTTTGATTCTTTAAAGGTTTCCCCAAGCTCAACCCTTTGTCTTGAGTCATAATATCAATACTCACCGGCGGCCTTCCAAAAGAGAAAATATGTAAAAGAGAATTGTGTAAAAAATTGACTTCCGTCATATCAAAAACAGGCATTCCAAATAAATACAATGATTTTTTCATGCTTGCATAATTTTCTGTGTCTTATTTACCCAAATATCTAAATCGCCGGTTGTCCTTGAATATCCATGAAGAATTACGGAGTATTCTCCGACTAAAACATATTCCACATTACAATAATTGAGTGCTTTAATAAATTCAAAATCGTCATTTAAAATATTTCCCATTATTTTCTTGCTCTCATTTTAAAATAAGTTTTGTCTGGTTTTGGAGGATCATTTTGAGGGTAATTGAGGGAAGATTGTCTTCTTCTTTTAAAGATTCAACCTTAATTTTTAATTTTTTTGAATAATTGTTTCAGAAAGAATATTCTTTTTGTCCTTTAGCTCAATTAACAATTCTTCAATAACTGTGTTTTTCACGAAGTTATTATTAAAATCCCGTTTGAATTAAAATCATATGGCTGAAACATGCTATTATTTCCTAAAAAAATGCATTTTATTTGCCACAAGCAAAAAAATCAACCCAATTCCCTTACCTTTGCAGCCCTTTTATTTTTTTAGTTATGGGCAACCACCGTGAATATGATATTGCTTTTGTAGGATTAAAACCAGGTTTCCACGAATTTAACTATCAGGTGGAGGACAAGTTCTTTGCTGACTATAAAATCACTGACTTCAGTGATTGCCATGCTTCTGTAAAGCTCACTCTCGAGAAAAACACTTCATTTATGATGTTGAAATTTGAGATTGGCGGAAGCGTAAATGTAGTGTGCGATCGGTGTGGCAATACATTGCCGGTGGATCTCTGGGATGAATTTAAACTGGTAATAAAACAGGTAACGAACCCCGAGGAAATGAATCAGAATGAGGAAGACGCAGATGTGTTTTATATTTCACAAACGGAAAGTCATCTTCATCTTGCCGGTTGGATTTATGAATTTATTTTGTTGAGCATTCCAAATCAGCGGATGTGCAGTGAAGAAGAAATGGGTGGTCCTCAATGTAACAAAGAAATTTTAGCGATGCTAAAAAAAATGAAATCAACAGTAACAGAAAATAATCATCCTTTTGAAAAAGGGTTGGAACAATTTAAAAAAAACAATAATTAATCATATTTAATCTACGGTTATGCCAAATCCAAAGCGCAGACACAGTCAGCAAAGAAGTGCCAAAAGAAGAACACATTATAAAGCAGATGCGCCCACATTGAGTGTGGATGCTACTACAGGTGAAACTCATGTTCGCCATCGTGCACACACAAGCGAAGGAAAATTATTTTATAAAGGAAAAGTAGTTGCTGAAAAAGCGCCTGCCAAAGCCTGATAAGTTGTTTTCTTTTTTTATACAATCCAAAAATAAAGTCTGATTCACTTCAACTTTATCTTTGGATTTTTTTTTACATTGAAGCGAAATAATTAAAATTTACAGTTTATTTTTATCGAAAATATCTTAAGATAATAACTAAATATGAATATAGCACTTGATATGATGGGAGGTGATTACGCGCCCCTGGAAACTATAAAAGGCGTTAAACTTTTTTTGTCTGAAAATAATAAGGACAACGTTCATCTTACTTTGATTGGAGATGAAGATAAACTGATCCCTTTAGTAAATAAATATGAAATTTCTTTTGAAAATATAACGGTTGTTCACGCATCAGAAGTGATTGAAATGCAGGAGCATCCTACAAAAGCGCTGAAAGAAAAACAACAGTCTTCTATTTCCATCGGCTTTCATTTATTGGATTCCGGCAAAACGGATGCTTTTATAAGTGCCGGAAATACAGGGGCCATGATGGTTGGTTCATTATACAGTATCAAAGCAATCACAGGCGTTTCGCGCCCCGCAATCGGGGCTTATATTCCCGGCGAAAACGGCAAGCTTTCTTTGCTGGTAGATGTGGGATTAAATGCGGATTGTAAGCCGGAAAATTTATCACAGTTTGCTTTGTTGGGGTCGCTGTTTGCAAAATATATTTTGAATTACGAAAACCCGCGAGTGGCTTTGATAAATGTGGGCGAAGAAGAAGGAAAAGGCAATATTCTTTGCCAGGCTGCTTATCCTTTGCTGAAAGAAAATGACCGAATCCATTTTGTCGGAAATATAGAAGGTCGTGATTTGCTGATGGATAAAGCTGAGATTTATATATGCGACGGTTATACGGGAAATATTATTTTAAAATTTGCTGAATCCATATATGATATCGTGCAAAAACGCCAGATTAATGATGAATATTTCAATCGTTTTAATTTTGAAATGTATGGCGGCGTTCCGGTTTTAGGCGTAAACAAGCCGGTAATTATTGGTCATGGAATTTCTACTGCCGGCGCTTTTAATAACATGATCCTGATGGCAAAAAAAATGATAGAACAGGATTTTATTGAAAAAATAAAAACCAATTTTGTGTGAGCATACTTATTACGGTAAACAGGTAATTATCACAGATTTCTGTTTAGATTTCAGATTATTTAATGAACTTTTTCTGAATATATCGTGATTCATTTCTTATAACTTTTTCGAAAAAATATCGCTTCATATCTCAGGCTATTTATTTCCATAAATATATTGTACTCCGAAAAAATTCTCCTGTTTTTTTAGATTATTTTTAACGTGTTAAAATACCTGATGAAAATTTACATAAAATATTTATTGACGATTGCTGTTAGCAGCATTTTAATATTGATGCAATTTTCATCATTTGCACAAAATGATACACTTCCCAAAAAACAAGAGGACACTGTAACACATAAAACTTTTTTTGGAAAAATGATCAATAATTTCAGAAAAGATACTACAGAAGTTGATCGCGCTAATGTGTTAAAAAGAAATGAAGAAGCTTTCAAACAATACGATGGCTTCATTATCAGGAATATTTATATAGACCGGTTACCTTTTGGTATTTCTATTGGTGATACCTCTAAAAGGTTGATAAACAGTCTTACAAAACTGGCAAACGATCTCCACCACATTACGAAAAGCAAGGTGATTCAAAAGAATTTATTTTTCAAAGAAGGAGAACCGATAAAGCCGTTTTTGATGGCTGATAACGAAAGATATTTACGGCAGTTGCTTTATTTGCAGGATGCAGATTTCTTTGTATTCCGCACCAGTGCAGGTTCTGACTCAGTAGATGTGATTGTAGAAACAAAAGACGTTTTTTCTTTGGGCGGAGCGATAAACAGCCTTGGGTTAAAACAAACAAATATCCAATTCAGGGAAGATAATTTTGCCGGAACAGGCAATGCAGGAGTTGGTTACGCTCTTTATGATGACAGCAGAAAAAATAATTTTGCTTTTGGCGGCGAATATAACAGCAGAAATATTGGCGGTAGTTTTATGGATGGTAAAATCGGTTACCAGAGTTTTTATCCCACACTAAACGGGCCAAAGGAAGAAAATAATTATTATATAAATCTTTTGAAACCGCTGGTAAACCGTTATATGCAGTGGACTTATGAGTTCGATGCATCTTATCATGCCACTCATAATCTTTACACTTCCGATTCTGTCTATTTTTCAGATATGCGTTACCGTTATTATAATTTAGAAACGTGGGCCGGTTATAATATTAATGCTAAGGATTTTACTACAGAAGAGGAATCAAAAAAATTAAGAAAACTGATAGGGCTTAGGTTTGTTGATCAAAAATTTCAGGTCCTTCCACTAAAATATACATCGAACTACAACTGGCAATTTGCAGATCTTACTGCAGTTCTTGGCACAGTAACTTTTTACCGGCAAAATTTTTATAAAACCAAATACATTTATGGATTTGGAAGAAACGAAGATATTCCGGAAGGATTACTATTAAGCCTCACAAGCGGCTATACGCTGAAACAAAATATTTCGCGGCCCTTTATAGGTTTTAATTATCAGCGATACCAATATAATAAAAGAAATAATTATCTAAGTTATACCATCCGGGCAGAAGGATATCTGAATAAAAAAACTATTGAAGACATTAATCTTCTTGGAAGTGTTTTCTATTTTGATCATTTAAAAACAATAGGTACAAAATGGAAGCAACGGTTTTTTCTGAATTTTGATTTGGCGCAACAAGTCAATACTGTTTTGAACGAACCTTTATTTGTAAACAGCCAGTTTGGAATGCCTGAATATGGAACAGATCGCGCAGATAACGATCGAGTAGGGGGCACTTTGCGCACTACGGTAAAAGCTGAATCAGAATTTTTCAGTCCCTGGTCGCTTGTTGCTTTCCGGTTTGCGCCGTTTGTTTTCAGTAACGTTGGAGTATATTCACCTTATCTTTCCAATACTAAAATTCTGAGTTCTGTAGGCGGCGGAATCCGTACGCGTAATGAAAGTTTTGTTTTTGGAACCATTGAATTCAGGGGATATTATTTTCCTGAAAAAAACTTTTATAATGAAAGATTCAGGTTTTCATTATCTACGAATGTGATTTTTAAATACAATACACAGTTTGTTACAAAACCGGATTTTATCCAGGTGAATTAGTATAAATGTTTATCAAAATTAAAAATGATAAAAAATAAAACTCAGTGAAAAATTTTTGAAAAAAATAATGATACCCGTTGCTGATAATCGAATCATTTCAAATATCTTTAAAATAAATTACAGGAATGAAAGGGTTATTTCACCGTTATTTTGAATTGTCATTTTGGATAGCCGCTCTCCTTTTGCTTGCATTGATGAATCCGGAAACAGACACGCATTATTCATTTTGTATTTTTAAATTTATTGGAATAAAATTTTGCCCTGGTTGTGGCCTTGGACATTCCATCAGCTATATATTTCATGGAGATTTGCGTGAATCTTTTGCTGCACATCCGTTGGGTATCTTTGCTGTAGTGGTAATCGCATTCAGAATCTACAAACTTTCAATGCTTCATATTTTTTCTCATCTTCAAAACCATTCATATGGACAATAATTACAACTCGGTAAACCCGACCATTCTGAAATATCTTTATGATGTAACGCCGGAAGAATTAATCACCATTAATTCGAGAACACAGGGTTTCAGCGATGACCAACTGTCTCAATTTTGTATGATCTACCGTTCTAAAAGAAAAGATCCGCAACTGATTTTAATCCTTTGCCTTTTAGGACTGGTGGGCATTGCAGGCGTTCAGCGCTTTGTAATCGGAGACATTGGATTGGGAATTTTATATTTTTTCACTGCAGGTTTGTGTTTTGTCGGAACAATTGTCGATGCCATAAATCACAAGGATCTTGCACGGGAATATAACGCGAAAATGATTACTGAAACTTTATCAATGCTCAATATGATCAGGAGATAAGTGTTTCTTTTTTTTTGCAAATAATCTTATAATTCAACCACCTTTTGTAACTCACTGCTTTTAAAAGCGGCAATAATAACTTTTACAACCTCTGCTCCTTCTTCAGCAGTTACGGGCAAAGGCTGATTATTACGAATGGCTTCGTAGATAGCATCGTAATAATCGTTGTAATTTCCCCGTTCAGAAATTATAAATTCAATTACTTCTTTTCCTTTTATTTCAGTGTGCAACAAGCCTTTTTCTGTTTCAGGTTCTGTTCCCCAGTCTTTTTTACCTGGAATAACCCCTTCCTTCAGTAAGGTTTCCTGTATGTCGGTTTTAGGTTTGATAAAAGAACCTTTTAATCCATGTAAAATATATCCGGGCAAGGCTTCACGAACGATATAGCTGGCTTTTAAACGCACCCTTAATTTAGGATAATATAAAAGCAATTCAAAATAATCATCTACCTTGGAAAGCGGGCGGATGATCCGGATATCTGCAAAAATTTTTTCAGGCTTCCCGAATAATTGTAAAGCCTGGTCTATTAAATGCGATCCCAAATCATATAAAACCCCTGCACCTGGACCGGGAATTTCTTTGTGTAACTTTGAGCTTAGTTCTTCACGGAATCTATCAAAATGTATTTCTACTTCTACCAGTTCGCCTAACAAATCATCCGCTATAACTTTTTTTATCGTTTTATAATCACTGTCGTAGCGCCGGTTTTGGTAAACCGACAATAATTTATTTTGCTTCTTTGCAAGCGCTATCAATTCATTCGCCTGTGCTACATCAATCGTAAAAGGCTTTTCCACAATTACATTTTTACCAGCCTCCAAAGATTTTTTTGCATATTCATAGTGGGTATAATTTGGTGTATTTACAATTACCAATTCTATCAAATCGTCTGACAGCATATCTTCCAGCGTGTGGTATGTTTTTACGTCCGGATATTTCTCCTCTGCAAGATTTCTTGTTCTTTCCCAAACGGCATAAAAATTAAAATGAGGGTTGATGCTGAGAAAAGGCGAATGAAAAACCAGGCCGCTCATTCCAAAAGAACAGAGTGCGGTATTAAGGGGAGTTGTCATAATTTAATATTTATTTGGGTGAATGTTGAAAGTTCAGGATTGAAGGTTGAAAGTTAGTTCAAGATTGAAGGTTCAAGGTTAAAACCATGAACTTTGAACTTTGAACCGTGAGCTAACTATTCCCCCTTTTCGCCCACAAACCAATGTTCTTTGTTTTTAAATAAAACATTGAAGGTAGTGAGCGTTCCATAAAGGCGTGTAATGTATTGCTGCAGGTTTATTTTATCTTCATCGCTCAAATTTTTATTTGAGTTAATCTGTTGTTCCATCACTCTAATGCGGTCACGCAGCATGACTATTTTATGAAAAAAAATTTCTACAGGAATTTCTTTTGGTTTTTGGGTTTTATCTGATGGTTGCAATAACATTGTGCCGCCTTTCCAGCGATCACCAAGTGGAACAATTTCTGTAGTGTCGCTCCATAGTCTTAGTATTTTTAATAATGATTTTTCAACATCGCTGGTTGTTTCTAATTCAAGGGTTACATTTTCAGGAATGATTTCTTCCAGTTTATTATCATTTTTATCAATCTCTTTTATACCGTCGCTGATAAAAGAAATGAGATAAGTAGCCAAACGAACGCCTACAATCACTCCAGGCCCGTATTGCGGATGTTGAAGCCTGGTGCCAACACCTAATGTTAATTGTTCGGAATCCGGATTCATATTTTAATTTTTTTCAAAAATTTATAAAAAAGTACGTTATACAAATTAATAATGCTTTATCAGATCCTTTCAGCAAACGAACGCATTCGAATTTTCTATTTTCACATTTTTCATTGGGTATTACCCAACGCTTTAATATTATGCCCTTTCAGGGCTACAGTGATCCTACAAAAATCCAAAATTGGCATTTTTCATTTTCACTTTTTTTCATCAGCAGATTTGCATATGAGCATACTAGCATATTCACTATGAAATTTTTATTCCTTTTTCTCTCAGATATTTTGAAACCGCCGTATAAGCTTCGCTGCGCGCCAATTCTCTTTTTGTAACATCTTCACACCAAAAATAAACTTTCAGTTGGGTAGATTCTGAAGTAACGGTATTAATAAATATTTCCGGCTCTTTTTCTTTAACTACATCGGGAAGGGTTTTCATAATTGCCATGATCTCCTCGCGCATTTCTTTGGAAGTTTTATCAACTGTGAAAGTAAGATCCACACGGATGTAATTCTCATTCAGGCTCCAGTTTATAAAATTGTTTGAAAGGATTGTTCCATTCGGAATGATTACTTCAGCGCCTTCAGGTGTCAGCAACGTGCTGGAACGCATACTGATTTGTTTTACCCTGCCTTTATTGTTACCAATCTCCACAGTATCACCAATGTGAAGTGTACGGTCGAAAATCAAAATAATTCCTGAAACAAAGTTATTTACAATATTCTGCAATCCGAGCCCAATACCAACACTCAAGGCTCCAAGTATCACAGTAATTTTATCTATTGCAAGGCCCGAAGCAGCTACGGCTAATAAAAATCCGGCAACCAAAAGCACCAGTTTGAGGATCATTAACCTGGATCCCGGCCCTTTATTATCAAAGACTAAATCATCACCAATATTGCCAAAAAAGAAACCAATATATTTCTGAAGAAAATTGGCCACCCACAGAATAAGCACAAATAAAATAATGCCGCCGTAAGTAAATTTAAAACTTCCGATTGAACGCGTATGAGAAAGCACTCCGGTTACATAGTCTGAAATGGCATTGTAAATATTTAGATTGGTAAAGAAAACCACCAGCCAGATAATGAATGAAAAAAATATAACAATACGCCTGATCCCCGCAGCAATTTGTTTGTGGTCAAACTCACCGGTATAATCTTTTCTTATCCTGCTGCTTTGGATCTGGAGCAAAAATGCTTCCGTGACTGAATGGATAAAAACAAGCAGGCCTGCGGTTTGTATGAATGCATAAATACCCGTAGAACCAAATATCTGCACCAGTGTTACCCTGCCAAAAAGATTGCAAATCACGGCCAGAAAATTAAATAAAATATATAATGCTGCAGTTAAAATCAGGAATCTATGTTCCTCGTATTGCTTTTTATAATTGAATAAAGCATACATACCAAGCAATACAGAAAGGCCGTTTAAAATGAGAATTAGCAACCGGATAAAATAAACAGGCAGCCCTATATACCTGGAAAATGATTGCAATAAAAAGAGAATGATAAAAATAAGCCACAGATAAAATAATTTACGTGGAAGGTGTTTCCAAAAGGAATAAGTAAGCGTAACCATTAATAAAAATTCAATGCTGGCAATGTATATAAACGGAGCATCCAGATCAAAAAGTGGAGCAAGGTTCAGCATCAAAACAAGCGATGCAAAAATGGGATATGGATTGATATACCGGAAATTAAATTCTTTGATGGAATCAGTTTTATTGAGCTTTTTAAGGCTTTTAAAATTGTAAAATATCCAAAAGAAAAAAATAAGTCCACACAATAAAAGCAACAGCAAAAGATTGTGCGTATTCTCAAAATAATAATTGGTTATTTTCTTTTCAGAACTCACAGACCTTTTAAATTCCGACGAAATAGATTTGTCGGTATGCCTTTTTGGAAACTGCCACAGATAAAAACTTTCTTTACCAAATATCCTGGATCCCGTCGATTGTGTGAGCGTTTTTACCTGAAGCTGAAGTTCATCGGAGGTGATCAGATTGTCTGAGGTGCGCGCCTGTGTATTGTGTACCAGCAGCGTCACCAATTTGATAAGGCTATCGGTTTTTTTCCATTTGGTATGGAGTTGTAACAACTGAGGCCGGAACGAAGCGCGCAAGGCGGAGTCTCTCAAAATTCTGCGAATGAGTGTGTCTTTTCTTAAGTCCAGGATTTGGCTTTTAAATCCATTAACAATACTGTCATATTGATTCAGCTGTCGTGCATAAGAACCTGAATTTTTATTAATTTGTTTTAAAATAATGCTAAACATCTGAAGATTTCTGATGCTGAGGGAACGATCATTCATAGTAAGCCGATCCCTGATAACGACTATAGCAGAATCATCGTCATTCAAATCTTCGCTCATCGCCTGAATATTTGGAACCGGCTCCGACAAAACCGACGTTTTATTTAAGGTTTGAAAAACTCTTTCAATACTTAATAAATAATCATTGCGCGTGATAGTATCGTTATTTGAAAAAATGGAAATTTCGGGTGGTCTTTTTGACAATTGTACCGTATCATTATTTTGACCAAAAAGGAGATTATTGCAAAAGAGAAATATGATAATAAAGAAAAACTTCATAGTTATAGATTCAGAAAATATAAAAGTACTGTAAGCAACCGGTTTTAATAAAAAAACGATTATTTAAACAAAATACAAATCTGCATTATTCATTCTTTTACTGTAAAAATGAAAAAATCGCCTGAACATATCACTAAACAAACATTTAACCAGAATTTATATGTTCACGGTGTAAAAAGATTATAATATTTTGAAAAAACTAAAATGAATATTTTATTAATTACGTACTTTGTTGTCTGAAAACTATTCAAATGAAAAAAATCCTCACAAATCAATTATTCCTGTACCTGTTTATTATGGTTCTTGGTTCAACCATTTCTTCCTGCAAAAAAGACAAGGGAAATTCAACTCCAGCAACACCTACAGTTCTGTCAGATGCCGATTCTTTAAAGTATTTAATGTACAACATTATGCAGGTAACTTTTGTTAATAACGGAAGAGACACTACAACCAACCTGCCCACATATTACTGGTACAACCAGGTTCCAAAATTAAACCCGCTAAGCAGCGCTTATGATTCCGCAGATATTTTGTTACAAAAAATGAAAACGTATCCCATTAATCCTAACACCGGAAAGCTTTTTGATAAATACAGCTTTTTGGATCACGGACAAGTGCAGGGAGAAATTCAGCAGGGGGTTGGTGGTGATTTGGGCATGCAGGTAACTTATGCAAGAGATACCACCGGAAAATATTATTTACTCGTTTTGTTTGCTGATAAAAATTCTCCGGCCGGACAGATAGGAGTTACCCGCGGATGGCAAATAACCGCCATAAATGGCGATACAAACATTGGTTATGATGCGAGCAACGGGCCAAACGTACAAAAAGTAATTAACGCGGTTTACAATGCTCCATCAGCTTCATTTACATTTAAAACGGCGGCCGGCACAACTGTAACAAAAACGCTTACGCAAGCGGTTTACAACATCAATCCTGTTTTGTTTGATACTGTTTATACTATTAGTTCTAAAAAAGTTGGCTACTTTGTTTTCAATACATTTTCTGCTGTTGATAATAATAACGGACCAACTCTTACCAAGCAGGAATTAAACAGAGTTTTTGCTAAATTTCAATCTGCAGGAATTTCTTCTTTGATAGTAGACTTAAGATATAATGGCGGCGGTTCTGTTGGGACGGCAGAATATTTAGATAGTCTGATTGCTCCCGCCTCAGTAGCAGGAAAAGAAATGTATCACTATTTGTATAATGATAAACTAACCGCGCAGATTGCGGTACAGCCGGATTTTCTTGATCAGAAGGTATTATTTACCGGGGGAGGAAGTTTAAATCTTACGCACGTATTTTTTATTGGCACTGGAAACACAGCCTCTGCAAGTGAACTAACTATTAATAACCTGAAACCATATATGGATGTAAAATTAGTCGGCGATACTACTTATGGTAAACCCGTGGGTTTCTTTACCTTTCATATCACCGATTTTCCAAACGGGGGCGCAGAAAAAGCACTTGCCGATTTGTATGCCATTAATTTTGAGACAAGAAATGCCAATAACCAGGGCGGATATTTTGATGGTTTGATACCAGATGCCAAGGCAGTTGATTTTGTAAATATTCCATGGGGAAATCCAAGCGATGATAACCTGCAGAAAATATTTAATTATATCTCAACAGGGGTTTTTGGGCGTAAATCTGCAGCAGAAAGAATGGCCGCAAATAGCACATTGCGACTTTCTATTCCATCTACTATTCATCCATTGCGCTTCAATGGAATGGTGGATTACCGGGTAAGCGGCCAATTAAAAAGCACCATTAATAAAAGTTTGAGAAGGCGTTAACTATTCTTCTTTTTGAATTCCTTCCAGATCAAATTCGGGATTTCATCATCCTTTTTGATTTGGGAGGAATTTTTTTGCGGGAAATGATTCATTTGGAATAAAAGATTCAGCCGTTCTAAATATCAAGTAAAAAACATAGCGTTTTTTTTGGAAAAACATAATCCAAAACCCTGAGTATCAATACAATTTGGGAAATGCCTCTGTTTAGCGCAATTTTGCATCTATGATTCATTTTGAAAAGTTTGTTTTAGATAATGGTTTAAGAGTAATTGTGCATGAAGATAAAAGCACACCAATGGCAGTAGTAGATGTAATGTATGATGTCGGCGCCCGCGATGAAGATGAAAGCCGGACAGGATTTGCTCATTTATTTGAACATTTGATGTTTGGCGGCAGCCTGCACATTGAATCGTATGATGAGCCGCTGCAAATGGCCGGTGGAGAAAATAATGCTTACACCACAAACGATCTGACCAATTATTACTGCCAGCTTCCAGCAGAAAATATAGAAACCGCTTTCTGGCTTGAAAGTGACAGGATGTGCTCTCTTGCTTTCAACGAAAATTCGCTGGAAGTACAAAGAAAAGTGGTAAGTGAAGAATTTAAAGAACAATATATCAATAAACCTTATGGCGATGTGTGGCATAAGCTGCGCGATCTCGCTTATAAAGTGCATCCTTATAAATGGATGACCATCGGGCAGGATCTGAGCCATATTGAAAACGCCAGATTGCAGGATGTAAAAGATTTTTTTTATAAGCATTATACTCCGTCCAATGCCATACTTACAGTTGCAGGAAACGTTTCAGTGCTACAGGTAAAAGCGCTCGCAGAAAAATGGTTTGGCGATATTCCTGCAGGCGAAAAATATGTTCACAGAATAAAGCAGGAACCTGAGCAAAAAGAACCACGCATGATGGAAGTAGCAGAATCTGTTCCGCTCAATGCGCTTTACAAATGCTGGCATATTGCATCGCGGCTCGACAAAAGATATTATGTTGATGAAGTAATTACAGAAATCCTGGGTGGCGGCGCTTCATCGCGCTTGTTTCAAAGCCTTGTAAAAGAACAGCAATTATTCAGCAGTATCGAATGCTCGCATACCGGAAGCATTGATCCCGGCCTTCTTTGTATTGATGGAAAATTAGTGAAAGGCGTAAGCCTTGAACAAGCTGAAAATGCTGTTATTGCAGAATTAGAAAAAATGAAAACAGAACTAATCAGCGAAGCAGAACTGCAAAAAATAAAAAACAAGACAGAAAGCATGCTTGCTTTTGAAGACATTAGCTTGATGAACCGGGCCAACAGTCTTGCCAATTATGAATTGCTGGGCGACGCCAACCTGATGAATACCGAATTAGAAAGTTACCAGTCGGTAACCAGGGAAGAAATCAGGGAAGAATGCCGTAAAGTTTTTGTAGATACCAATTGCAGCACACTTTATTACCGGTCAACAATTAAAGAAGATTTGGCATCTGCAGATTCAGGAACGGAGACAGAAGCAGAGATTGAAACAGATTTCGATTTAAACATTTTATAAAAAAATCAAATGCCCAACAGAACAATAGCCCCTCCAATAAAAGATGCAATAGATTTTGACATTATTTTAAAACCATGCAGCCGTTTTTCACTTTCAAACGACGTTCCGGTTTATTATATTAACGATGGGGCAGAAGAAGTAGCCATGATAGATTTTGTGTTTGACGCGGGAAATAATTATGAGAAAAAAAATGCAATTGCTGCCGCTGTCAATCACCTTTTAAAAAATGGAACAACCAAAAAAAATGCATTTGAGATAACGGAATGTTTTGAATATTATGGAGCCTACCTGAGCCGTAAATCGTTTAATGAAACCGCTTCCATCACCCTCCATTGCCTTTCAAAGCATTTAAAAGAATTGCTTCCCCAGGTAAGAGAATTGATAACAGAGGCTATATTTCCTGAAAATGAATTAGAAATTTTTAAACAAAATAATATTCAGCGGCTTTCTGTCAATTTGCAAAAATGTGATTTTGTAGCAAACAGGTTAATTGATCAATATTTATACGGACCAGATCATCCTTATGGAAGAGTCAGTTCAAAAGAAGACATTGAAGCTATACGAAGGGAAGAACTCATTGAATTTTACAGGCAATATTATGTGAGATCCAAATGTCACATTTTTGCAGCGGGCAAACTCCCCACAGATTTTGAACAACTATTAGAAAGCCAGTTTGGCGATCTCATGCTGAATGAGAATAGACTAACGGTACCTCATACGCGCAAATTATCAGAACAAAGGAAACACTTCATCCACAATGATGTAAACGGCGTGCAGGCAGCCATTCGTATTGGCCGGCCGTTTCCTAACCGCCGGCATCCTGATTTTAAAAAGGCGGTTGTATTGAACGTTTTATTTGGCGGATATTTTGGCTCCAGGCTCATGGGAAATATCCGTGAAGACAAGGGCTACACTTATGGAATACACAGCTACCTCGAAAATCATATTGAAGAAAGCTCCTGGGTAGTAAGTACCGAAGCGGGAAAAGAAGTGTGTGAAGCCACGATTGAAGAGGTGTATAAAGAAATGAAATTATTAAGAGAAATACCGGTAAATGCAGAAGAACTTTTATTGGTAAAAAACTATATGATGGGATTAAATCTTGGATACATTGATGGACCTTTTCAAATAATTTCCAGGTGGAAAAGCTTGATTCTAAATGACCTGGATGAAAATTATTTTTATGATTCTATCCGGGTCATCAAAGAGGTTTCAGCAGAAGAATTACAGGCTCTGTCGAATAAATATTTAGCACCGGAAGATTTTTTTGAATTGGTGGTGATTTAAAGTGGCGATTGGTGAAGACATCAACTGTGGGTTGCCATGGCTCACCTTCCGTAGTCGGTGTCTGCCCTGAACACGGGAATTTGAATACGATTTGAATTTTTATTTTCGTTGAATAAATGTCTATAAAAAAGTATTTGTATGAAATTTATTATCAGGCTTCTTGTTACCGCTGTTGTAGCCTATGGGTTATCGATGATTTTAAAGCCCCATATTGTTATAGATTCTTATGGAACTGCTGTCATATTCGTTTTGGTTTTAGGTCTTTTAAACGCAATTATAAAACCACTATTGATCATTCTCACTTTGCCAATCACCATTCTAACGTTAGGATTGTTCCTTTTAGTGATTAATGTTTTGATGGTACTTCTTGCCGGAAAATTTGTTCCGGGCATTCATATAGATGGATTTTTCTGGGCTTTTATTTTCGGAATCTTGTTGTCCTTTATTTCATCCACTTTCAGCAATTTTAGAAGTAACGAAGGATAAAAAATTACGCTTCTTATTTTATTTTTTATAAAACAGCAGTTAAAGATATTGTATTGGTTTACTGAAATGGGTAAATGTCAACCTTTATACAAAAAGTTGGATAAAAATATTCGCTTTTTGGCCCAATCCTCGTCTTCAATTTAAAAAGCCTAAATTATTATAGCAGAATCAGCTTGTCAGAGGGCTGCTAAGTGCCTTATTGGTCAAATAAATTTTGGCGTCTCCGGAGATCAAAGATTGTAAGGGAGGCAGGAGATAATCCACAAGCGTTTGAGGATTATTTGAAGGCTGGGAAATGAAAGGCAAAAAGAACATTAGCAAGGACATTGAGCCGATGATTCAAGCAGTATTTTTTACTTTACTTTTATAACTCACGGCAGTATTGTTACAACAATGATAAAATGATAAGAAGCTCATTTTTTGATTGTTTTACAGGAAAGTAATGACAAAACTCCATGCACGTCGATGATGATAAAAATACAAAGCCCAGTTAAATTGGGATTTGAACTGTTTTTGCATTACAGCTCTTCGTCCCGTTCCAGCATAAGAATAGCGCTTTGAGGCACAATAAAATATTTATCACCTGCATACATTACTTCTGTTGCACCACTCACTAAAAAAATAGCAAGGTCGCCTTCCTTCGCCTGCAAAGGCAAATATTTTATTTTTTCTTCTTCTCCTTTCCATGGTTCATCTTCAACTGGCATAGGAATGGCATAACCAGGACCTGCTTTTATCACATATCCCTGTTGCACTTTTTCTTTTTCCTGAACGCCGGGTGGCAGATAAAGGCCACTTGCAGTTCTTTCATCAGGACGGGCAGGTTTTATCAGCAACCTGTCACCTATTACAATCAGTTTCCTAAGCTTGTTATCGGGAGTTACCTGCATAAGATTTTATTTCTGCAAAAGTAATGGTTGCAAGGGCAATGGGGAAGGCTAAAGGCTTAAAGCAATAGCCTAAAGGCAATCAGCGAAAAGCAAAATTAATTTTCAATTCTCAATTCTCACTTTCTACTTTTCACTTTTCAAGGTGCAAGGGGGAAAACAAAACACTTTTCACTTTGTTTTGATCACTCTCACCTTCCATTCCTCAGGACCATTTTCAAGATATTCCCACTTAAAAGGTTCTTTGCTTTCTGCTTCCATTTGATAATAAAGAGGCTTGGGATCATGATCGTTGATGAATTCGAAAGCTTCCCCGGGTTTTATATCAGCAAAAGCCTTATAGAACATTTCATGTCGTTCGGTTGGTGGAAACGGACGCAGGTCAAATTCGTTAACCACTGAAAAACCATCATCCCCTAAACCAGTTTCAGCTTTTTTATTTATGTGTACAACATATTCATTAGTTTCCTGCTTTTTATAGATCCAGGAATGTTGCCCCTCGAATTTATTTACAAAAATGGCATGGATTTCTTTTGGATCTTCTGCAGAGATTATTTCCATCGTATCGCCTTTCTGCATCATGCCATAACGATGGAATACGATTTGTTTCCACTCTTTTTCATCTGCTTTGCGGAGGTCTAACAACGTAGATATATCTGTAAACTCCCTGCCCTGGGAGGCTTCAGTGCGGGTTACTTTCACCTTCCATTCCCTTCCGCCGCGATTGAGATATTCCCATCCTACCACATCTCCATAAATTGAGCGAAATTCATAATAGAGGGGAATAGGATCATGGTCATTGATAAAGATAAAACTTTCGTTGACCGGCAATTCTCTGAACAATTGAATTAATTTTTTATGTCTTTCAATAGGAATAAGGGCGCGCACATCCAATTCTTCGGTTTTTAATTTGTTATCCATGATAATTTAATTCGGGTTCTGCAGCAAGATTACTATTTATATTGGGAAGGGAGTTTACTAATAGAGGAAATTCCAAAGCGAAAGGCCCGGTGCAGGAAAGCTAAAAGCAATGGACAACAGGTAAGCAAAACATGGATATCAAGCTTATCTGTTATTCATTGCCAATTGGTTAATACCCTTGTCGTTTCAAATATAGAAATGAAAAAAATTATAGTCCGGACACTAAACAAAAGTAATAATCAGGATTTGCAGTTTTATTATTTTTTCAAAAAGGAAAATTTATATTGAAAAGTGAAAAACATCAGATACTAATCAAATAATATAATCATGAACCAGAAGTATCAAAAATAATGAGAAGTAACCCCGAGCTTATTTGTTGCCTTACTGTTTGCGTTTAAAGAGTTTCACTTTGAAGAAAAAATATGACTGGCCATGAATTTTAAACAAACTTTCCAAAAGTTATCACATCTTTGCAATAGTCTTTTTAAAAGTTGATGCTACATTCAACTGAACTTTTGAAAAGCCAACACTTCTTTTACCGTCTCATTCGTATCCCTTAAGGAACTGGAGTTTTTCAAGCGTCCTTCCTATGTTTTAAACTATTGATTATTAAAACCAATTTAAATTTTCAACATATGGCTACCATTCATCTCACAGGAAAAATCCTGCTTACTCTTGCAACTTTGATGTACACTTTTGCTCCTCCGATTGTGGATTTAAGCCGCACTCATGCTACTAACCCGCTTTGGGTATCTCATGCCAGGTTTCATGTGGTATGGCAGGTAATGATTACAACAGGTATTGGCTTGTTAAGCCTTTGGTTATTATGGTTTTCAGGTATTGGATCAACCTACTCCATCAATCTTTCATTTATTCTTGGGCTGATTGTGCTTGGAAGCTTTGTATTAAATGTGGGCGCCAAAAAATTTTATGCCGGAACTTTGTCGGACTCTAATGGCGTGCCGCCAATTTTCAAAAATGTAGATGCGAACTTATTTTTCTTCTCACTGGCTTTGGGGATACTGCTTACAGGATATTTCGTTGTTTAATATCGAAGATTGAAACAAAATTTCCTACCTTAAATCAGCAAACCAAATAAGTTTATGATCCATCAACAAGAAGAATTGCTCAGGAAAAAAAATACTGAGTTGGAAAAGAAACTCGCTGCAAAAACACGCGAACTGGAAATACAAGCTTCATTCGAAAAGATCAGGGAAGCTACCTCAGGAATGCAACGGAGTGAAGATTTAAAAGATGCTAATCTTGTCGTATTGGAAGAGATGCAGAAAAGAGGAATTTCCTCCGTTGTTTGCTTTATTGTGATTATGAATGAGGCTGATGGATCATTAGAGTTTAATGTTGCTAACAGTCAGACACAGATGATTTCATTATTCAAAGGCAAAATCAATGACAATTCAGTAAACCAAAAAATGTATGATAACTGGAAGTCAAAAAGCAATTCATTTGCCATTGATATGCATAGTGCAGAATTGAGCAATTACAGGGATTATCTGAAACAACTTGGCGTTCAAATGCACTCTGATAGTCCTGCAAATCAAAGAGCATTTAGTATGGCAAATTTCAGCAACGGCATTATGGGAGTGGCTTCAGACGAACCTTTGTCTTCTGAAACCATCAGTTTATTAGAAAGATTTGCTAATGTATTTGACAGCACTTATACCCGTTTTCTTGATCTTCAAAAAGCAGAAGCACAGACAAGAGAAGCAGAAATAGAATTGGCGCTTGAAAGAGTTCGTGCAAAAACCATGGGAATGCATTCCAGTGAAGACTTATTAGCAGTGATCAAAGTATTATCAGAACAATTTGAACAGTTGGGATTCGAAGTAGATGTTGCCAATTTTAATACTGATTATCATGAAAAAGACTGGCATCTCTGGCTATTGGTAATGAGGCATGTTTATCCCGAAAAAATCGTAATCCCTTATTTTGATCACCCTTATTTTAAGAGGGTCAGGGAATGCCTTGATAAGGGCCTCGACTTTAATTCTTCAGTGTTTACCAAAGAAGAGAAAGATAGTTTCCAACAACATTTTTACAGTCACGTAAAAGTTGAAATACCAGAAGAACATAAACAATTTGTATTCCGCACAAAAGGATTTGCATGGTCAGTAGTTTATTTAAAAAATACAGCATTGACAATTGCCAATTACGATGCTGAACCTTATACCGAAGAACAGAACGCCATTCTTCGAAGATTCGGAAATGTGTTTGAACAAACTTACACCCGCTTTCTCGATCTTAAAAAAGCAGAGTCGCAGGCAAGAGAATCACAAATTGAATTAGCACTGGAAAGAGTTCGCGCAAAAACAATGGCGATGCAAAAGCCTTCCGAGTTTGTTGATGTTATTAATATCATCGGCGAACAATTTATGGATCTGGGTTTTGATTTTGATTGGGTCAATTTCAGTGCCAACGGGCTTGATGTTTCGAAAGCTATTGACATCTACAATTTTCATGTTATACCAGGTTTGTACCAGGGAGCAACGAGAGTAGTAATTCCTTTTTTTGAACACCCTGTTTTTAAAAAGGCTGAGGAAAGCGTTAACGAATATCACACATCGGGCAACAGTTTCACTGTTGTGCTGTTGGTCAAAAAAGACAAAGACACTTGGCTCGATCATCTTTTTACGAATACCATTTATAAAGATCTTCCTGATGAAGCAAAAACAAGTCAATACAATCGTGAAGTGTATCAAACATCCAGTGTTGTATTAAAAGACACGTGGCTTTCCATTGGAAAATATGATGCGAAACCATTGACGGATGAACAAGTTGCGATTTTAAAAAGATTAGCGAATGCGTTTGGCCAAGCGTACACCCGTTTTCTGGATCTTCAAAAAGCAGAAGCCCAGGCAAGAGAAGCTCAAATTCAACTGGCGCTGGAAAGAGTTCGGGCAAGAACCATGGCGATGCAAAAAAGTAATGAATTGTCTGAAACATCAGCATTGTTATTTGCACAAATTAGAGACCTTGGCATTGAAACCTGGACAAGCGGTTTTAATATCTGGAAGGAAGATGAGACGGCTTGTATTGGCTATAATGCTACACCAGCAGGGAAAATCGGTGTTCCAATAAGATTACCACTAACAGAGAATGTATTCTTTAAAACAATCTACGATGCCAAAAAAAGAGGTAATGATTTTATCGTCTTTGAATCAGAAGGGGCATCCCTTGCCGAAACGTATCGCTATATGCTAACCCTCCCAGTTGTTAAAGATGTAATGCAAGGCATTATTGACGCCGGATTTGAGTTACCAAAATACCAGATTACACATTGTGTTTTTTTTCCACAAGGACATTTAATGTTTATCACTTTGAAACCTCAGCCAGAGGCATGGGATATTTTCAAACGTTTCGGAAAAGTTTTCGAACAGACCTACACAAGATTTCTCGATCTGCAAAAAGCAGAAGCGCAGGCAAGAGAATCGCAGATACAATTGGCATTGGAAAGGGTGAGAGCAAGAACGATGGCTATGCAAAAGAGTGAAGAACTTTCAGAAACAGTGTTTGTCCTTTTTCAGCAATTTAAGCAGTTGGGTGAAAATCCTGATCAGGCAACCATAGGAATTATTAATGAGGATGAAAATGTTATTGAATATTGGGTGACCATGTATGGTAATCAAATGAACCGTGTATTTAAATTTTCTATGGATGAACCTCATGTAACGAATAAAATATACAAAGCCTGGAGGGAACAAAAAAAATCATTGGTGATTGATTTGAGTGGAGATGCATTAACAGAATTCATGGCCTATCGTGCCGGCAAAGGCGGTGCAGCAATAAATCCTGATGAGAAACGCCGGATAATTAATGTTGCTTTTTTTTCAAAGGGATTACTCAATGTTCAATCCAATGAAGAGCGTTCACAAGAAAGCATCAAACTGCTGGAAAGATTTGCTTCGGTGTTTGAACAAACTTATACGCGTTTTCTTGATCTGAAAAAAGCAGAAGCACAGGCAAGAGAAGCACTGATTGAAGCCGGACTGGAGCGGGTGCGTTCAAGAGCAATGGGCATGCAAAGTTCGGAAGAACTGGCACCTTTGATTGGAACTGTGTTCACAGAATTGACCAGGCTTGATCTCGCTCTTACCCGCTGCGTGATTTGGATATTTAATGCCGAAACTAACGGTGCCACATGGTGGATGGCGAATTCTGAAGATGCTCAAAATCCAATAAGTTGCAACCTACCTTACAATGCCTACGAACCTTATCTTGCTTTTTTAGAGCAATGGGAAAAAAGAGCCAATAAGTTTCAGTATGAGTTAAGCGGAACGATTAAAAAAGACTGGGATGATTATCTATTCA
>Ga0157370_10001363_pt1 | contig 30237 bp, 26 predicted proteins | sample C35metaG_FD_113463 | JGI IMG/M metagenome (GOLD analysis project Ga0157370, IMG submission 113463) | Corn rhizosphere microbial communities from Kellogg Biological Station, Michigan, USA - C3-5 metaG | ecosystem: Host-associated > Plants > Roots > Rhizosphere > Soil | place: USA: Michigan...
CTCGATTACATCCGCACACGGAACAACAGCCCAAGGCCCTTTTCCTGGGTGACGAAAGCTTCCACCATTCTCGCGAAGGTTCGCCGCGCCAGTCCAGTTATTTCAGAAGCAGGACACTAGGTGTCAAGCAGCGCACCGTCGAACCGGCAAAAACGTGAATGTGCTTGCCGGATCGACGAAGTATAGAACGAGGCTCATCGGCATGCCCTCAAGCGGCTGTGGAACGCTGCGGGCAATTCGGAGAAGTGAAGAAAGGACGGGCCGAACGAATATTCAAAGCGCAAGCTGGGCGCGCGACCGGATCCCTTTGTATGGGCAACGCTTCTTGAATTCGGTGAAATTCACCTGAATGCCTATTCCCGGGCCATCGGGCAACCGGACGCGGCCGTTTTTCTGTGTGGGGTACGTGCCGTCCGTCATTTCGCGGAACAGATCGTTATCCGCGCCCTCGCATTCGTGGATGACGAAATTGCGGCAGACGGACATGGCTGCCATGGAGGCCATATGCGCAATCGGGCCACTGCACTGGTGGGGCGCGACTTCCACTCCATACGTTTCGGCCAGACTGGCGATTTTGCGGATATCCGTGACGCCGCCCGCATGCATGACGTCGGGCTGGATGATTGCGGCGCCTTTCGCGTCGAGCAATTGTTTGAATTCGAAGCGGGAGAAGAGACCTTCGCCGGTGGCGATGGGGACGGGGCTTTTCGCCGCCACCTCGCCGAGGCCTTCCGGATTTTCGCGAAGCGTCGGTTCTTCGAGAAACAGGGGCCGGTATGGGGCGATGGCGGATGCGAACTGGATCGCGGAGCGAACCGTAAATGTTTCGGCGGACTCGAGCGCGATATCGGCCTGATCTCCGAAGGCTTTACGGATGGCTTCGAGTTCGGCGACGCGCCGCCTGATGCGCTCGAGTTCCGTGCCGCCCGGAGCCAGGGTGTATTTCACGCCGGTCCAGCCCTGCTCGCGGGTTTTCGCGGCGAGATCGGCGAAAGCCTGGGGGCTGCGCTGCTCGCGCGGGATGAGCGAATCCCAATGCGTGTGATAGACCCGCAACTCCTTCCGGAGCGGACCACCGAGGAGGCGGTAGAGAGGCACGCCCAGGCGCCTGGCTTCGATGTCCCACAACGCCATGTCAATGGCGGATAGCCCCGTCATCAGAGCGGGGCCGTTGCGCCAGCGGGTGGCGACGTAGTAGACGCGATTCCAGTGCTCTTCCGGACCCGCCGGATCGCGCCCTGCATATTCCGGCTCGAGCCAGCGCAGGACGGACTCGGCAATATCGGTGCGGCTTTCGAGGGTGGCTTCGCCCAGGCCGGTGATTCCGGCGTCTGTTTTCACCTCGACGAACATCAGGTCGCGCCAGCGAACCGAGACCTTATGGATATCGAAACCGGTGATTTTTACCTTTCCGGCCGGCGCGGCGCGGAGGGTATTCGAGAGCGCCGGAGCGAGCAGGGAGGCGGCAAAATTACGGCGGGTGACCACTCCGGAATCATATATGGGCGGCCGCGCAAAATTCCTGGTACCGTGATGGTTCGTTGAAACGTCTCTGGCGAGGAACCCTTTCTTTGTAACGTGATATTGTCGGAGATTGTGAAATTTCTGCGAGTCGCGGCGCTGGCGGCATGTTCCGCGGCCGCATTCGGCGCTGCCGAAAACCCCATCCTCACGACCATGGGCGAGGAGCTTCATCGGAATTTTGAAGCTCTGAAGGCCAAAGCGGATCCGGCGCCGTATTTCATGGCTTATGAAATTACGGATCTGGCGAACCACACTGTCGGCGCGACGCTGGGCGTTCTCAACAATCTTGACAGCAGCCACAACCGCTATCTGGACGTAACAGTCCGGGTCGGCACGCCGAGTCTCGACAATTACCGGCGCGCGCGCGGCGAGTCGATCCACTTTACCGGGGCGGCGCCGCTGCCGATCGACGGCGAGACGGCGCCGATGAAGCAGATGATGTGGCTTGAAACGGATCGGGTTTACCGCGAAGCCGCGGATCGGCTGATTCGGATCCGGACGAACCAGCAGGTGAAGGCGGCGGACCGGGACCAGTCCAACGATTTCTCGAAAGAGGAAAGCTACGCGAAAAACGGAATGCTGGCCTCGCTGCCGTTCGACAAGGCGCGATGGTCACGCGAGATGCGCGATCTGTCGCGGCTCTTTCGCGAGTATCCGGATCTGCTTGCTTCCGAGGTGCAGTTCTCGCTGCGAACGGACAATCGATTTTTCACGAACACGGAAGGCAGCCGGATCGCGCAGGGGCGAGGCTTTGCGCGCGTGGTGATTACTGCCAGCGCGCGAACGAAGGACGGCATGGACGTCTCCGATTTCAAGACTTTCGAGGCCTTCAGCGATGCGGATCTGCCCTCCGTTGAGGCTCTTGGCGCCGCCGTGAAGAAGGTGGGCACGAACGTCGAAGCGCTGGCGCATGCGCCGGTCGCGGAACCGTTTGCCGGGCCGGCCATTTTCTCCGGCCGCGCCTCCGGCGTCTTTTTCCACGAAATCTTCGGGCACCGCATCGAAGGGCATCGGCAGAAGGATGAAAGCGAAGGCCAGACGTTCACGCACAGCGTCGGCGAAAAGATTCTTCCGGAATTTCTCTCCGTGTCATTCGATCCGACCATCCGGCGCATAGCCGGGACGGACCTGAACGGCTGGTACGAGTTTGACGATGAAGGGATGCCCGGCAAGCCCGTGAAGGCGGTGGAGAACGGGATTCTGCGGTCGTTCCTCATGTCGAGATCGCCCATCGAGGGTTTCGAACATTCGAACGGACATGGGCGCCGGGAGCCGGGGCTCGAAGTGGTATCGCGGCAATCGAATCTGATCGTTTCCAGCAGCCGGTCCGTGACAAATCAGAAGCTGCGGCAGATGCTGATCGACGAAATCAAGAAGCAGAACAAGCCGTACGGGCTGTATTTCGACGATATTACCGGCGGCTTTACCACGACGCAGCGCGCCGGATTGCAGGCCTTCAAGGTGATACCGGTGATCGTGTACCGGGTTTATCCGGATGGCCGCCCGGACGAGTTGATTCGCGGAGCGGATATAGTGGGAACGCCGCTCGCGAGTTTTGCCCGTATTCTCGCGACCTCGGATATGCCGGAAGTGTTTAACGGCTACTGCGGCGCGGAGTCCGGGAGTGTTCCGGTATCGGCGGTTTCGCCCGCGATTCTGATTTCCGAGATCGAAATTGAGAAGAAGTCGCAGGGGCAGGATTTGCCGCCGCTTCTGCCGTCGCCATTGACCATCACCGGCAAAACGGTAGCGAACGCCAATGCGACCGGGAGCGCGCAGTGAAGCTCCGCGCGGCGTGTTTTTTCTTCTCCGGCTTTGTGCTGGCCGGCGCTGTTTGCGCGATTGCAGCCCAGCCGGACAGCGTCTTCGATGCCATGAAGGCGGAGTTGCAGCGTTCTCAAACGCTTCAGCTGGGCCAGCTCGACCGGCCTTACTTCATCAGTTACGAGGTGGATGACGTACACGTCTGGTCTGCTTCGGCGATGCTGGGCGGCCTGATCGCGTCAAATCAGCGAACTTTTCGCGTTCCGGAAGTTCATATCCGGGTAGGCGATTATTCGTTCGATAACACGAATTTCGGGGGGGCGTCTCCGAACCGGCGGCCTGGTTTGCGCAGTTTTCCGCTCGAAGAAGATGCGGGCGCTGTCCGGCAATATCTGTGGCTTGCCTCCGACTCCGCGTACAAGAACTCTCTGCAGGCGATCGCGCGCAAGCGGGCTTCGCTGCGCAGCCTGACCGTGCGTGATCAACTGCCGGATTTCGCGAAGGTTCAGCCTGTAGCGCTGGTCCGGGATTTCACGCTACCCGCGTTCGATTTGAACGCATGGAACGACCATGCACGAAAGATTTCGGCGATTTTCAAGGCGTACCCGGGGCTGCGCGGCTCACTGGTTGAACTCAGCGCCATGAGCGGACTACGGCGACTGGTGACGAGCGAAGGAACGGCGATCCGGATTCCGGATGAGCTGGGCGCCGTCCAGATTCGCGCATCGGCACAGGCTTCGGATGGCATGATTGTGCGGGATCTCGACGTGTTCTACACGCGCGATATTGGCGCGATGTTTTCCGAAGACGCGCTGGAGAAGGCTGCGCGCTCCATGGGCGAGAACGTGACGAAGCTGGCGAGCGCCCCCGCGGGGGACAACTATTCGGGGCCGATTCTGTTTGAAGGCATGTCGGCTCCGCAACTGCTCGCCCAGATTCTGGGACGGAATCTGCACATTGCGCGGAAACCCGCCGGTCCGGGTGGTCCCTCCAGTCAGACGGTCGCAACCGAACTTGAAGGACGGCGCGGAGTCCGGATCATGCCGGAGTTTTTCGATGTGACGGACGACCCCTCGCTGCCGCTGTTCGGGCACGAGGAAGTGGATGACGAAGGCGTGCCGGACAGGAAGGTCGCCCTTGTGGAACGTGGCGTTCTCAGGGATTTTCTGAGAACCCGGAATCCGGTGCGCGGTTATACGGATTCGAACGGGCATGCGCGCGTCGCGGGTGGTCCCGGAGGCGAGATGCCGGAACCGACGAACCTGGTTGTAAAGGCAGGAGAGACCGCTTCGATTGGGGAGCTGCGCAGCAAGATGCTGGATCTGTGCCAGCAACGCGGACTGCCCTACGGAATCGTCGTCCGCAAAATGGATTTCCCATCGTCGGCGCCCTTTGACGAAGCCCGCAGACTGATTGCAGGGGCGGCCTCGGGCGGCTCCATGCGACCGATCAGCATTCCGACTTATGTATATCGCGTGTATCCGGACGGCCGCGAGGAACTGATTCGCGGCGTGCGTCTGCGCAGTCTGAATGCCCGGTCCCTCAAGGACATTCTGGCCGCGGGCAACGACGTAAACACTCTGAGTTATCTTGAAAACGAAGTTCCCTTCGCCCTTCTCGGAGCGGGCGCCAGTACAGCCCAGGTAGCGGTTGTGGCGCCATCTCTGTTGATTGACGATCTCGAACTGACGAAGATCGATGACGAGCTTCCGAGACTTCCCGTGGTTCCATCTCCCCTGACCGCAACGCCTTCGACGCTCGCTTCCAGTACGCGTTCCGCGGATCGCGCCGTCAGCGCGAAATGAAGATCCTCAGCCGGTACGTTTTCCGGGAAATTCTTACGAGTTCGGCGCTCGCGACCGCGCTGGCCACCTTTGTCATCTTTCTGCAGCGCAGCAGCAGATTGTTCGAACTGCTGGTGCGCTCGGCCAAAGGCTTTGCTTTTCTCGAACTCTGCGTCCTGGTGTTGCCTCCGGTGCTGCTGTTGAGCATTCCATTCGGCGTGCTGGTGGGGATACTGGTGGGCCTTGGGCGAATGTCCGGCGACAACGAGATCGTCGCCATGCGTTCGGGCGGGGTTTCCAGCCGCGTCGTGGTAGCGCCGGTGGTTGTTTTCGCGCTGCTCGCGACGGGTATTTCGGCGGCCTGCTCCTTGTGGCTGAATCCGCTGGCCGTTCGGGCGTTCTTCAAGATCGTAAACCGGGAGGGTTCGTCGCAGATTACGGCGGATGTGGAGCCGCGGGTTTTCGAAGAGCAATTCACGAACGACAATACAGTCGTTTATGTAGAGGACGTGAAGTCGGAAGCCGGGCCGGCAGTGGTCTGGAAGGGAGTGTTTATCGCCGATCTCACGCCCCCCGCGGAACGAAAGACCGGGCTGAAAGACCAGCCGGTAGGCCCCAAGATCACGGTTGCCCGCGAGGCGCTGGCCCAGGCCGATCCCGCGAACAATCGGGTGCAACTAACGCTGCGCGACCAAAGCGTCCATGAATCGCCATATCACTCGATGGCTCCTTCGGGCGTGATGGTCCTGACGCAGAACGCGCAACAGGAACAAAAAGCCAAGCCGTATGAGGAGATGTTCACGGGCGAGCTGCTGCGTTTTATTCATGCGCACGCGCGAAAAACCCAGGAGGGCACGGATTCGCTGATCGAGTTTCATCGCCGGCTGGCGCTGCCTTTGGGTTGTCTCATGCTGGCGCTGGTGGGAATCCCGCTCGGCGCGTCCTCGCGCAAGGGCGGACGATCCGCGGGTTACGTCTGGGCGATTTTTCTCGCGTTCTTCTGCTACTACCTGGCGTACATCAGCCTGACGCGGCTGGCGAGCTCGCATTCGCTCTCTGTGGAACTCGCCTCATGGCTGCCGAATGCGGCGTTTCTCATTGCGGGCGTGGTGATGATCATTCGCATGGAGTCGCCCGGCGACCGCGATCTGATCGGCGGGGTGAAAGATTTCTTCGTCCGCATCGTCGCGTCGACTTCGAAGATGATCTCGCGGGGCGCGGAAGCGGGCGGCAGCGTGGGGTTCGTGGTCTTACAGATCGTCGATACCTACATCCTTTCGAATTTCCTCTTCTACTTCGTTTTATGGGTGCTGGCGTTCATCACGATGACACAGGTGTTTATCTTTTTCGACCTCCTGGGCGATATCGTGAAAAACCACGTTCCGATTGCGGAGGTTATCACTTATCACGTATTTCTGACGCCGAAGCTGATCTATGACACGCTCCCGATCGGCGTCCTCCTCGCGGTGCTGGTTACGTTCGGCGTCATGACGAAGAACAACGAAGTGACGGCCTTCAAGGCTTGCGGGATCGGCGTGCGCCGGCTCGGATTTCCGGTCCTGCTGATGGCCTGTATGCTGAGCGCGTCGCTCTTCGCGGCGGACTATTCCTGGATTCCGCATTCGAATCAGATCCAGGACGCGATTCTGAACGAGATCAAGGGCCGCCCGACGCAAACGTATCTGCATCCCGAGCGCAAGTGGATCTTCCATGATTACCGGATCTTCTATTTCAAGTACTTCGACGCCGCGGAGAACGCGATGATCGAGCCGTGGGTATTCGAGATCGATCCGAAGACCTTCCAGCTTGTGCGCGAGATCAACGCCAGCCGCGCGCGCTGGCAGCAGGATCTGCAGCAATGGGTCTTCGAGCGGGGAACGGTTCGCGATATCAAGGGCGTTGATGAGAAACGGCTGGAAAATTTCACGGTCACAACCTTTTCCGAGCTTTCCGAACGGCCGGACGATTTTCGGAGAGAAGTAAGGCAAAACCAGCAGATGAATTACGCCGAACTGGGGAGTTATATCGGCGACCTGCAGGAAAGCGGCTTCGACACGATCAAACTTCGGGTGCAGTATTACAAGAAGTTTGCGGTGCCGCTGTTTGCGCTCATTATGGCGCTGATTTCGGTTCCGTTCGGGTTCCTGGTGGGAAACCGCGGCGCGATGGCGGGCGTGGGCGTAAGCCTCGCGGTCGCGATGGCTTATCTCGCCATCGGCAAGCTTTTCGAACAGATGGGGAACGTGAACTATCTGCCACCCATGGTGGCGGCGTGGGCTCCGGACGCGGTATTTTCGCTCGCGGGATTATATATGATGTTGCGCATGCGAAGCTGAGGCAGCGCGGAACCTGTTTTGGGTCTGGCCGAAATTGTGATTACGCGCACGCCCGGCCGCAGTCCTGTTGCTGGCTCGCCTAACCAACGGTCGTTGTGGCGCCATCAGGCGTCCTTATATGATGAATTAAACCCCTCATCATGCGGTATTCCGTCATCCCTGTCACGCTGCGCGTCGCTTTAGGCGCCGGCGCACTTCTGTGCGTCCAGTCCAGTTATGCAGCAACGCATGGCGATGCCGATCTGAACAAAACCTTTTCGGGTACAGTTCAGCCTTTCGTAAACCAGTACTGTGTCGGGTGCCACAGCGGAAAAACGCCCGCCGGCGGCCTCGACCTGAAGGCCTATACCAGCATGCAGACCGTGATTGCGGACAACGGCCGATGGGCGACCGTGGCCGAGAAACTCACGGCGAAGCAGATGCCCCCGGCCAAGATGCCGCAGCCGCCGGACGCGGTCCGGCAGCAGGTTATCTCGTGGGTGAAGACGCTCCGCAGTACCGAAGCCCGGAAAAATGCAGGCGATCCCGGACCGGTACTGGCCCGGCGCCTGAGCAATGCCGAATACAACTACACGATTCGCGATTTGACGGGCGTCGACATGAAGCCGACGCGCGAGTTCCCGGTAGATCCGGCCAATCAGGCGGGTTTCGACAACTCCGGCGAGTCGCTCACGATGTCACCGGCGTTGCTCGGCAAATATCTTCAGGCGGCGCGCGAGGTTGGCGACCACATGGTGCTCACGCCCGACGGGTTTATCTTCGCGCCGGGTTCGATGCTTTCCGAGACGGATCGCGATCAGTTCGCAGTCAAGCGGATCGTCGACTTCTACGAATCGCAGCCGACGGACTATGCGGACTATTTTGAAGCCGCGTGGCGCTATAAATATCGAAAGGCGCTGGGGCATCGTGCAGCGACGCTGGCGAGCACGGCAGCAGCGGCAAAGGTGAGCCCGAAGTATTTGCCGATGGTCTGGGGAATTCTGGGTGAAGGCGTCACTCCCGGCCGGCCGGAAAAAGTCGAAGTGGGGCCGATCGCCAAACTTCAGGCGATGTGGAAGTCCTTGCCCGCCCCGATCGACGGCAAGGTTGACGAGGCGGCGCTTCGCACGAAATGCGTCGAAATGCGCGATTTCGTGGTGAAAATCCGTAACCATACGGCGATGCAGTTCACCGCGCCCATCGTTAAAGGCCCGCCGGTAGCCGAGGCGCCTGCTCCGCCCACAGCGCCTGTAGCAGATGCAACTCAGGCAAATGGAACTCCGGCGGCTGGCGCCGGAGGCCGCGGCAGAGGTCGCTTCCGGCCGCCTCGCGGGTTGCCGGCCGCATCGCAGCCGCTGCTGACCTGGAAATATACACAGTTCAACACGCATCGCAGGGACTACGATCCGGGCGCTTTGCGGCTCGATACCGATCCGCCGCAGACCCCGCCTGTGATCCCGAAGTACGCAGGTCTGCACCAGGAAGCGTCAGTGCGCTGGGCCGCGGTGATGAAGACGGAGCAACTGGCCGATCCCGATCTGGTGATTCCGGCCGGGAAGCGCGCCGAGTATGAAGAGTCGTTTGCGCGTTTCGCTAATGTGTTTCCGGACGCGTTCTATATAAAGGAGCGCGGGAAGTTTTTCCCGGACGATTCGGCCGATTCGGGGCGTCTGCTCAGCGCCGGCTATCACAGCGTGATGGGCTTCTGGCGCGACGATCTCCCTCTGCAGCAGCTGATTCTGGACGACAAGGGCAAGAAGGAGCTCGACAGGCTCTGGACTGAATTCGACTTCTTCGCCGACTACACCGCGCGAACGTTCGTGCAGTTCTATTTCAATCAGAGCGGTGAGGTGCTGGGCCACGGGGCCGAGTCGGGCCACCCACGTCCGGTTGGGAAGGCAGTGACGGATGCTTCGGTGATCGCCGCGATTCGGGATGAGTACACCGCGTACGCGAAGGCCAGCGGGAATCCGGTGGCGGCAGCCTGGATGCCGATCCACTTCGATAACATCAACAACACCCTGCGGTCCCTTGAGAAGATGAGGATCGCGGCTCAGCCGGCGCAGTTGGACGCGCTGCTGAAGTTCGCGGCGCGGGCCTACCGCCGGCCATTGACGAAGGCTGAGCAGGACGACCTGCTGGCGTATTACCACCAGCTTCGGACGAAGGGCGAACTTTCACACGAAGAGGCGATTCGGGATTCCATCGTAAGCATCCTGATGGCGCCCGATTTCCTGTACCGGCTGGACTTGACGGACGAATCGCAGGCAGGCAGCACGAAGATCGTGAAGGCGTCGACGAAGATCAAAGGCGCCGAACCGCTCTCAGGATACGCGCTGGCAAATCGGCTGAGCTATTTTCTATGGTCGAGCATGCCGGATGACGAATTGATGCAGAAAGCGGCATCCGGGGAACTGCAAAAGAAAGACGTGCTGATGGCCGAGGTGCGCCGCATGCTCCAGGATAAGCGCATAAGTGGCATGGCAACCGAATTTGCGGGCAACTGGCTCGAGTTCCGCCAGTTCGAAACGTACAACTCGGTGGATCGGATGCGGTTTCCGGAGTTTACGAACGGTCTGCGGCAGGCGATGTTCGAGGAGCCGGTGCGCTTTGTGCAGGATGCGATTCAGAATGACCGTTCCGTGCTGGACATGCTCTACGGCAAGTACACGTTCGTGAATCCGGACCTCGCGAAATTCTACGGCATGCCCGAAGTGAAGGGCGGCGCGGACACGTGGGTGCGGGTAGATGACGCGAACAGGTACGGGCGCGGCGGGCTGCTGCCGATGGCCGTGTTTCTGACCGAGAATTCGCCGGGATTGCGCACAAGCCCCGTCAAGCGCGGGCACTGGCTGGTGAAGGATGTGCTGGGTGAGATCGTGCCGCCCCCACCACCTGTGGTGCCGGAACTGCCCAGCGATGAGGCAAAGACGGATCTGCCGATTCGCGATCTGCTGGCGCAGCACCGTTCGAATCCCATGTGCGCGGCTTGCCATTCGCGTTTCGATTCCCTCGGACTGGTTTTTGAAGGATACGGACCGGTGGGCAAGGTTCGGACGAAGGATTTGGGCGGACGCCCGATCGACGCGAGCGCGGAGTTCCCGGGCGGGGCCACGGGTACGGGGCTCGAGGGCGTACTAGATTACATTCGCGACCATCGCGAGAAGGATTTCGTGGATAATCTGAGCCGTAAACTGCTCGTTTATTCGCTTGATCGGTCGCTGATGCTTTCTGACGAACCTCTGGTCGAGAAAATGGAAAAGAATCTCGTGGCGCGCAAGTATCAGTTCGATTCCCTGATCGAGACGATCGTCACAAGTCCGCAATTTCTCGATCGCAGAAGTCCGCAGCAGCCGCAGGAGCCGGATAATCGGCGGAAGATGGCTCTGAAGACGAAGAAAACGTTGGATAATAAAGGTGCTTAAAGATGGCTCATCGATCTCAGAAATCGGGTAGCGGCATCTCGCGCCGCATGGTGCTCCGGGGCGCGGGAGTGGCGATGTCGCTGCCGTGGCTCGAATCGTTACCAATCTTCGCCGATACGACGCTGCCGACTGGATCGGCGGGACCGGACGCAGCGGCGGTGGCGTATCCGAAGCGCTTCGCGGTGCTGTTTATGGGTACCGGCGTCAACGAGAATTACTGGTCTGCGGAAGGCAACGGCGATGCTATGAAGCTGAGCAAGACGCTCGCGCCGTTCGAGCCGATCAAGAAGAAAATCAACGTGATAAACGGTTTGTTCGACAAGCCGACCACGGGTCAGGGGATTCACCCGGGGCAGACGGGCGGACTCCTTTCGGGCGCGAAGATCACGAAAGGCGCGATCATCCACGCCGGTACCACGGTAGACCAGATGATCGCAAACCATGTGGGCGACCAGACGCCGCTGGCGAGCCTGGTTCTCGCCTGCGATGAGCCAATGTCGGGCTATCACGAGACGAACTTCTCGATGTCCTACAGTTCGCATATTTCGTGGCAGACGGCGGATTCGCCGGTGCCCGTGGAACTGTATCCGGCGCTCGCGTTCGACAATTTGTTCGAAAACCGCGGCAGCCTGCGAAACATGAGCATTCTCGATCGCGTGCGCGACCGGGCGCAGGAACTGACGAAAGAGATCAGCTCGAGCGACAAGGCGAAGCTCGATGAATATCTGACCAGCGTACGCGAAGTGGAAACGCGCGTGGACAAAATGCGGCGCAGCATGGAAAAAGCGGAGGACAAGGCGAAGACCGCGAACAAGCCGCTATTCACGATGCAGCGGCCCGCGAACGGATTGCCCGAAGATCTGCGGGACCACACGCGGCTGATGTGCGACATCATCGCGATGGCATTCCAGACCGACCGGACGCGCGTGGCGTCGCTGATTACGGCGCGCGATCTTTCGGCTCTCTACTATCCGTTCCTCGACGTGAAGGAAGGACATCACTCGGCGTCGCATAACAACTTGTCCGAGGACTACGAGCGGATCACGCGGTTCCATGTGAGCCAGATGGCGTATCTCGCGCAAAAGCTCGACAGCATGCCTGAGGGCGATGGGACAGTGCTCGATCATTCGTGCGTGATGTGGCTTTCGAACATGTGGGACGGGCGTAAGCACGACAACGGGCGGCTCCCGATCGTACTGGCTGGCGGTCTGGGAGGCGCGATCGAGACCGGCCGGACCATCGATTACCTGAATGCCGGCGATGAAAACCGGAAAGTCTGCAGCCTGTACATGTCGATCATGGACCACATGGGCCTGAAGGTGGAGCAGTTCGGCGACGCGACGAAGAAGCTGCAGGAAATCTGAGGAGATTCCTCGGGCTTAAAGTAGCCGCAACTCGGGAGGTCCTGTATATCGCACGTTGCGGGCGCGCTCTCTTGTTTCCACGGCGTTCGCGTGGGCAATTTTTCGCGTCGCAGCGTGAACCACAGGATTGAAATGGATGATGTTCCCGTTGAAAATGACCGGTTTACCTTTCCGGTCCACGCCAGATGCGTCCATGTGCCATCCGTAGCTCCGCCGATTGAATCTGTCTGCTGTGTACCACACTGTGACACGTAACCGGCACGCTGAGTGACTCTCCAGTTTCCGTTTGAGGCCGACCTCCTGCCGATACCAGCTTCCCCATTCGTTTTGCACGCAGTTCTGCGCCGCCACATTTCGCCGCTCGGCCGGATCCGCACCGAAATCCAGGGCGATCAGATGACCGGTATCATCGAGTTTTTCTTTTCCGATGCTTCTTCTTAATGCAGCATCCCTGGTCTGACCGATTTTCGTGTCTCGCCAGTTAATTACCTCGTCCACCGGACGCAATACGTAGTGCCCCTTTCCACCCGGAAGCGCTCGCATCCCGGCGGTCTGCTCCAGAAGTCCTCTGGCATCCCGCACCTCGCTAAACGCGAAGCAATGCCGCATGTCGTGCTTGTATTTGTAGTCGGCCGATTTTCCCCCATTGCGGACAAACAATTCCCTCTCAACCGCATTGAATTGCTCCTCAAATTGATGGTGTAGAGGCGTAAGTGGTTGGGATTCATATAACTTCGTCGCCACCTCCTCTCGCTTGTCCAGCAGTGCACTGGTACCGATCTGGCCTTTGGACGCACCGTTCGGGTCCGGCATACCATCTCAGTGATTCTTGGCCCCCGTTCCTTTCACGCTAAACTATCCTCATCCTTTCCGTCTTTTTTCCCCTTTCCTGCGTCTTCCCGAAAGGAGCCAGAGTTTGATTTTTCGGGCCGTCGAAGACGCGGACCTGATTGTGCGCGCGCGGCGCGGGGATGTCGAGGCATTTAACCTCCTCGTCTCCCGCTGGGAAAAGCGCGTCTTCAATTACCTTCTTCGTCTTACCGGCAGCCCGGACGATTCGCTCGACCTCAGCCAGGACGTTTTTCTGAAGGCGTACCAGAATATCCGGAAACTGGACGACCCGGCCCGCTTTGGCCCGTGGCTGTTCCGCATCGCGCACAACGAAGCCTGTTCGGACTTCCGCAAGCGCCGCCCGGAAGCGCACGAAGACGCGGCGGCGCTTGCCGATCGCGAAGCAGCCCCGGGTATCGCGCTCGATCTGTCCCTCGCTGTCAGCACCGCACTTGACCGGTTGACGGCGGAGCAGCGCGAAGCGGTCGTGCTCAAGGTTTATCAGGGCTTCAAATTCGAGGAAATTGCGGAAATTCTGGGCGCCCCCGTTTCCACCGTCAAGTCGCGGCTCTATACCGCGCTCGGCCTGCTGAAGGAAGAACTGGCTCCAGCGAACAAGAGAGGTACCAAATGATGGAATCCGGTTGCGATCGCGAACGGCTTTGCGATTTCGCATTCGATGAACTGGCGGCTCCGGCGCGGGCCGAAATGGAGCGGCACCTGGCCGGATGCGCTGCCTGCGCCGCCGAACTCGCCCAGCTTCAGCTCACCACCGCGGCCCTGCGGGTCCTGCCCGATCGTGAGATTCCGCAACGCATTGCTTTCGTTTCCGATAAGGTCTTTCAGCCCTCGCCCGTTGTCCGGTTTTTCTCGAGCTTCTGGAACTCGGGCGCGCGCCTGGCATTCGCGTCGGCATGCGTGCTCGCCGCCGCGATCGTGTTCTCGGCTTATCGGCGGCCCGCGGAAACTCAATCCCACCCGCAATCTGTGGTCACCGCAGGTATGACGCGAGATGAACTCTCGCATGAAATGGATGCGCGCATCAATAAAGCGGTCTCGGATGCCGTTGCGCGGGTTCACCAGGAAGATGCCCGGGTCACGAAGGCCGCCCTGGAATCGGCCGATCGCAAGGCAGAGCAGCAGCGGCGCGAACTGATGGTCGCCATGGGCGAACAGATGAACACGCTGCAGAAACGCCTTGGCGTGCTTACGGAGTACGCCATGGCAGGACCCGAACGCAACGCTGGAACAGGTCAATGAAAGCGGCGATTTGTCTGGCGCTTGCGTCGATGATGGCGTTCGCCGCCGTGGAAAGCGGCGTCACGCGCGCATCGCTCACCACCATCGAAAAGGCGCTGGACGCCAAATTGCGCGCCCCTGGTCCGGACCCGTACGATCTGCTCGGGATGACGAGGGGCACGTACCTTGCGGGCTATGGCGTCCTGTTCACGTTCGAAGTGAACCTGATCTACTCGTCCGGCCCGAACCCGTTTCGGCCACAAATGAGCCGGGAAGAGATTGCGACGCTGCGGGACCGCAAATTCCGCAAAGTCCTCATCCTCAAAGACACGATGCGGCGCACCATGGCGAATGCGGCCGCGCTGCCCGGCCTCGCCCCTGACGACCGCGTGGCTGTTGAAGCTTTCCTCATCTACGATTATTGGGAAAACCAGACCGGCATGCCCCACCGGATTCTGATGACAGCGAGCCGGAACAGCCTTCAGGAGGCTGCGGCGAAAAAAGCCGATCTCACCACCGTGATTCAGGAACAGCAACAGTGATCGCCAACTCCGTCGAGCATCGCCTGGGGCGGCTGCTGATCGATCGCGGGCTCATCAATTCCGGGGATCTTGACCGCGCTCTCGAGCTGCAATCGGAGCGCAAAGAGCGGCTTTCGAAGGTGCTGGTCGATCTTGGATATCTGGCGCAGCGCGACGCCACAGCCGCAATGTCTGAATTGCTCGGCCTCCCTCTCGCCACGATCGCCGAACCTCCCGCCACGCCCGAACTCGCCGGCTTGAATGCCGCGTTTCTGCGGCGCATCCTCGCATTTCCGGTGTCGATCGAGGAGGGCGCCCTCGCGATTGCAATGGCCGATCCGCTGAACTACGCGGCCATCTCCGATCTGGAAGCCCATTTGCGTCTCGAAGTCCGGCCTCAGCTCGCTTCGGAACAGGAGATCCTGGACGCGATCGATCGCTATTACGCCATGCCGGCCGATACCGCGAACACGGCAACACTGGCGGCGGGCGAAGAGGAAGATCTCGAACATCTGCGGGACATGGCGAGCGAAGCTCCCGTCATTCGGCTGGTGAACGCCATGATCGCGCAGGCCATCGAAAAGCGCGCCAGCGATATCCACGTCGAGCCGTTTGAGAAGGAATTTCGCGTTCGCTTCCGCGTGGATGGCGTGTTATTCGAACAGGAACGGCCTCCTCGCGAGTTGAAGGCCGCCATCATCTCGCGGCTGAAGCTGATGGCCAGCCTGAACATTGCGGAGCGACGGCTGCCGCAGGATGGCCGTATCAAGATTCGCATCCTCGGGCGCGAGGTCGATCTTCGCGTTTCCACGCTGCCCACTCTTTATGGCGAAAGCGTGGTGATGCGCCTCCTCGATCGCTCGGCCGGTGATTTTTACGATCTGCGCCGTCTCGGATTCGATGACCGCATGCTCAACCGGATGGAGCATTTCACGTCATTGCCGCACGGCATCTTTCTGGTCACGGGACCTACCGGAAGCGGTAAGTCCACCACTCTCTACTCAGCGCTCAAGCGCATCAACACGTCCGAGCGGAAGATCATCACCATCGAAGATCCGGTCGAGTATCAGATGGACGGGATCAATCAGATCCACGTCAATCCGCAGATCGGCCTGACCTTCGCGGCGGGGCTTCGGCACATCGTCCGGCAGGACCCGGACGTCATCATGGTCGGCGAAATCCGCGACCGGGAAACCGCGGATATCGCGATTCGCGCGGCCCTTACGGGGCATCTTGTGTTCTCGACACTGCACACGAATGACGCGCCGAGCGCGGTGACGCGGCTTACGGATATGGGGATTGAGAATTACCTGATTACCTCGTCCGTGGTTGCGATTCTCGCCCAGAGACTGGTTCGGCTCATCTGCCGCAACTGCGCGGAGCCCGGTGATCCGGCGATGACTCCCTGGGGTGAGGAAGTCGCGACGCAACGCGGCCGCGGATGTGCGGAATGCAATGGGTCCGGTTACAAATCGCGCGCCGGTATCTTCGAAATGATGCAGATGAACGATGAGCTGCGCCGCCTCGTGATGGCCAATGCGGATGCCAGCCGGATTACGGAAGCCGCCCGGCGCCACGGAATGAGCAGCCTGCGCGAGGATGGATGGGCCAAGGTGAAGAGCGGCATCACCACACCTGGAGAAGTGCTTCGCGTGACTCAGGAATTCTGATGCCGGCCGCGACGTTCCATTACCGCGCGCGGGCCGCTGATGGCCGCATCCGTACCGGCGTGATTACCGCGGAAGATCCGCGTTCGGCCGCGCGGCAGCTTACGCATCAGGGCCTTGCGCCCATCTCGGTCGGAACCGGGGAAAAGACGTCGCTCGGATTCCGCCTGCCCTCCTTTCAAGGCAACGCGCGCGACGTTCTCTTCTTCACGCAGGAGCTTTCCACGCTGCTCAACTCGGGCGTCCCGCTCGATCGCGCGCTCTCGATCACCAGCGAGCTGACCACGCGGTCGCGTTTTCGCACCATCGTTCTCGATATTCTTCGCTCGATAAAAGGCGGCAAGTCGCTTGCCGATTCGCTCGCGCTGCATCCCGGCTATTTCTCGGATCTGTTTGTGAACATGGTTCGCGCGGGCGAGGCTTCGGGCAGTCTGGGACAGATCTTCGAGCGCCTCTCCGAATTCGAGCGCTCCCGCGACGAGCTGCGGAACTACATCGTCTCCTCGATGGTCTATCCGGCCCTGCTGTGTCTGGTGGGCGCCGGCTCCATATTGGTACTGCTCGATTTCGTGGTGCCGCGTTTCGCCAGCGTTTTTGACGACAGCCGCATGAAGATTCCGCTGCCCACGAAGATCATGCTGGACGCAAGCGCGGTGGTCCAGGCATGGTGGTGGGTGGCAGCCCTGACGCTGGCGGGGGGCGCCGCTGTGTTCATCTATTACACGCGGACGCTGAACGGACGAATGTGGTGGGATGGCGCGCGGCTGCGTCTGCCGATACTGGGCGATGCGCTCCGCAAAGCCGAGACATCCCGCTTCGCGCGGGCCATGTCCACGCTGGTGGGCAACGCCGTGCCGCTCGTGCAATCACTGAATATCTCCGCCGGAATTCTTTCCAATAAACGGATGGCCGTATCTCTTGGCGATGTCGCGCGGGGCGTGAAACGAGGCGAAGGCATTTCCCAGCCGCTCGCCCGCACCCGCATGTTTCCGCCGCTCGCTTCCCATCTGCTCACGGTTGGCGAAGAGACAGGCAAGCTGGACGCGATGTTCACCCGGATGGCGGATATTTACGAGGAAGAGACGCGTTCTTCCATCAAGCGCTTTACGGCCATCTTCGAGCCGCTGGTTATTCTCGTCATGGGAGTGATCGTCGGCGCGCTTGTTCTCAGCATGCTCATCGCGATTACGAGTATCAATGATGTCGCAATCTAAGCACATGAATATCGATAAACATACCGACGCCCGCGCCGGCGTCACCCTGATCGAAATGCTGGTGGTGGTCACCATCATCGCGCTGTTCGCGGCGATCGTGGGCCCAAGGCTGCTGCATCGCGGGGACCAGGCGCGTGTGGTCGCGGCCAAACAGCAGATCTCGGATATTCAGCTTGCGCTCAGCCAGTACAAGCTCGATACCGGCACATTCCCGACCCAGGAGCAGGGACTTGGCGCGTTGCGCGTGCAGCCCTCGGGTCTCGAGCAGTGGCACGGGCCGTATCTGGTGAAAGATCTGGGGAACGACCCGTGGGGCCATGCGTACGCGTACAAATATCCCGGCGATCACGGCGACGAACCGGACGTGATGAGCTATGGCGCGGATGGCCAGCCCGGCGGCGACGGCCTGAACGCCGATGTTGTCAGCTGGAAGTGAGCAAAGCCGCTCACTGCCGGAGAGATCGCCGGGGCGTCACCCTTGTCGAGCTTCTCATCGCAGTGGCTATCATTGCCGTCATCGTGAGCGTTTCGGCTCCGGGTCTCACCACAGGCCTGGCTACGGTTCGCCTTTCCTCCGCTTCAGGCGATGCCGCTACTTTTCTCACCCGGACGATGAACCGCGTGGAGACTCGCGAAGAGGCCGCCGCCGTCGTCATCTCACCGGCGGCGAACGCAATCGAAGCGTTCACGGCCGCTTCCGGCGAGAAACCCGCGAGTGAGCTCAAAATGCCGCAGGGGATCTCCATCGAAGGCGAAGAATCGAAGCGAATTGTCATGTATCCCGGCGGAACCATCCCGCGAATCTCGATTGTGCTGCGCAATGAGAAGGGCGCGCGCCGCTCGATCGAAATTGATCCCATCACGGCGGTTCCGAAAATTCAGCGGGTCGAGGCAGCCAAATGAAATCCGAGCAGGGTTTCACTCTTCTCGAAGTTCTTGTGGCCACTTTGATCATGGGCGTCGCCGTTACCGGTCTCATCGTTGGGCTCTCGCAATCGGTTCACAACGCGAGCCGCCTCGCCGAATATGACCACGTCTCCATGCTGGCCCGAACGAAGATGAGCGATTTGCTGCTGGATCGCGAACTGCCGTTCGAGGGCGCCGTGACGGGTGAATTCGCCCGCGACCAATCCGGCGGCGCACAGGCCGGATGGCGAGCCGTTACGAAGCCGTTCGATGCGCCGCCCAACGCCACTCCCGGTACCGTTATCCTGCAGCAGATCGCGCTCGAAGTCTGGTGGCAGCCCGATTCCGCAGCAAAGCGGACCATGCGCCTTGAAGGATATCGCTCGGCGGCGATCCCTGTTCCGGCAGCGCCATGAGGAGCCTTCGAAATCCGGCGAATCCGCAAAGCGGCATGACGCTGATCGAGATTCTGATCGCCATCACGCTCCTGAGTCTTCTCTCCGCCGCGGTGCTGGTCGCCATGCGCATGGGCTTCAACACGATGGATAAAACCGACGCGCATCTGGTGCATGACCGTCGCGTTTCGAATTCGCGGCGAATCATCGAAAACGAAATTGAGGGGTACACGTACTCGCTGGCGAACTTCCGGCCCACGCCGGATCGACGAATCAGCGTTCCTTTCGTTGAGTGGACCGAGCGCGAAATGCGTTTCGTTACTTCGTACTCGCTTGCGGATGCGTGGCGGGGCCGGCCACAGATCGCCGTAATGCAGGTGATTCCGGGCGAAAACAATCGCGGCGTGCGGCTGATCCTGAATGAGACGCTCTATACCGGGCCCGACCAGGCAGGCGCTACGGTTACGGATGTTACCGAGGCCGGTGCTTCGTTCGCGCCGGTACCTCCTGGAGCGCAGTCTTTCGTTCTGGCGGACCAGCTTGCTTACTGTCGCTTTGAATATCTGGAGCCGCAGGCATATCCCACGCCGCCTTTGTGGCGTCCGGACTGGCGCCGGCCGGGCTGGACGCCGCTCGGCGTGCGTATTCTGATGGCGCCGCTCGAAACCAAACCGGCCGAATCCGAAATCGCAAACGTCACCGTCCCGGTGAACGTGACCCGTGATCCCAATGCCCAGTATGTTGACCTGCCGTTCTAGCCGCCGGCAGGCGCGCGCTTCCCGCGGCTCCGCGCTCCTTACCGTTCTCTGGCTCACCGCCGCGCTCTCCGCGATTGGTCTCGCCCTCGCCAACAACGTTCGCGGGGAGACCGAACGCGCGGCCACGGCGCTCGATGACACGCGCGCATACTTCATCGCGCGCGGCGCGATCGAGCGCGCCGCTCTGCACATCCAGTGGGGCCGCTTTTATCACACTCCCGATAACCAGCCGATGTATTTCCGCTACGGCAGTCCATCGATCGATCTCGATTTCCCCTCCGCGTCGGTACGCGTTGAGGTTATTCCGGAGACTTCGAAGCTCTCCATCAACGCGGCTCCCCCGCAGGAGCTTTTCGCCTTGCTTGCGGCGCTCGGCGAACCCGAAAACCGCGCCCTGGCCATTGCCGGCGCGATCGTCGACTGGCGAACCCCGGTCACGCCCGAACGGCCGAGCGCATTCGACGCAATTTATCTTTCCCAATCTCCGTCTTTTCTGCCGCGTCATGCGTCTTTTCTGGAGAACGAGGAACTTCTGCTGGTTCAGGGCATCACTCCCGATCTGTATTACGGAACATCGCTCGATGGCGGTGTATCTGGCGGCCATCCCGCTCTGCGCGATTGCGTGTCCATATTCGGATCGTCCTCAGTGGATGTGAACTCTGCCCGACGCGAAACAATGATCGCCCTCGGAGTGCCCCCCGCAGACGTGGATGCGATCATCCAGCGGCGCCGGCGAACGCCAATCCTCGATCCGCAGGAATTCCGCGAGCTCCAGAATTCGCTCGGGCCGGCTGGTTTCCGGCTTCGCATTGGCGGCAACACCATATATACTCTCCGCGCCACTGTTCGTCTGAAAACCGCGGGCGGCAGCCTTTCCGCGATGCGGCGCAGCGCAGGAGCGCTGGTCAAATTCAATTTTCCTGGGAACTACGCGGGCAAACCGCCCGGCCACGAGGTCCTGCGCTGGTATGACCGGTTCTAGAGCGGCGGCCGTCGCGGCCGAACCGGAAATCCGAAACGCCCCTGCTGCCGCTCTTTTAGAAGCGCCATGGTGGCGCCGCGCTCTTTTGTTCGGCACGGGGGTCGCAATCGCGCCCGGCGATGCGGATCTCGAAATCGCGATCATTCGCTCGCGTCCCGCGGGCTCGCGCCTGGTGGCGTCAGGCCGTGTGCAGGATTTCCGGTCGCGCGCCGCAGCCGCGTGGGGCGCCGAATTGAGCGCGTTTCTTGCTGTCTCCGGTGAACGCGGCGCGCCCGTCACGCTCGTGCTTCCCCGGGGCGCGGTTATCGAGAGCACGCTGTCGCTGCCCGGAGTACCGGCAAAGGAAGTTCCCGGCGCGATCGAACTGCAACTCGATGCGCTGCATCCGTATGGCGATGAACAGGTCGCATGGGGATGGTCTCGGGCTTCGTCTTCTGAGGTTTTGGTTGGAATAGTTCGGCAAAGCGTTTTGGAAACGTTCGAAACGCTTTTCTCTGAAGCGGGCATTGGTCTTGCGGCGGTCACCTTCTCCTCCGCCGCAGTCCACGCCGCAATCCGTGTGCGGACTGCGGCGCCCGCTTCTTTTCTTGCTTTTATTCCGCTGGCCGGGTCGCCGCGGACGGAGATTTATGGCGAAAGCGGAAACCGCGCCGTTTACTCCGCGCGGTATCCGTTTCCGGCGGAGCAGGCGACGGCTCTGGCCCGCGATGAACTCCGGCTTGATGAAACGTTTCCTGCGCTCGAACTCTCGCGCGCGCTTCCAGTAGCCGGAAGTGAATCGTCCGCATCTCCGGTAGCTGTCGCGGCGGCGCTCGCGGCTTCGGCGCCTTTCTTTGCCCAGCCGGCGAACCTGCTGCCGAAGGACCGGCGCGCGACACGATCGCGTGTGGGATGGATCGCCGTCGCCACCGCGGCCGCGCTGCTCGTCGTTGCCGCCCTCGTGGTCTGGGGCGTGCTGCCCGCAATGGAACAGCGCCGCTATATGCGTGATCTTGGCCGGCAAGCGCAGGCGCTGGAACGTCCGGCCCTGCGGGCCCAGACTCTCGAGAGGCAAATCGCTTCTGCGCGCGCCCGCATCGCAGCGATTGATGATCTTCGCCGCCGCCCCCAGGCGGATCTTGATGTGCTCAACGAGCTCACGCGCCTGCTTCCCGCCCAGGCGTGGACCAATACGGTCGAGATCTATCCCGATTCCGTCGTGATCTCGGGAGAAGCGGACCAGGCCGCTTCGCTGGTCAAGGTACTCGATTCATCGCCGCTTTTTCAAAACTCGGAATTTACTTTGACTCACACCGGCCAGACGGAGCAGTTCCGCATTCGCACGCTGCGGCGCGGGCGTATCGGGAGGACGACGCCATGAGTCTCTCCGAGCGCGATCGTCGGGCGCTTCTCCTGCTGGCCGCCGGCGTCGCGGTCTCGGGCATTTTGCATTTCGTCTTTCCTGCGAGTGACGCTTCCTCAGCGTCTGTCTCGGGCGGCGCGGTATCGGGAAGCGTTGAAATGGCGCAGGCGCGGCTCGAACGTTTGCGCCGCATCGCCGCCACGCTGCCCGCTCGTGAAGCCGTCATGAAGCAGGTTTCGCTCGACCTTGCGGACCGTGAACGCTCGCTCATTGATGCCGCGACTCTCGGGCAGGCGCAGGCCGCGCTTATCGAAGCGATCCACCGCGTCGGCGCCCGCGAGCAGATCGATATCCGGGGCGGCGATCTCGGCGCGCCGCGGGCATTCGCCGATTACGGTCTCGTCTACGCTACGGTAACGTTCACCTGCCATATCGAGCAGCTCGTGAACTTCCTGGCTGATCTCGGCCGCGAGCCGCAGGCCATCGTACCGGCCGAACAGCGGATTTCGCCTACCGGCAAGCCGCAGGAAAAAAACATCACCGTGCGGATGGTTGTGGCCGCTCCGGTCGCCAAAAAACTGCTGCCGGTAAAGAAAGGTATATTTTGAAGCCCGCACAGGTGATTGCGGCTCTCGCGCTGGTCGTCGCCGCCACGGCAGTGGCATGGCACGGCCGTATGGTGTGGCATCAGGCGGAAGCGAAACGCCAGCGCCTGTACGCGCCGGTAAAGCCCGCGCCGATCGCGCCCGTGCCGGCCGAGGTGAAGCCGGAAACGCCGCAGGCCGTGAAGTATGCCGATGTGGCGAACAAGAATCTTTTTTCAAAGGATCGTAATCCAACGGTCGTCATCGAGCCTCCGAAGCCGGCAGAGGTGAAGAAAATGCCTCCGCTGCCGGTGCTTTATGGCGTACTGGGATTGCCCAGCGGCACGCGCGCCATTATGGCCGAGAAGCGCGGCGATCCCAGCCGGCCGGTTCGCGCCGGCGATACCATTGGGGAGTTCAAAATCGTCTCCCTCGATACCCGCCATGTCACGTTCGATTGGGATGGAACGCAAATCGCAAAACCGGTTGACGATCTGATCGATCGTTCGATGGCAGTGCAGAGCGCCGCGGCTCCCGCTGCTGCCGCTCCTGTTCCATCAGGATCCGCGCCGCAGCCGTCCGGCGGACTCGCGCCCGTGGTCTCCTCGAACAACGCATCCAACAACGTCACGAGTCCGAAGATCGGCAAAGAAGTTGGCGCTGTTGGATCCTCGGTCCGCGGCTGCATTGCGGGCGACTCCTCGCCCGCTGGAACTGTCGTTGACGGATACAAAAAGCAGGTCGTGTCGACGCCGTTCGGCAACCAGTGCAGCTGGATTCCAGCGAAATAGAAGGAACGGAATGAAAAGATTACACATTGCGCTCATCGCAGTCTTCGCCTTGCCGGTGCTCGCGCAAACGCAGGGCTCGCAGGCTTCGACCGCGAAGACCGATAAGGCCGCGAAGAAGAACAAAAAGAAACAGACGGCCGCCGCCTCGTCACAGCCCTCCGCTAACGTCACCATCCCCAAAGGCGCCGTCCTCGATCCCAAAGACGGCACATATCACTACACGGACAAGAACGGCCGGAAATGGGTATACATGATGACTCCGATGGGGCCGTCGCGCTGGCGAGACAAGGGAACCGCCGCCAAATCCGCCGCCCCCGGTCAGTTTCCGTCCAGCAACCGTTTCTCAGACGACCCGAATCTCAAAGCGATCGATCAGGGCGAGACCGTCAAATTCGTTCGTGCGACGCCTTTCGGCCCTCAGACCTGGACCAAAAAGAAGTCCGAACTGACAGAGGATGAGCGCGCCATGCTCACTAATTCAAAGCCCGCCGCTTCCACGCCCGAACCGAAGTCCGGAGAAAAAACACAAAACTGAGATGACGGCATTCGCGCCCCGCACTTTCGTATCGATTTTCCTTGCATCCGGATTGCTGCTGGCCCAGGCGCAACAGCCTCCTGCCCAGACGCCGGCTCAGCCACAGACCCAACCCGCCGCGCCGGCGCCCGCCACTGTTGGAGCGTTCAATATCACGAATGGATCGCTCCTGCAGGTCATCGACATGCTCGCGCAGGACCTGCACATCAATTACGTGCTGGATTCGAGCGTGAAGAACGGGTCCGTCACCATCAACACCTACGGCCCCGTGCGCCCAACCGATCTGCGCCCGCTGCTCGAGAACATCCTGCGAATGAACAATCTCGCGATGGTGCAGGTGGGCAACATTTTCCGAATCGTGCCGGCGCCGAACATCAGCCATCAGCCGGTCGATCCGATCTCGCAGACAGACCCTTCGAAAATACCGGAAGACGAGCGCCTCGTTCTCAATCTCGTGTTCCTGCGCTACGCCAGCTCGGCCGAAATGGTAAAGATTCTCCAGCCGTTCATGGGCGAAGGCGGCCAGCTCACGAACTACGACCCGGCCAATCTGCTGATCATGCTCGATAACAGCCGCAACATGCGACGATCACTCGAATTGCTTTCGATGTTCGACAGCGATACGTTTGCCGGCCAGCGCGTGCGCTCCTTCGAGGTGAAGAACGGGAGGCCGCGCGATATCGCCCGCGAGCTCGAGCAGATCTTCAAATCCTACGCGCTCTCGCCCGACGAGGCGCACGCCGCGATTCGCTTTCTGCCGATCGATCGCATCAACACCATCCTCGCCGTGGCCCCGAATCCGGGCGCTTTCACCGAAGTCGAAAAATGGCTGGGCAAACTCGATGTTCCCGCCAAAATTCCGGCGGGCTCCATCCAGAACAACGTTTACAAGCTGAAATACGGCCGCGCCGAAATTGTAGGGTCAGCCATTGGGCAACTCTATGGCGTTCCCGTCGCTGGACTCGGGTTGGGTATGGGGGGAATTTACGGCGGCATGCCGGGCAACTCGTCTTACCCCGCAATGGGTCTTGGAGGACTTGGCGGCGGGATGGGGGGAGGCTTCGGAATGGGAGGCGGGTATGGTCTCGGCTATGGCGGCCAGGGACAGTTCGGCTACGGCGGCGGGTACGGGGCCAATGGATACGGCGGCCAGCAATATGGTGGGGCATCGCCTTACGGCGCGGGCTACGGCAGCTATGGAGCAGGGTACAACCCGATGCAGGCGCCCGCGGGAGGCTACGCCCCACAGCAGGGGGCAATCACTCCTTCCTCCACCACGCCGGCCGCAGGAGGAACAACGCCTTCCACTGGCCAAACGAGCCCAACGGATCAGACCGGAGAATATCTGGCGAACTCCGGGATGCCCGGACGGTTCGGTCCGGTTTATCCGCGGATCATCCCGAATCCGTTCGATAATACTTTGCTGGTCCAGAGCACCCCGGAGCAGTGGCAACAGATTCTGCACCTTCTCGACGAACTGGATATCGCGCCGCGCCAGGTGCGCATCGATGCCAAGATTTACGAGGTCGATCTCTCAGGCGATCTGACGGCAGGCGTTGAGACTTACCTGCAGCGGAAGGGCGCAACGAACTCGGCTGGAATCACGAGCCGCCAGTTTCTGGGAACAAGCAATCCAGGAACTTCGAGCGGGAGTGCGCCCGGCGTCAACCTTACTGCCGGACTTCTGGTCGGTCAGAGCCGGGAACTGCTGTCTATGCTGCAGGCGAACGAGATGACTAGCAAAACCCGCCTGATTGAGGCCCCCAGTGTCATCGCTACCGACAGTATCCCCGCTTCAATCACCGTCGGCCAATCCGTCCCGACGCTGAGTTCGCAGGGGATCAATCCCGGCGTCACCGCGGGAGGGAATTCGCTGTTCACCAACACCATCCAAAACGTGAGTACCGGCGTCGGCCTCACCATTCTGGCGCGGGTAAACGCCAGTGGCGTCGTCACGATGATCATCAATCAGAACGTCACGGCCCCGGTCGCCACCAACACCAGCAACATCGACTCTCCTTCGTTTTCGCAGCGCAATGTGAGCACCCAGGTGACGGTTCAGGACAGCGACACCATCGCGATCGGCGGAATCATAACGGAAAATAAAATAGACAAGTCTTCCGGAATTCCGGGTCTCCATAGAATTCCCTACCTCGGAGCGGCTTTTGGGACAAAATCTTATTCGACGCAGCGCACCGAGCTGATTGTATTTCTAACCCCGCGCGTAATTTACGACACGAATCAGATGGCCGATGCCAGCGAAGAACTCAAGGAGAAATTACGGAAACTCCGCCGTGTAATTCGCGATGAATAATCGTTTTAATTTCGTGCTATAAACGAAAAATCACACTCAGTAACGCGCTGCTGATCATAGCGAGTTTTCGGCGCTCGTGACAGCGCGGCTACAGTTTTCCAGTTTCGTCCCGGGTTTGGCGTACAGGCGGGGATCCGATGCGTGAAGGCGCGAATGCGAGCGCCGGCGAAGTGATTCTGCTGCACAGCGCACGCCAGTTGCTTACGCTTCACGGATCCGCCGCCGCAAGGCGCGGCCCCGACATGCGGAATCTCGCAATCGTCCCGGATGGCGCGCTTCTCATCCGCAACGGCGTGATCGAAGACGTAGGCCCGACGCGCCGTGTGGCCAATCTTATGCGCGCGAAACGCGCCCGGGAAGTGGATGCGACCGGGCGAATCGTGCTGCCGGCCTTCGTGGATCCGGATGCGCCGCTGGTTACGCAGGCGCTTTCCGCCGGCCAGAAAGCCAGGATCGAAAAAGGCGCCGCCGGCGAGAATGGCTCGAATGTGGAATCCCTGCGGGTCGTGTCCAAACGCCGGATGGAGATGCGCTCAGCCGCTATGGCCCACGCTCTGGCCTCTTATGGAGTGCTGACAACCGGTTCTTCCACCGGCAGCGTTGACGATCCCAAAAACGTCAGCCGCATCCTCGCTGTTCACAAGACGCTCGAAGGCGCGCCCCTGCGCATTCGTTCGGTTCTGGCGTGGCCCGCCAGAGGAATGCGCGGATCCGCCGATGAGGACGGGGAGTTGGGCGAGTGGCTGAACACGATTCGCGCGCGCGAACTGGCGTCGGTTGTTGAATTCATCGCCGATGGCCGTGATGCGGACGGCCTGCGAAGGGCGGCGCAGCTTTCCATGCAGCGCGGCTTCGCCGTGAGGTTCCGCAGCCGTGGAGAAATCGACCGGGAAACCGTGGAACTGGCGCTGGCGTGCGGGGCAATCGCTGTGCACTGGTCGCCGATCTCCGCGCATTCTCTGCCGGGCGAACTGGCGTCGAACTGCGTTTTCGTGGCTCCGGGGTCGGAACTGGTCGAGTACGATTCGCACGATGGCCACGCCGTGCGCGCCGCGGTCGATTCGGGCATTGCGCTGGCTCTCTCTTCCGCGTTCCGCAGCGGCGCGACGGGCAGTCTGAATATGCAGTTCATTCTGCATCTGGCTTGCTCGCGCCTGAAACTCACGCCGGAAGAGGCCATCACCGCATCTACCCACAATGCGGCGGCCGCGCTTCGGCTGGCCGATTCGGCTGGTTCGCTTGCGCCGGGGCGCCGGGCGGATCTGATCATTATGGATGTTCCCGACTATCGCGACCTGATGACACGAGCCGGCCATCACGACGTGATGAGCGTGATGCGCGCCGGGAGAATCATTTTCCGGCGGCCGTCGTTGACTCTCGACTAGCGCATTAACGCCGGATTAAAGGTCGCAACGGCGGCGCTGTGTACGCGTTTGTGTGATTGTGAGGTGAAGCAATATGCGCCGTTTCTTTCTTGCCGCACTTTTCAGCGCTCTCATGATCTCAGGCGCCGCGATGGCTCAATATTCCGACCGGCCGTACTCCGATGGCAATTACTCGCGCCATGACCGCGCTGTTTTCGATCGCGCTCGCATGGATCTCGATCGCGCCTCGGCGTATCCTTACGCTTCCCGGGCGGATCGCAAACGCTTTGACGAAGCGCGCCGGGAACTGTTCGACTTCGAAAGCCGCTTCGATCGGGGGCGCTACAACAAGCACGAACTGAACGAAGCGATCGATCGCATCGAACGCGTGGTGTCGCACAATTCACTCGAGCCGCGTGACCGCGGCGCGCTTGCCGAGGATGTGCGCCGAATGCGGGATTATCGAGACTTTCGTAACCATCACGGCGAGCGCGACTTTGACTACGGCTACCGTTACCGCTGACTGGCGTAAACTGTCAGCCATGTTGAACAGACGGCGGCTGCTCCAATCCGTGCCCGCGCTTGCGGGATCGGCCATGATCCCTCAGGCGCGAGTTTCCGCTCAGAACGCGGAGTTCAAAGGACGTTTACGGCCCGGCCTGGTGGCCTATTCTTTCCGGGGGCAACTCGCCGCGAAGAAGATCAGCTACGAAGATCTGATCCGGTACGCCGCCGGGCTCGGGTTCGAAGGACTGGACACGACGGTGTACTGGTTTCCGGATACGTCCGATCAGTTCCTCGCGAATCTGCGGCGGACCGCTTACCGGAACGGGATCTCGCTCTACAGCGTGGCTGCGCGAGTGCGCCTTTGCCAGCCGACCGCCGAATTGCGCGCTGCGGAAGTGGAAAACGCGAAGAAATGGATCGATGTGGCCTACAAGCTGGGGGCATCGCATGTGCGCGTCTTCGGCGGGACGGTTCCGAAAGGCGTTTCCGAAGAGCAGGCGATTGATTGGGCAGCCGAAGTCCTGAAGGGCGCGGCCGAATATTCGGGGCCGAAGGGAGTTTTCGTCGGCGTGGAAGATGATGGCGGGCTGAGCACGAACGCCGCTCCGACGATCGCGATTATTCGCAAGGCCGATTCGCCCTGGGCGGGGATGAACGTGGATGCCGGTAATTTCCCGAAGGACGGCTATGCGCAGACCGAAATGAGCGTGCCTTACGCGGTTTCCACGCACATCAAGTCCACGGTCGCGACGCCGGAAGGAACAAAGGAAAAGGCCGACTTCGATCGTCTGTTTGCGCTGTTTGCGAAGGGCGGCTATCGCGGGTTCGTATCGCTTGAATACGAGGGGAATGATCCGGAAACCGCGGTTCCGCGCATTGCGCCCGAGTTGATTCGCTGCGCGCGGAAATACTCGGGAGCATAAGGCGGCTCCGGCGCTCAGCGCGGCGACAGTCTCGACGCGCTCTGATCTTTCTGCGGGTCAAGCCAGGCAACATCCTGCGTTGATGCTTCGGCGAAGCGTTTCACGCCCGCGGCACGTATCGCAGAGTCCGGAACCTTCGCAAGCGGCGTGTACCGCGGATGATGCGATTCCTTATATGGATCGTTCCGCGCGGCGTTGTAGCAGCAGATCATCGACCATCGTGGATTCGCCGAACGGTTCTGATCCGAGCGGTGCAGCAGATTGCAGTCGAAGAACAGCACATCCCCGGGGTCCATTTCGACGTACACGAGAGGCAATCGCTTCACGGCTTCTTCGACTCGTTCCCGATCCGCGCCGGCCTGGTCCCCGGTGAGCACGTGATTGATCCGGCCCATCCTGTGGGAGCGTTCGAGTACCTGGAGGCAGCCATTTTCGCGATTCGCCGGGTCTACCGCAATGAATGCGCTCGCCAGCAGCGGGAATAGAACGCCATTCTCATACCAGTAGCCGTAATCCTGATGCCAGGTCCACGCTCCGCCAACGCGCGCATCCTTCATGATCATCTTCGAGTGATAGTGATAGACCTCGCCCTCGAGCAGCGCTTCGGCTGAATTCACCACTGTTTCACATCGCGCGAACATGCCATAGATGGAATCGCCCGGATGGTTCCACAGCGAAAGCCGCACCTGGCCGCCTTCGCCATCCTTACGGCCGAAGGAGTGATCGTCGAGCGCCTTGTCTTCTTTGGCAGCCCGGCGCAACAGGCCGATCTCTTCCGGGTCGAACATTCCGCGCGCGAGCACGAAACCGCGCTCGACATATTCAGCGATCTGGGAAGAATTCAAAGGGCCGGATGCCATGCCCGAATTCTACGCCCTCACCCCGACGTCGCGCATCAGGCTGGCCGACGCGTCGTACGCCTCACGCACCCATTCGACGATTTTGTCCGGTTCCGGCGAGTATTCCAGTTCGATGCTGACGGTTCCGTCGAAGCCCGTATCGCGAAGCGCCGCTAAATACGCGGGAAAATCGACGCAGCCGCGCCCCGGCGGCAGATCGCCGTGCGTGCGCCCGTTGCAATCGGAAAGGTGCGCGTGCGCAATCCGTTTCGAAAGAGCCGAAAGCGCTTCCGGAGGATCATGCGCCAGAACCAGATGCGAGATATCGATATTCGCCTTCACTGCAGGA
>Ga0157370_10001364_pt1 | contig 30211 bp, 25 predicted proteins | sample C35metaG_FD_113463 | JGI IMG/M metagenome (GOLD analysis project Ga0157370, IMG submission 113463) | Corn rhizosphere microbial communities from Kellogg Biological Station, Michigan, USA - C3-5 metaG | ecosystem: Host-associated > Plants > Roots > Rhizosphere > Soil | place: USA: Michigan...
ATAGGTGAACCAGCGCGGCGTATACCCGGTCAGGCGACCGATCAGGCTCAGCAGCGCGGCGCCTTCGGTGAGGTTGAACGGCGTGCCCAGGCCCAGGTCGTTGGAGCGGATGTAGAGGGTCAGGGAGATTTCCTTGGTCTCGACATTCGGGTGGAACTGGTACAGCAGATGGCACTTTTGCGGACAAAGTAATCAGTGTCAGAAGTAAATAAGTCTTTTAACATCATAGCGATATGCATATCACTCTTCCCTTATTTGACACCGCGAATTTGACACCATGTGATCAGATGTTGTCGCCACCTCAATCTCTTGCTGGCCACATAACTGAGCACCACACCTGATCTTTCCGATACGGTGTTGCGCCCAGGTATTCAGCGCTCAGCGTTAAAGACTGCGCCAGTATTTCAACTCGGTAAGGTTCTAGCTTCAGCCTGTGCGGCATTGTTCGTCTGATCAACAGATCGCCTTCGGGCATCAGCCGAGAATTGAGGCTCGACCGAGAAGCCAAGGGGGACTACTCGGCTAATGGCATCCAGTAGCGGATGAGAGTTCGGCATCAGGCCTGCCGATCCCGCGCCGGCCTGCTTCAACCAGGCAGTAAATGTTTCGTGCTGGCGGCCCACCTGATACCTGTGCGGCTAACTCCTAATCGGATTGCCTACATGCTGCGCATCAGGAACATACCTAGCCTCATAGAAGCCTGCGTCTACCAATCTAGAACGCGATCTGTGCTCTACCGGTCGGTGTGTAAGAAACTGATCATTAGATTGCGAAAGCGGACTTCTCGCCGGCTGCACACGGGTGGCATGGATTTGCGTGCCCAGTCCCCGAAATTGGCAGTATCCAAATGCGCCCCCAGGTAAAGCGCAAGAGACATTGTGGGCGACCTAGCGGGGTAGATCACACTACATACTGAGATCAATCAGAGTAAGGGCTCGATCATCAATATCTGCCTCCTGGACAAAGCACATAGATCAGAGGGTTCTCCCCACAATAGCTTATAGGCATAGAGACACTTTAATACTTCGCGAACACTATATCTTTACGCCTACTAACAACTTCATTTTAGAGTTAAAGCTCTAACAATTAACATATATTGACACCAGCATCTAAGTCGAAATAATTCCGTTACATCTCAATGGGTTATGAACTTCATAAACCACAACCAAAAATAATCATTGACTCTCTCTCACGCCACTCTCTACGATAAAAAAAATATTTGAGATTGGAATTATGAAAGTTGAAATCAACGAAGATAAAAGAAAAATTCTTTTGATCATACCCAATCCAAAATTGCGGCAAGGGTATCAAAGCCTTCCTATCCATTATCCTGAAAACATCAAACACTATGAGGCGCATATTTTTGCCAAAGCGCTGTTAAATACATGCTTCGGAAAAAAGTTACAATCCAACATACTACCCTTTGTAAAAAGCCACTTTAGCCATATCAAAAAAAGTCGAATCGAACTAGGTAAACTAGAAAATTGGGACATACATTTTCTAGATTTCTTTCGATATTACCTAGTTGACAACAGACATACTAAGGCATCGACTGAAACGCGTTTAAATAATTGGAGTGCCGGGAAAGCATACATCGAGAACCTAAAGCTGCTCGGCATGATACCGCGAAACACGATAATCCCAGACTCCAGGATTAAGACGGAACGAAGCCGTAGCGCGGGTGAAGACAGCCAAGTTTTGACCGGTAAGAGAAAGTACCAAAACGGAAGAGTTAACCAAATTGAACAAAAATATTTGATAGATTTTTCTTACGCAAAATCGGAGCAAATTTATTTCGACGACATCAAAAAGGAACTTCTCAGCACTGCAAATTCAGTGCAGTTAGAAGCCCAGGACTATTGGCGCAAGATGAAACAATGTCACACCTTAGGCGAATCACTTATTAAATTAATACCTTCATCATTACTAGATGAACAGATCGGAAAAATCCATAAAACTAAGTCGACCTCGCCTGCCATTACACCGCTGATAATATTTAGCACCCCTGAATTGACTCTCGCCTGGTTTCTAGCATGCTTCCAGCGGCTTTTCCTACGAGGCGAAATCAAAGCCATTTCAGTGACAGATATGCAAAATACGCTTTACTTCAGAAACCATCTTAACGGCAAACATATTGATTTTATTCAGCGCACAGCTAGGCAAATGTTAAATAAATTAGTCCACCCCAAAATGCCGTTTCCAGAGGTAATTTCAAGGCTCCTGGGGATGCTGAGCGCGCGAGATTGTGCTGTTGCTTCAGCCATCCTAATTGATGAAGACTGCTCAATCAATCCGGATACCCTCGGCTCAGCCCAATATCAAGACAAAGATGGTAAGGGATATATTACAGTCATCGAGAATTCAGAAGATGTGATACTTAGTCTTTCTAAAGACAGAGCTGTAAAGCGATTTCAAATCCTTATTCCTAAAGTATCTACACAAGTAGTTCTCGATATTATCGACTGCACGAAAAAAATTAGAAACCACTTAACACCCACTAACCCAGATGCAGCAAATTATTTATTCCTCGTAGCAACAAGGATCGGCTTTGGGCCGCCAAACAACATATCCTCGCAGATGAAGGGAGGTTCGGGCCTACCATGGTATGACTATTCCAAGGACAATTTTGAGCAGAACAAAGTAGCTAAAGAAAACTTCAATCTTTCTGCTATAAGAAGCACCCGGGGAATTATTGTGTGGTTAGAAACAGGTTCCGTAAGGCGCATGGCCAAGGCGCTTGGTAATACTGAACGAATTGTAATGAAATCCTACCTCCCGCAATGGCTCATTCGGAAGAGGAACGAACGAAACGCTAGAATATTTCAACAGACGTTGATTCTTATAGCATGTGCAGGAGAGCCTTGGCTGCTCGAAGCTTCGGACTTTCATACGCTGGCAGACTTAGAGCAGTTCGTTTTAAATACTCTTTCATCAGACAACAACCAAAGTGATTTGTCTACCGAACTAAAAAGGTTGTATCAGCCCAACAATAACGACGATGAACGCTATTGCAGAAACTCCTTATCATTAAATCTTAGTGAGCAATCGCTTACTGCACTCTATACCTATGCAGATTGGGCATCAGAAGAACAATTGTTGCCGGATAACACCTTAAGATGCGCTCTGGTTGATCTTGCCATGCTACTTCAAACGACAGCTAAACAGCCAGCAGAAACAGATTACAAGTCTGATATTGTGCGCTCAAATATTCAAGGTGACTCTTTTGTCGACTTCCAGGCCTTGAATAAAAAGGCATTATCAAACAAGTCGACTGCTTTGACTACCTTAAAGAAAGTAACAGCCGCATAGACATTTATGAATTTTGACAATAAAGACGAATACATATCCCGTTTGCTAGCGCAGGCACAGGATAAACTAGAAATATTTCGAGGGCCTTTAAAAGCTAGCTGGTTGCTCGAGGGTGGTGAGGGCTCTGCAATTTGGCTGCTTTCAAATGCCGGCAAGGAAGAATTTACAAATGGCCATTGGTCAAACACAAAAAAAATTAACTTTGCCAGCATACTTCCAGACCACAGTAATTTGCTGGATCAAGAAAACAAAATTCTGCTCGACACAATTCAGCGTTGGGCTTTTGTAATGAAATCCGGACTGCTTGGCCACAGCTGCACACCGGACAATTTGATAAATGGTGTAGGTTGGATAAAAAATTTAGCCAGCTGGTTGATTTTACATCAGCACGTTTATCGCCCTAAAGAAAATGGGTTTATGGATCTTGATCAGGACGGGCTATCGACGTTACTCAAAGATTTAAGCGTCGATGGCTGGAGCGAGGCCCTTAAGTATATACCAAGAACGTTTTCAGTTCTGTTAAATCAGTGCGGTATGAATGACAAGTATCATAGCTTAATTATGGCTCCGTTTGACGTATCTAGCGACATTGCGCGTCACATTTATACTACATTGGACAACAAAGGTTTGATAAAGGGACGAGGGGAGAACTCAAGAATTTCCAGAAGCTACCTAGCTCAAAGCCTTGGTACGCATCCGACTGCATTCAATACCACGAAAATGCGGTTATTTCTACAGCAGTTTGAGGGACGAGAAGCCCTCAAAGGGATATTATCCACTGCAAATAAAAGCTCCAAGCACCAAACCCAAAACACCTTAACGGTTAATGAAGCATTGAGTAAGCGGGCATCTATTGCCTCGCTTATAAAAAATTCAGAATACTTAACTCAATTTTTGTCTGGCAATAAAAAATTACCTGATCAAATTCCAGTCAAAGACGACTTCAATATCGAATCGCTCATAAACGCGAACAAAAAAAACTGCGACTCATCTTCCCATACCAAGCTCATGTCACTTTCTACAGGTCTAAAAGTCCTGCGAGAATCTAGTAAATGGGTTATATGTTATGGTGATGGTTTGGTTACTTTGATCCTCGACACTATAAAGCAAAAACTACTCCTAGAGCGCAACGATTTAGACGGGATTAAGATTTTGCGGTCACTCTCCATACTAATCGCTTCTAAATCTAGAGAAATTCAGGTTAGAAATCCCACTACACTGACGCCCGAGCCACTTAACAAATCTATTAATGAAGAATTCTCAAGATCGGGTTTCGACTTAGATCTTAATTCGCTCCACGGTGTTCGAACTGCGATGCGAGCGCTGATAGGTTCCTGCGCTGTTCTTATTGCGATACTTAAGCCATCCAGAGATGACGAGATCGCTGATCTTAGAAACGATTGCTTGATTGCGCTGGGCAGCGAAAAAATCAGCTATTGGCTTGAGCACAAAGTAGGTAAAAGCGGCTTTGAAGACTTTAACCTGGATGCAGCAAAGCCGATTCCTTATCTAACAGCCAAAGCAATAACCTTGCTCCAGCGACTTCAAAAAGAAGCATGCTTTCTATATGGAGATACGAGCAAGATGGCTGACAAATTATTTTATTTTCCTGAGAATAAATCATTCTCGAAGCCCGGCCATAAAGACCTATCCGGGAGAATTAATTTCTGTATTGACACACTGTGCGATGTCGCCGGCACCGATATTGACGAGTATGGAAGGCGCTGGTATGTACGCATCCATGAAATGCGCAAATTCTTTCTTATCACTTTGTTTTGGCAAGGCAAATATCATGTTTTAGATACTGTCCGATGGATGGCAAGCCATACGAATGCGGAACACAGTTACGCGTATCTTGAGGCGAACTGCCCAGGCACCGAAATTTCACGCATTGAAGCCGAATATGTCGACCAGAAACTACTAAGATTGGAAGGCGGAAATATCCCCGATGCTGAATCAGGGCTTGTGCAATTGTACAACCGAGTAAAAAAACATTTTGGCGTTTCAAAGATAGAAGGCATACGTGGTAAAGATTATTTTGATTTTCTAATTGACCTTAAAGAGTCCGGCATTTATGCAGTCAGACCTTATACTTTAAAGATTGAAACAGAACACGGAACTGTAAGCGATTTAGAAATAGCTATACGATACAAGGAGCATTAATATGAGAATGCGCACGCTCGACAATGCGAAATTCCGTATAACATGGCTGCGTAGAATAATAGCAGGAGATTATCAGCCAACAAAATTTGAGCGCTCAAAACTAATTAACCTGAGAGAATTTTGCACTTTAGATACAGCTACATTCAGGCCGACATCATACAACTCGCTAAAAAATGCCTGCAGCTCTATTTTATATCACCCTCAGGAGCACAGTTATTCTTCTGCTTGGAACGAGATCAAAGCACTGCGTGAATCAGTGTGGAATATTGGTGTAAATGAAGTTAAAAAAAGCAATCCAGACATAAGCAATAATGACATTTTCAAAGAGCAAGCAAAATCTTGTCTACTACACGCACAATTATGCAGCCTAGCCTATATGGAATTATTAACCCAGATCACTTCATTAATCAGACCTGGCAATCGAAGGATTGACGAAAAGTCAAAACACGCAATAAACCAAATAATCCTAAACAGCCGTGCTAAATTTGATTCAATTGTTTCGACAGTTCCAAACTCAAATGTCGACCCCAATGTCGTCTGGCTCAATGAAAGGCGATAAACTTATGAACGTTCAGCTTTTCACGAGCTACGACTCAGTATTGATACCATCTTATATTCGAACCTCCAATATGGAAGGTAAGTTGATCGTTCAAACTAACGAGCTTGTTAAATTAGCTTTAACTATTTGGCCAGATGGTCGGCCTTGCGCGATTATTAACTACTGGTTGACCGTGCAAGCTTTGAACTTAACGGGCGATTCAATCACAACATATGCCTCACAGATTACGCACTTAATCAAATTCTGCCATAACAAGATGAAAGATTTCCACGAACTCAATGACCAAGATATTTTTGACTTTGTGCGAGAAATGAAGAGTATCACAACCCTAGCTGGCAAACGAAAAAAACCAAGCAACAATCAAATACGACAAATCCTTAAGCTTTCGTTGCGGTTTTTGATGTGGTTTCAGAATTCCAATATTTATTTTGGTGACACGATCTTGATCGGCACTGCGGATGCCAACGCGAAAATCACAATAACGTGGAAACAAAGCTCATACACGCGGGCCCGGTACATTCACCACTTGGCCATGCCACCCAGAAGCAGTCCTATCCGAGAGAAGTCTCCTATATCCAGCGAGGTAATCTCCAATCTTGAGAATAGCATTTCCACCGACTCAACAACTTTATATCAGTGCAACACAACACCGCACCTTGCGACTTTCATCACAGATTATTTGTACGAACGAAGAACATTTTGCTTATGGCTCTTTAAAAGATCCGGCTTAAGACCAGCTGAATTGACCGAAATTCCGATTGAGGAGAATCGTAATCACCTTGCCTCTGGGGCCATTCTACTTCCAACCAAAAAGACACGAAACTCCAAACCTGTTCTACGCACTTTTTTTCTTTCAATGAGTGATGGAAGTCGCGTGGCGCGATACTTAAGGGCACGGAGCACGTTTTTAGCTAACCTTAAAAAGCATGGGCGAGTCGTAGAAGAAACAAACATGTTCTTGCTAACCAACAGCGGCCAACAGCTCAACCGAACAGCGCTAACCAAGGAATTTCAGCGCCTAGTAACTAAGGCTGGTTATGTCAACCAGAAAGTTTGCATGTCGATGTTCCGTCATCGTTTTATAACCAAAGAGATCCAGCTCTACCTGAAAGAATTTTCTAAAACTCAAGATAAATACGATTTCAGCGACAACGTTCTGTATCAAAGCATTTTGAAGCGCATAGCCACTAAGACTGGCCATAAGTCCATTCAATCTTTGTGGAGCTATATAAATCTAGCCATCAATGACTTATTTATCTTTGCTGAGACCGACGAACTAATCGAACAAAGCAACCTTTACGAGGAAGGCATTCAGCTATCTGCCTCTCTTAGACGAGCAACAAAGGTTATAGCAGGGCGAAACAGAGGACTAGCCGATGAAATACAAACCGACCTTAATAACTTCGAAGCGCTTATTAAAAAACTATTCAGGAAAGCATCATAGGTGACACCACACCCTACAAATGCGCGAGCTTCATCCGAGAGCATGATGAGAACGGAAGCATCAACCCATTCAGAACTGTCATCGGAAAGGGCAAGATTAACGTCACCAATCGGGTTCTGGCTCTGTACCCAAATGAATCGACATGACCAGCGCACGCCGGTAATGCAAAGGTGTGGTATTCAACTCTAGGGACAGAAAGCGGTCGGCAGCATCAACCAGGACACTAACCCTATCGCGGGGCACTGCTATGTATGCAATCAAACGCGATCCGCTTGCGGTCATAGACCCTATTGCTTTGGGTGGGGATATGTCTTGTGTCATTCGAGGATCTGCGTAGATCTGGCACTCGACCTCCGGGTATTTGAAGCTCTCTGGATACATTACTTTCCCCCTGAGTGTCAGGATCATATGTTCATGATAATGACCTTCATTGGCCCACGAATGATTGGGCATAGCCAAACTTAACGACCATGTAAGATCCCAACTAAACAGCTTGATTTGATATATGGCACGTTCGAGTCGACGTCGGCCTCGCCGACTGCTAGATTTTTTCTGAGCTATACGGGCCATAATCACCTCCATCATCATACTGCCAGTTTGAGGTTAGGAATTAGTTGGTTCTAGTTCGAGCTCAAAAGCATAGTTGTAGACTATGAGCGCTTTTATGAAACTTGATGGACAAGGTGATGGAATATGGTTGTGGTTTTATAGAAAAAACTGCACTCCTGCTTGGAGGCGGCATGCGTCCTTTCGGTCAAAATTTGGTCGTTCGACCAAGGTTTGAAACCACTCAAAACCCGCTGCTAAGGCCATTGCTGCGGGCTTTTTCTGTTGTGATGCCCATGCAAGCTTTTAGGTAGCAGACAAGCTTTTACGGTGGATTTCCGCCATAAAGACCACACCACCTGGCAGAGTGGCACTGTTAATATACAAGGCTGTTCAGGAATTTTCACAGCTCCCACAGGGATGCAGGATTCAGCATGCTCAAGCTCGAAGACATCAAGAAGGACGCGCAGGTCAAAGGCATTCAGGCTGACGAGATCGTGCGCGTCGTGACGGTTGAACCTGTGGGTGACAATGCCATCACCGTGTACTTCAAAGACAGCCAAGGCCGCTTGGGCGAGCGGATGTTGTTTCGCTCGGATGAGGTGCGACTGAAGCTTGCCCAAGCTGGCAGACCATGGTCGTTCGATGCGTTTGGTGCTGATTTCAAGCTTGGATTGGAAGCTTATCGTATCAATCTGGCGTACCTGTTCGACCCGATGATGGCCGTTCACACATCCAACGTTGATCCATTACCTCACCAGATTTCTGCTGTTTATGAGTCGATGCTCCCGCGCCAGCCCCTGCGATTCGTTCTGGCCGACGATCCGGGAGCGGGTAAAACCATCATGGCCGGCTTGCTTATCCGCGAGCTGCTGATGCGGTCAGATGCCAAACGCATTCTGGTAGTTTCTCCTGGTTCCCTAACCGATCAGTGGCAGGATGAGCTGCTAGAGAAATTTGGCGTTAGGTTCGAGATCTTCAGCCGAGAAAAGCAGGAGCAATGCGCCTCGGGTAACTATTTCGAAGAAACCAACCTGCTAATAGCTCGCCTGGATCAGCTGTCGCGCAGTGAGGATTTTCAGCAGAAGCTGAAGAATACCGAATGGGATTTGATCATCGTCGATGAAGCCCACAAGCTCTCGGCCAATTACTTCGGTAGCAAGGTTAACAAGACCAAACGTTTCGAACTGGGTGAGCTGCTCGGCTCTATTACCCGGCATTTTTTGCTGATGACGGCAACGCCTCACAACGGCAAGGAAGAAGACTTCCAGATTTGGTTATCCCTGCTCGACGGTGACCGCTTCTACGGAAAATTTCGTGAAGGTGCACACAAGGTAGATGTGTCCGACATGATGCGCCGCATGGTTAAAGAAGAGTTGCTCAAGTTCGATGGCACTCCCCTTTTCCCCGAGCGTCGTGCCTATACGGCGAACTATGAGTTGTCAGACCTTGAGGCCGCACTTTACAACGATGTTACCGAATACGTGCGCAATGAGATGAATCGAGCCGACAAGCTCGACGGCAAGCGCAAGGGCACAATCGGATTTGCACTGACGCAGCTCCAGCGTCGATTAGCATCAAGCCCTGAGGCTATTTATCAATCGCTTCAGCGTCGCCGTAAGCGCATGGAAAATCGTCTGGAAGAGACCAAGCTTCTAGCCCGAGGGCAAAACATAGCCAGCACTATCGGCGTATACAACGTACACAAACAGATCGATCTTCCTGACAATCTTGATGAGCTGGATGATGAACTGAGTGCCGACGAATACGAACTCTATGCCGAACAGGTGGTTGACCAGGCTACCGCTGCTGAGACCATTCCTGAGCTTGAAGCTGAAATCTGGTCGCTGAAGGGGCTCGAGGCCCAAGCTCTTTCGGTAGTCCAGTCAGGAAAAGACAAGAAATGGGAGCAGCTTTCTTGCCTGCTGCAAGACACTCCCGAGATGTACACCAGCAGCGGCAGCGGCAGCCGTCGCAAACTGATCATCTTTACCGAACACCGCGACACCCTGAATTACCTAGTCTCCCGTATTGGCAGCATGCTGGGCAAACCCGAGGCTGTAGTCACTATTCATGGCGGCACTAACCGTGATGAACGGCGCAAGATTCAGGAGGAGTTTCGCAACAATCCCAATGTACTCGTGCTGGTTGCAACGGACGCTGCGGGCGAAGGCGTGAACTTGCAGAACGCAAACCTAATGGTCAATTACGACCTGCCCTGGAACCCCAACCGCCTGGAGCAGAGGTTTGGCCGTATCCACCGTATTGGTCAAACTGAGGTTTGTCACCTCTGGAACATTGTTGCCAACGAAACACGCGAAGGCGAAGTATTCCAAAAGCTATTCGACAAGATGGAAATCGAGAAGCAGGCACTCGGTGGCAAGGTGTTTGATGTGCTCGGCGAGGCGTTCGACAACATCTCTCTGAAGGACTTGCTGATCGAAGCCATCCGCTATGGTGATGCGCCAGAAACGCGCGCCAAGCTTACTCAGGTGATTGATGGTGCGCTGGATACCGATCACCTGAAGGAAATCCTACGTCGAAATGCTTTGGTCGAGCAGCATATGAGCTTGGCTGATCTATACGCTGTTAAGGAAGAGATGGAAAAGGCTGAGGCTCGCAAGCTGCAGCCCTACTTCATCCGTGCGTTTTTCACTGAGGCATTCAGTACCTTGGGCGGCGAAATGCGTGCTCGTGAAGTTGGACGATACGAAATTCGCCATGTTCCAGCTGCATTGCGGGAGCGAGATCGCGTTATCGGGGAAACCCGTACCCCGGTATTAAAGCAGTACGAGCGTATCTGCTTTGAAAAACAGCATGTACGCCTGCATGGTAAGCCCATGGCAGACCTGATACATCCAGGTCACCCATTGATGCTAGCGATCACTGACCTCATCCTTTCGGCACACCGCAGCAAGCTGAAGCAAGGTTCCGTCCTGGTCGATCCTAATGACGACAGTACTAGTCCCAAAGTTTTGTTCATGATCGACCATAGCGTCAGGGAAAACCTGGTTCAGGGGAGCACGCTGGCTAAGGTTGTTTCCCGTCGTTTGCAATTTGTGGAAATTGATGAGTTTGGCAACACCATTAATGCAGGTTGGGCACCTCACCTGGATCTGCAACCAATCGATAACGGCGAGCTGACGCTAGTCGGTGATGTGCTTGCTGCGCCTTGGATTTCACAGAATCTTGAAGCTTTGGCTCTTCATCATGCATCTGAGCATTTGGTGCCGGATCACTATCAGGAAGTGAAATCTCGCCTTGAGCGCCAGGCGGACAAAATTCTCTCGGCGGTGAATGAGCGCCTGGTGAAAGAGATCAATTATTGGTCGGATCGCTTCATCAAACTCAGCGATGACGTCAGTACGGGTAAGCAGCCACGCATGCAGCCTGAAAATGCCCGCCGTCGTGTAGATGAACTCACTGCTCGCCTTAGCCAGCGTAAGTATGAGTTGGAGGGCATGAAAAATGTGGTATCCAGCACGCCGATAGTACTAGGTGGCGCTCTAGTCATTCCTGCTGGGCTGTTGGCACAGCGCAAGGGTGATAATACCTTCTGCGTGGATGCCGAGGCACGCTCACGCATCGAGTGGGCGGCCATGCATGCTGTTATGGCTACGGAAAGGTCTCTGGGTCACGAAGTCTTCGATGTTTCTGCGCAGAAATGCGGATGGGATATCACTGCCCGCCCACCGGTCGGCCCGGACAATGCTATCCGTGATGACCGCCATATTGAGGTCAAAGGCCGAGCTAAGGGTTCGACCACCGTCACTGTGACCAAAAACGAGATTTTCTCCAGCTTCAACCAAGGCGAGAAATTCATTCTCGCCATCGTGCTGGTGGATGGCGAGCAGGTCGAAGGGCCCTACTATATCAAGCATCCGTTCAAGACTGAGCCTGAGTTTGGCGTAGCTAGCATCAACTATGATCTGCAAGACTTGCTAGCCCGCGCCATTCAGCCGGGGAACAGCTTATGAACATAGAAAAACTTTCAGAATGCACAAAGAAAGACGCCTCAGAGCTTCTGCTACCGAGCGTCGGGCCAGCGAAGCAATCGCTGGCGGGGTTTGTGCGCGAATCATGAAACAGTTACCGATCCTGTTATTACCGCCAGTGGCTTTGCCCTGCATCGACCAACCCATTGGCGCCAAGGAATACCATGCACCCGATTAAAACCCCAAAAAAGCTTATTGAAGTGGCTCTGCCGCTGGATGCTATTAACGCGGCTTGCGCGCGGGAGAAGTCGATTCGCCATGGCCACCCCAGCACCTTGCATTTGTGGTGGGCGCGGCGGCCTTTGGCGGCGGCGCGGGCGGTGATTTTTGCACAGATGGTCAATGATCCTGGTTATGAGCAGCGCGATGGTTTTCGTCGCGGAGTGAACAAGGAAAGGGCGGCGGCCGAACGTGAGCGGTTGTTCAAAATCATTGAAGACCTAGTGGTGTGGGAAAATACCAACAACGAAGAGGTGTTGCAGCGGGCACGAGCGGAAATCTGGAACAGCTGGCGCGAAACCTGTGAGTTGAATAAGAGCCATCCGCAGGCGGTAGAGTTGTTCGACCCGGAAAAATTGCCGGGCTTCCACGACCCGTTTGCCGGTGGTGGTGCACTGCCATTGGAAGGCCAGAGGCTCGGGTTGGAAAGCTATGCCTCCGATCTCAACCCGGTGGCGGTGACCATCAACAAGGCAATGATCGAGATTCCGCCGAAGTTTGCTGGACGCGCGCCTGTGGGGCCGGAAATGGCTGCCGAAAAAGGCAGCAAGAAGAAAGCTACCCGTGATGCCTTTGAAGACTGGTCGGGTACTGACGGCCTAGCCGAGGACGTGCGCCGCTATGGTGATTGGATACGCGAACAGGCCCAGCAGCGTATCGGCGAACTGTATCCACCCATCGAAGTCACTACAAAAATGGTTGCTGACCGCCCAGATTTGGCTCCATACCTGGGCGAAAAACTGACGGTGATCGCCTGGCTATGGGCTCGCACCGTGCGAAGCCCTAATCCGGCTTTCAGCCATATTGACGTACCGCTGACCTCTACCTTTGTCTTGTCTAGCAAGTCGGGCAAGGAAGCTTATGTAGAGCCAGTGATCGATGGTGATAGCTATAGCTTCAACGTCAAAGTCGGCCATTTTCCCGGATTTGAAGATCTTGACAGCGGTACAAAAACTTTTCGCGGGGGTAATTTCCGTTGTTTATTCTCTGAAAGCCCAATAGACCCTAAGTACATTAAAGCTGAGGGAAAGGAAGGGCGAATAGGGGCGCGGATGATGGCAATTGTCGCTGAAGGTAAGCGAGGTCGCATCTACCTTTCTCCAAGTACCCAGATGGAGGAAGTCGCAGCGTTGGCTAACCCAACTTGGGTGCCAGAAACTCCGCTACCGAATGATGCACGTGCCTTTACGCCAATCATTTATGGTTTCGCAACCTATGGTCACATCTTCACCCGTCGTCAACTGGTCGTTCTGAATACTTTCTCCGACCTGGTGCAGGAGTCCATCGCTCTCGTGCGCGAAGACGCTCTGGCCGCTGGTATGGTCGACGATGACCTAGGGCTTGATCAAGGCGGTGTAGGGGCTAAAGGCTACGCGCAAGCGGTAGGAATGTATTTGGCGTTTGCGATTAGCAAAATCAGCAATATCGGCTCGTCAGTTGCTTCTTGGATGAACGACCGTGGTGCATTTCGCGAGACTTTTGCTCGCCAAGCTATTCCGATGGTATGGGACTTTGCTGAGGCGAACCCCTTTGCGGACGCAGGTGGTAGTTTTGAAACGGCCATTGACAAGGGGGCGATGGCTATACGCGATCTACCGAAAAAAGGAGTGGGCTTCGTTACTCAGCAGGACGCTGCTAAGCAGAACATCAGCGTAAATAAAGTGATTTCCACCGACCCACCCTATTACGACAATATCGGTTACGCAGATCTGTCAGACTTCTTCTATGTCTGGTTGCGACGTTCGCTTAGGCCAATTTTTCCTAACCTATACGCGACCCTGGCAGTACCCAAGGCTGAGGAACTGGTGGCAACGCCGTACCGTCATGGTAATAAGGACAAGGCCGAAGCGTTCTTTCTTGATGGCATGACGGCCGCCATGCACAACCTGGCAGAGCAAGCCCATCCGAGTTTCCCAGTGACTATTTACTATGCTTTCAAGCAGGCAGAAACCAAGGCTGAGGCTGGCACTCACAGTACTGGTTGGGAAACATTTTTGGCGGCAGTGTTAAAGGCTGGATTCTCCCTGACTGGCACTTGGCCTATGCGTACAGAGGGTGCGGGTAGAATGCGAGGACAAGGATCCAACGCCTTGGCCTCTAGTATCGTGCTGGTCTGCCGCAAACGCGCGCCGGATGCACCGACCATTTCCCGCCGTGACTTTATCCGGGAACTCAACACGGCATTGCCTGGTGCCCTGCTGGACATGACCCGCGGCGGTATCAACTCTCCGGTGGCACCAGTGGACTTGTCACAGGCCATCATTGGCCCCGGCATGGCGATCTACAGCCAATACAGCGCTGTACTGGAAGCCGACGGTTCGACGATGAGCGTGCGCAGCGCACTTCAACTGATCAACCGCTTTATAGGCGAAGACGACTTCGACCACGATACTCAATTTGGCCTGGCTTGGTTCGAGCAGCACGGCTGGGCTGCCGGAAAATATGGCGACGCCGATGTGCTGGCCCGCGCCAAGGGCACCAGCGTTGGTGGCCTGACGGACGCTGGTGTCGTTGATAGCTCTGGCGGCAATCTACGCCTACTCAAATGGGCTGAAATGCCTAGTGATTGGTCTCCCGAAACCGATAGCCGCGTCCCCGTATGGGAAGCGCTGCATCAACTGATTCGTGCCCTAAACCAGGACGGCGAAAGCGCGGCCGGTGCTTTGTTGGCGCGCATGCCCGATAAAACTGCTGGCCTTATCGCACTGACCTACCGCCTCTATACCCTTTGTGAACGGCAGGGATGGGCTGAGGAAGCTCGTGCCTATAACGAGCTGCAAGGCGCATGGATTGGCATCGAGCAAGCCTCTCATGAGGTTGGCCATGTTCGTGCCCAAGCCCAGATGGATATTTGATTAAGGACGTAGGTTATGCAGAACAGAAAGCTTTCGATCCGAAAAATTGTCTCATACATGTCGCGCACTGCTCAGGGAGATCATGTATGACCCTTAAACCTTGGCGTGAAATTGCCGAGCCCCATGAAGATGTGCGTAAAGGCACTTTCGTTCAGGCTGAATTCGCCGCAGATATAACTCGCGTCCACACCGGGACAGCTTCGGCTGAATACCAGAACCCCACGTTGTTCTTCGACCGAACCTTCATCACCGAGGGCATGTCACTGCTGCTCGACTCGGTTATAAAACGGTTATCTGGAAAGGGAGGTGACCCTGTTATTCAGCTGCAAACAGCATTCGGTGGTGGCAAGACTCACACAATGCTGGCGGTGTATCACTTGGCTAGCGGCAAAGTATCTGCCAGCGAAATGCCGGGTATCCCTAATATTATCGATAAGGCCGGTGTCAGCGAATTACCTCGCGCCCGTATTGCTGTACTCGACGGTATCAAGGCATCTCCAAGCCAAGCTGTTCAACATGGCTCCATTCAGATTCACACCCTGTGGGGGGATTTAGCCTGGCAATTAGGTGGTGAAGAAGGTTATGCCATGGTCGCTAGCGCCGACCAATCGGGCACTTCTCCTGGCAAGGATGTACTTCAGAAACTACTGGAAAAATGCGCGCCTTGTGTCATCTTGATCGACGAGTTGGTTGCTTACATTCGCCAGTTTGAAGAGGGTAAAGCCCTGAGCGGCGGCACCTTTGACTCCAACCTAAGTTTCGTTCAGGCCCTAACTGAGGCGCTTAAGGCAGTACCAACAGCGGTGCTGCTTGCATCTTTGCCTGAGTCCGAAAAAGAAGCAGGTAGCCAGCGTGGCGTCCGGGCGCTGGAATCCCTCTCCCACTACTTTGGTCGTGTCCAAGCGTTATGGAAGCCCGTTGGCACCGAAGAGGCTTTCGAAATTGTACGGCGCCGCTTGTTCAGCAATATCTCGAATCGCCTGGCTGCCGAGCAGGTTTGTCGTACTTTCGCCGACTACTACATAGCAAACAGCAATGAGTTTCCGGCTGAAACGCAAGAAAGTCGCTATTACGAGCGGCTACTGCATGCTTACCCCATTCACCCCGAGGTGTTCGACCGCCTGTATGAAGACTGGTCGACGTTGGACAACTTCCAGCGTACCCGTGGCGTACTGAAAATGATGGCCAAGATGATCTTCAGTCTGTGGAAGGACGGAAACAATGATCCGTTGATCATGCCAGGCAGCCTGCCGCTGGCCGATCCGGATTCGAGAAACGAGGTTACCTACTACTTGCCTCCTGGCTGGGATCCGGTCATGGAGCGGGACATTGACGGGGCGCGTGCAGAGACGGTGTCCATCGAGAATAAGAACGCACGCTTGGGCAGCGTGCAGGCATGCCGTCGAACGGCTCGCACCATCTTCCTTGGCAGCGCGCCAACGACTTCTGGACAGGTCGTTCGAGGGATAGAGCTAGAGCGCATTATGTTGGGTACGGTGCAGCCTGGTCAGCAAATCGGTTTATTCAAGGATGCGCTACGCAGTCTGGCGGACAAGCTGCATTACCTAAACAGCGCCAACAATCACTACTGGTTTGATACCCGTCCGAATCTTCGGCGTGAGATGGAGGAACGCAAAAAACGCTTCAAAGATCGGGAAGATGTCTTTCCGGCCATTCGCAAACGATTACAGGAAAGCTTCGCCAGTGGTTTGTTTGGTGGTGTGCATGTATTCACCGAAAGTGGCGATGTTCTGGATGACTACCAACTGCGCTTGGTCGTTTTGTCTCCAGACACTGGTTATAGCAAGAGCGGTGCAAGCCACGCTGTTACCAAGGCCAGTGACATCCTGAAGAACCGTGGTGAGCAACCTCGGCAGAAACAGAATCGTCTGATCTTTCTTGCGGCCGAGCACGATAACGTCAGCCGTTTAAAGGAGCAGGTACGTACCATGTTGGCATGGGAGTCCATCGTCAACGACTACAAGGACAACCGCATCACCCTCGATAACTTGATGGCGAAGAACGCCACAGCCAGCTTCGAGCAGTCTCGAGAGGCACTCAAGCGAATGATCAGGGAAACCTACAAGTGGTTGTTGGCCCCGGTTCAAACTGCCGTATCTGGTCGTGGCCTGTCGGATGTTGAGTGGGAGCATTTTGCCGTCAATCCGGGTGCCGCCAATCTTACTCAGGAAATCGAGCGAGTGCTCAAGGAGAACGAGCTTCTCATCACTGAGTGGGCTCCTTACCATCTAACTAGCATGCTCAAGAGCTGGTTCTGGAAAGATGATATTAAGGAGGCAGGTGCTCAGGACGTATGGCAGAAGAGCTGCTGCTACCTTTACCTTCCTCGCCTGCGGGATAGCACTGTGTTTGTGCAAACTCTAAGCGTTGGTCTGGAGAGTACCGACTTCTTTGGCATCGCGCAGGGTAAGGAAGCAGACCGTTACCTGGGGTTTGTGTTTGGTAGACCTGCCCTCGTAACCCTCGATGCCTGTCAGATTATCGAACCTTCAGTTGCTTCAGCTTATGCAGGAAAACTGCGTCAAGAAAAAGAAGAGGCCGAGCGTATTCGGAAAGAAGCTCAAGATGCAGCCGATGGAAGAAAATCAGACCAGGGTGGTGGTGTCGTTATGCCTCCGCCCCTAGCGGGGGATGAATATCAGGATGATCCCGTTGAGGAAATCAAAAAGACTTTGGTCACTCAGTTTTACGCCTCTACCGACCTAGATCCAGTGAAGGCGAAAATGGACTTCGCATTGCTGGTTGATGAAGTGGTGCAGCAATTCACTGCAAAGCTGGGGGTGGAGGTGAAAATCTCTATTGAAATCCAAGCCTCCAGCAAAGCCGGATTCGATGATGGGCTGCAACGTGCCATCAAGGAGAACTGTAATGTACTGAAGTTCAAGTCGGCGGAGTTCGAGTAACTCGGCGGCCCGTTTGATACGCGAAAGCCCCGTCTGTGCAGAACAGCGGGGCTTTTTTGTTAGTCAAACCCAATGGCTGGGAATCTCGACCTGGAAGTTCTTCGCCACTATACGCAGGGTGGCAAGGATTTCGGTATGACGGAGCTGATCAGCTGCTTGCCAGGCGACTCGACGATCTAGGAGGGATTTCAGCTCAACCAGATTGTACATGCCCAAGCGATGAAAGTTGCCCCAGGACGGTATCCCAAAAAGATTGTAGATGACTACGGTAGAGTCGCGCTCGCTGGCCAGACGCTTCTCGCCTGAGATTTTTTCAGCCGCAGCTTCGGCCTCGTCACGGTCGTCGTAGGTGTTGAGTAGTTTCATCTGATCATTGGCTGTGGTGAATGACGGGAAATTTTACCCTGCCGGTGAAAATGTAACCTGTGATTTTGAAGCGTCTCAATTGCCTCAAAAATGCGACTTTGAGTGTTAAGCCTCAACCCATCTCCTCCTAAGAAAAAGGCCCTCATCGGGCCTCTTTTGTACTCAAACAACAATCACTTGCTCAGCCAGGACTCAACGGTCGCGGGGCCGTGCTGTGCTTTCCACTCCTTCAGCGTCTTGTGATTGCCGCCTTTGGTTTCGACTACTTCGCCGGTGTGTGGGTTTTTATAAACCTTTACCTGGCGCGGCTTACGGCTGCCGGCTTTGGACTCAACAGCTGGAGCGCGACGGCCCGCCTGCGGATCCAGAAAATTGATCACATCCTTCAAGCTGTAGCCGTATTCAGCCAGCAACGCGCGCAGCTTGGACTCAAATTCAATTTCTTTTTTAAGACCAGCATCGCCTTTCAGGGCTTCGAGAGCCTGGAGCTGCTCGGCTAGGTGTTTTTCAAGCTGGCGGAATTCGGCGAGTTTGGACATTGGGGCCCCCAAGGTTTTATTGGATATTCAAGTCAAAATAAATTTAGAGTGTCTTGTGAAGACAGCAAAATTTGAATTTCTACTACTTTACCGCAGAGCTGGAAAGACGGTTAAACACCTCTGCATAAATGCCAGTATCTGCCAGCGAAAAAAGTAGCATTTCAACTTCATGGATACGGTTGGAATCACCCCATAGATCCTGACTCACCTTGGAGACCAACGACACATAAGCAGCGTAGGTACTGTGCTCAGGAATAAAATGATTTTTTCGGATCGTCTTAGGGTCACTCGCACCATGAACGTGAGGCTGCGGATGGCCAAGTCTTTCGCTTAAAAGCAGCGTTGAAACATCCAAGATCTTTAAGCGTGAATTGCGCCCTTCTGGCATCGGAAAAATCGGGTGCTTGGCCCCGGTTAGATAATTGATAGCGTTCAGCGAGTAGGCAACCCTGGCGTCATAAATACATGCCCAGTCAGGGCAGATGATCGACGCCCATTTCGACCAACTACTGATCATCTTGAATGGGGGGTTGTAGACCACCGGAGGAGCTGTGCTGCCCTTCATGTGCGAAAAGAGAATAAGTGTCTCATCGACTTTTGAGAAGCGGGTAATCCCACCCCAAACCTTGACGAAATAGGTAGCGACTCGTCGATGCTCAATAGGGCAGTCGGTTTCCCTCACCAGTTGCCGCAAACCTGACTTCAGCTCCAACGTTCTGTCGAACGATGTGCTACCCCCGAAGCTCAATCCGAACTCACTTGTTGCGCGATTTTGGTCAAAATCCCAATCGTAAAGGGTCGGTAGTTTGTCTTTCCAAGGGCGTAAATATTCAGCTACAAGTTTGTGCATTTGATACCTCGGGATCGGCAACCAAACACCATATCAAAACAACATCATTAACTGAACACGGTCTTACCGTGAGATGAACCACCTAAACGACTGACTCATCGCCCCCCTCGCTGCCCTGATTTATTCGTCTTCCGCTGAGAGCGGCGTATTGAGGTCAACATCAACCTGACCGACTAGCGAAATGATGCGAGCGACCAGACACGTATCCACAGGCAAGATGCGCTCCGGATGCGAGTTCATGTCAGCCGCCAATAGCTCGAGAGTTCGGGATGTGGAGGGAGGGGCCTCTATCGGTTCAGCAGCAACCGGGGATGTCCTGCCCATTTTGATGACGACGTGTTGCTCAGTAGCCTAAACAGAAGTTTTTTGAAGCGAGAAATTATGGCTCAGCAATAATTATGGCTGAGCCATAATTTGGGATAATTCCGTATTGCCGTTTCGTCCACCCTCTCTTTTGGCGAAACTCATATCACCTGCCATACACCGTCCAAAGCTGATCACCCCGTGTAGTGAAGCTTTGGCTCACCTCTCTGCGCTGCCACCAATCCGGCTCGCTGGCCACACTCGCCAGGCCCATAGGCCTCTGCCAGAGATGGCGCCCTTCTCTACAATTGGGCATTGCAGAACCATTCATCCATAGCCAAAGCCTTGTACATGACTTTCCTCCAATGGTTAGGAAATAAAACGGGTGAGTCCCCTATGGAGCCCAAATAGGCCCTGAAGCTTTCAGCGTTTAGGTCTTTCATTAAAGACCGACGTTGATCGACTAGGACACCAAGCTCTTCTGCAGCCCTGATGCTGTACCGCTTTGCAATATCAAAGAAATCGAAATGGTTTACCGCGCGCTGGTAATCTACTGGACGCCATACTTCAGGCGGACTCGCTTCATAAGAAATAACACAGGGCTGCGAATGCGTTACTGTAGCGGTGATCCACGCCTGGTCAAAAAAACAGGCCTGGTCAAAGTAAGGATGGATCAGTTGCTCATTGGCCTGGAACAGCGGATTGCCTTTATCGGTATTGCAATCTCGACAGGCAGGAATGAGATTGTGCGGCAGTACCGATAATTTCGGATAATTCGCTTTGGGCAAATAGTGGTCTAATGATCGGGGATGCCCTATTCCACCGCACGTAGGACAGCTATCCTCAGCTGCTACCAAAATTGAATCATAAATCTCACGTCCCAGCGGACGTTTCACCATATAGTATTCGTAGAGTCTCACCAATTCGCTTTTTAGGATGTCTGCAACGACGACCGGGTCTTCCCCGCGTCCAACTATCAAAGGAGGCAGCTCAAATGTTGACCCTGCTATCGCCCTTTCAATGAAATTGACGGCTGTGTCTTTGATGTCTCCTATCGCAGCCATCATTCGGTTACGTTCTTCCTCGTCGACGATTGCTGAAATGCAGACTCCGTAAGCATACTCCGGAGCATAATCCGGGCGAGACAGACGCTTCATGCCTGAGCCTTAGAATCGCGAGCGGCTAAAAGCGCCCGAAGTATCGCCTGAGCCTCGAAGCCTAACTGCCCATTGAATTCTCTTCGGATTTGTTCAAAATCTTTTCCTTGTTTGACCGCAGCTGCCAGCAGAGTGTGGAAACCTGAAGAGGTAACCTCCAAGCCGAATATCTCTCGTGTAAGAACACCCACGTTTTCACCGAAGGTTTCGATATTAGGCCGATGGGCGGCAGCCACCAGTTGCGAGCGATTGACCTTCCATACGCAGGAAGAGGGGATTTCCTGGATGACCACTGGGGAATGAGTAGCAATAATTGCTACTCCGTTTCGATCTAGCAGTAGCTCACTCAATGCTCTAACGAAAGCCGATAAAAGTGGCGGATGTAGATGGCTTTCTGGCTCATCCAGAAGCACTAGGGTTTTCTCCTCTACCCGTTCAACTAATCGTGTTATCGTTAGCAGAACAATGGCGTGCCCAGAACTCAAGTTCGAGAACAGATATTCTGCAGTAGCGACGAACTCATTACCGCTCAGAGAGAGAAGTGTCAAGAACCCCATTTCTGCAAAATTCTCGTCAGACTGTAAACTTTGGATTGCCTTTTTCCAGCGATTCCTTTTATTCGTATCCTTGAGGCACGCTCGCATTCCAGCCAAAAACTCGGTTTTCAGGGCTTTGCGATGTTTTAACTCATGATCATCGGCGCCTTTAACTTTGAGTCCGACGTAATAAAAGCAGGTGCCTTTTGCTGGGTCAGGTTGTTCGGCAGGCGGATCAAATGGGTCGAATGCGCTGAAGGACACCAATACGACGCTGCTAAAAAATTCCTGACTGATTGGTGTTTTCTGCATTCCCCAAGGATTAATTTTATATATGCCGTCGGCGCCTGCATGTCCATCCCTGATCGAGCTGATCATGCCGTTGAGGATAGTAGTCTTCCCGATACCATTGCGACCTATCAGCGCGTGAATATTGGTTGAAGGGGTAGACTCGGCCTCAACTTCGAAGCTAAGTTCAATGCCTGCAGTCGCGCTGTCCGTTAGCTTTGCATATACAAATGAATAGTCAGTGCGAATGGCACCGCCCTGCAGAACACGGGGAAACTGCTCTTTGACACTGCTCAAACTAACGTCGCGCAGAAGAGAGGTTGAGAAAACATCTTCCTCAATAATCCCATCCACAATCTCTGGGTTCGCGACGATATCCTTGAGCCCAGTTAAATATTCAAACTTCAGTGATGATGAGTTAATCTGCGCAATTTTGCTGTAGTACTCAACATTATTACCCAGAGAAAAAAAACCCTCTGGCAACACTGTGAAATGGGGAGGAAGTTTCGAGTAGGTTGAAGTAGAAGTTTCCTGGCCTTTAAAAGCAATCTTCACATTTTCAAGTTCAAAACGCTCTCCAACCTCATCAAAAAGCACCACATAAAACATCGTGATAAATTTGAAATCATTCCAGCGATCGAACTTTAGATAGGCCGCACTCCTCGCACGGTCTGGAAATTTTGCATCTCTGCCTATGACATAAAAATCCATTCTTGTGCAATCTCCTGGGGTGCTCGGAACCGAGCGGCCACGAAGGACTAGATAGAAAGACCTGAGGCCTTCATATTGCCAGAGACTACATGAGAAAGTCAGGTTGAAGCGCTTCGGTGCGCTGCTCAACGAAATCCTAAGAGGTCACAGCGAGCGATTTTAGAGGTCTGACAGCGTTCGAGAAATGAGCTTGTCCTGAATCGACTCCCACTCCTTCATTGAAATGAGCACCGCAGTCCCGCGTTCTCCATCAACGAAAACCGGTTTGCGGGTCGTGATCACCTGGTCGAACAACTCGTCGAAATGGGTTATTGCCCGAGCAAGTGACCATCGTTCATCTGTCATGTGCCAGGCCCTATCACGTGATCAAAAGATGGTTTGCATACCGTCGATTAGAAACTATCGGCGGACTGGAGAAGCTTGAGAAAGCTAGCTCTACCGAGGCCTCGCTTGAAGCTAGCAATGACGTAATTACCGTCTTGAGTTTCGAGCAGCCAAAACCGGCCCTCTTTTCTCGCTGACTGAATTTTACCCGTGCGGAGGATAGAACCATCCGCTCTGTGGTAGGCATCATCCTGCTCAGAGTGATCGAAAGACACCCCGAGGCATGTGTCATCTGCAATCAGTGCATCGCTGATGAAAGCTCTGATCGGCACCGTGTATTTGCGGAGGCTTGCTCGTACCAAGCGACTTAACTGAAAGTCGCTTAGCCACTTACTGTGAAATTCCACTTCGATGATTTCAGGCATCCAACCAAAGCTCCAAAACGGCTTCAGAATATTTTCGGTGAACATCGCTTACCCAGCCGACATCGAGAACGCAGCCCTCAAGCTAGCCTCTTTTTTTTGGCCGTTCCCAAGTAAGAGGTAGGCCGTGTTCTTAGTTTCAAATATGCAGCCTTCGGTGAAAGATTTTCCGAAATTGCTGCGCACCCACATCCGAGGCTGAAAGCGGCCTCTACTGTCCAGTACGACTTCGTGAGCGTATAGAGTTGCGGGGAGCAAACCGAGCTGGGTCAGCTTTTCCTTCTCCTCAGGCGTGAGCGTTAGGTCGATCAGGATCCACCGCTTCACAACACAAAACGCTTTACCCGGGAAGGACTTTGCTGACAAAGATATCAGGTCTTCTTGTGAGCCTTCCCAGCCAGGAACTTCTTCCCCCGCGCCGTAAAAGAGTTGCGAGACTTCTTCCAACGTCACCATCAAAAAAACCTCCATCTCGTGGAGCGAGGCCAGCCACGCGAGCGTGTCCATTGATCAATCACTAGCAATCAAGCTCGATCAATAAATCAGGATCAAAACCGGTGTCTTGACCTGGGTACCCACGCGGATTTGAAATCACGCGACATCCATATTTTGTGAAGTTCGCTGCTACGTGAGTGTGCCCGTAGACCCAAAGATCGGCCTTTCCTAGCAGATCCAGCCAGTCGTTCGCATAGGCAGCCGCCAGGTGACCGGCATGGTCTTCAGAGAGATAGTCCACCACTGGTGCGTGATGAGTGATCACCACGGTTTTGCCGTCAAAGGGCGTGCCTAATTCCTGAGCCAACCAGTTGTAGGCCGTCCTTGATTTGGCGATCAGATCAGCAGGACGTAAGCGCCGATAACTCAGGTCAGTTCTGATCACACGGAAATCGCTCATCCACTCCCACGCCGTGCGGGTTGCTGCCTCGACATTCCCAGTCGAGCTGTAATCCGTCCAACCTGTGGTAACCAGAAAACGCGTCTGATCCAAAATCAGCGCCTCATTTTCCAGCACATGCACGTGCGGTAATGCCGCATCCTTCATCTTGCGCAGCGTGTGTTCGAGGTGACCTCCGTAGTACTCGTGATTGCCGCACACATAGATCACCGGGCACTGAAATGCCTCGTTCGCCCACTTCACTCCACGCGATTTCAGATCGATGTCACCCGCGAGGATGACCACGTCTGCAACGCTTGGAACGGGATCGAATCGAGCAAACTCAATGTGCAGATCTGAATAGATTTGAAGCTTCATCGGAGTCACCGTCGTTCAGTGCTCCGAGCATTCCTGAGCTGTGAATGAGCACCCGTCGTATCCTCGTAAATCGTTCGAGTGTCGCTTAGCAACGCCGCATCGGTAACACCATCGGGAGAGCTGCTGTAAATTGCTCCGCTATCGACTTTGTGAAGCAAAACGCACTCCCCATTCTGGTCATAGCCGGCGATCAGACTGATCAGCTTTTCCATGCGATCTGAAGAACTCCCATTCATGCAAGGGGCAGTCACAACCTGAACCGCCTCAATCGTATGCTCTGGGCTCCGCTGCGAGAGTAGGTGGGCCAGCATAGATGGGTCTGTTGACATCAATTTTTTAAACCGAGCTCTGGTTCCTTCACAAATGCGAAAGCGAACGTGATACCAAAGATCCTCCGAGTCACGCTCGACCATCCGCCAAGCCGTTCGGCCAGGCCCAGGAAAGCCAGGTAGGCCTACCAAACAGGATTCATCTGAAATAAACATGTCGCTTTTTTCCTCCAATCCGATCCATGTTGCGTCGAGCCGATCTGCATTACGATCTGGGATGTATCCGCTTTTCATCGATCAATTCCGAGTCATCTCTAAAGTTGGGAGAAGGATCGCTAAATGCTTGGACGCCATCGAATCCCAACCCAAAAACTTCTGGCAATACATGTGATAAATGCAGTGCCGATGCCGCACGCATTTTTTCAAGGGTGCAATCGATGTGCCCCGGGCCACAATCACTAGATTGATGTCTCAAGCAGGCAGCTTGAAGGACTCGAATTTACTGTGCAGGTCAGATAGGACGAGCGCTTTCATCTCTTCTCACAAACGATTACACCTTTAATTGATCTGGCAGCACCCCGAGCCTGACAGGTATCGACCGAAATCAGCGGCTGAGCCAAGCGCGACTCTTCATATGGCGCGTCAGCCACAACAATAATAAGACGATGTGCCCGATAATTACAATATACGTAGTTTATTTGGCATGCATAGCTGTGGCTATATCCTTACTTTTTGGGGATGTATGTCGCTGAAAATTGAGGTCGCTGCGGTGCTGAGGGCCCTGCGCCACCTGCAAGGCGGAGGCTACGCGCGTTTATCCGAACGTACCGCTCGGCGCACGATTGGCGAGCTTGAGCGCGCTCAAAGCGGCGTTACGCTGGACAAGCTCGCTGAGCTTGCTGATGCGCTGGAGTTCGATCTCCCTGCATTCGTGGTGTTGTGCGTCGGCCTGCAGCGAGATATTTCGCCGAGGGAAGTAATTCAGTCCACGATGGCCTGCCTTGATTCATTTATTTCGGCTGGGGGGATTGATCTGGTGAAAGACGAAATCGCAGAAGGCGCGATCATTAAGCGCCCTCGCGGCAAACCTCGTAATCACCACGTGGTGTCAGAGATCCAGCGGCTACGAGCCGATGGCAAGAACCAATCCGAGGCGGCGAGGGAGTTGGGGGTACCTCGCTCCACTGTTCAGAGGCATTGGTACAGCCAGCCCGCGAACAAACTCGATTAACGTATCTCCCTGGCAGACTAGAAGGAACTACTCCATGGCTCGAAATGTGTTCTTCAGCTTTCACTTTGCTAATGACTTCTGGCGTACCCAACAAGTGCGCAATATCGGAGCTTTGGAGGGACAAAAGCTGTATACCGCCAATGAATGGGAAGAGGTCAAAAGGAAGGGCAACGCGGCAATCGAGAAATGGATCGACGATAGCTTGGTCGGTAAATCATGCGTAGTTGTCCTCGTTGGCTCCGAGACTGCTGCCCGGCCCTGGGTATTGGAAGAGATCGTCAAAGGCTGGAACGCAGGCAAAGGCGTCGTCGCCATTCGGATCAATCGCCTTCTCGACACCCAGCAAAAAACCTCTGCAGCCGGATCAAACCCCTTCGATGCAGTCACATTGAAAAATGGCACTGTGGCACTGTCGAGCTATGCGAAGCTGATGACCCCTGCGGGGAGTGATAGCAAAGAGGTTTATGCGTCCATCCAAGCAAATATTGAGACCTGGATCGAGAACGCGATCACTATTCGCAACAATTACAAACCTTGAAAGCTCGCTCCAAGCTTAAATTGGGCGGTTGAGGTCTGCGCATCGCACAACTAAGGACGTGATATGACCAAAGCGGCCATGAACCGTTTTCTGACTGAATATCCTGACGCACTGAATGATGGGCTCGGAGCCGTTTTCATTGGCGCTGGAGTCTCCATGGCCGCTGGCTACCCTTCATGGTCGGGTCTGCTGAGCGATATTGCCGATGAGCTGGAAATCAACTCAAGAAACGTACATGACTTGGCAGCACTTGCGCAGTGGAGCATCCAAGAAAGCGGCGGTGCCACTCGTGTCCGCAACGTCATCAGAAAGGAGATTGGCCCAGACAAGCCAATCCCTGAGACCTTGGATATTCTCGCCCGGCTGCCTGTTAGGCATATTTGGACGACCAACTATGACCGCTTAGTGGAAAGAGCTTTCGCAGCCATCAGCCGTCCACTCAATCCCATCTCCGCCCCAAAAGACCTCGCTCTCAGAACCACCCCTGGCGCGGCGCTGCTCTACAAAATGCACGGCTCTGTGGATCGTCTCGACGACATTGTAATATCCACAGATGACTACGAGCTTTTTCGATCCCGGCGGGGTCAGTACCTTCCGCTATTCCAAGCGCATCTGACCAGTATGTCGATGCTCTTCATCGGCATCAGCTTCACTGATCCAAATGTTCGTCACGTGCTTTCATTAATAAGGGAAAGCTTCACGGAATCGCCCCCAGAACACTTTGCTATCGTCCGAGCGCCAAAGAGGTCGGACTTCAAAACCAAGGACGAATTCTCAGCCAGGCTGGCTCAGCACAAGCTATGGACAAAAGACCTTAAGCGCTATGGTCTGCTTGCCGTTGAGATTGATGATTATGACGAAGTACCGGCTCTTCTTCGGCAAATCGAAAGGCGGGTTGCCGCGCGCAGGATCTGGGTAAGCGGTAGCTGGCCACTTGAACAAGGTGGCAGTGAGCCGGCGAATATTCATGCAATTGCCGAGGATGTTGGTCGCAGGATCGGGGAGACCAATCGATATTTGGTAACTGGTGCGGGCTTATTGGTCGGTTCCGCCTCACTGTCTGGCTTTCTCACCGCCCTCCGCAACGGAGGAGGTTGGGATTTAGACCGTCGACTGATCGCAAGGCCGTTTCCTCAGCCTTTGAAGGCAGGCATCCCCAAGGACGATGAATGGGCTGCGCTTCGTCAAGAGTTAGCGCGCCAAGCCGGTATCGTCGTTTTCATTGGCGGCGTCAAGCTGAGTAATGGCCTTCCAGTTCCCGCTGACGGGGTTGAAAGCGAATTCGACTTTGCCAAGGCCGCCGGGGTCTTTCTTCTGCCCATTGGCGCCACGGGCGGGGCTGCCGAGAAAATATGCAACCGGCTGCGAGACTCAGGACTTGCCTCAAAGGGCAGCTCAGCTATGCGACCTACTGATAAAGAGCTCAAAGCTCTATCAGATACCACCGCTATGGCTACCGCAGAAGGGCGAAGCTCTTTGGTGGATCTGGTTTTTCAGATCATTGACCGGGTAGCACGAATTGGCTGACATTGCCCAATTCAGGAAGGATGGCTATGGCTCGTAACGTAACAACAGCGGAGCTACGAAGCAGTTCCGCCAACCTCACTCAAAATACTCGCGATAACTTGTTTAAATCCACGGCAAGTACCGCTGTTATGAGCACGTTTCTGTCACATTCCAGTAAGGACAAGGAAATTCTCGCGGGTGCGATCCAGGTGCTTCAGAATCATGGTGCTGTCGTGTACATCGACGAAATTGACCCCGAAATGCCACCTTACACATCTGAAGAAACAGCCGCCTTACTCAAGCAACGCATTTCTCAAACGAAGAGATTCGTGCTGCTTACTACAAAAAACAGCAAGGAGAGCCGTTGGGTGCCTTGGGAATTGGGCATTGCGGATGGGGCAAAAGGGCTTTCGAAAATCGCGATTTTTCCAGCCTCGGATACTACAAACGATGACAGCTGGGCCAGCTGGGAGTACCTGGGACTGTATCGGCGAGTCGTCTGGGGATTATTGCAAGGGCATCCCCAAGAGCTCTGGATGGTGCTTGATACGAAGGCAAACACGGCTATACCGTTGAAGGAGTGGCTAGCAGGGTACTGACACCTCGGTCGCGCTCATCCCCCCAATTGATAAAAAACCAGCTCTAGAGAGCCCCAATAACCGCCGTGAAAAATTAGGGGGATGTCCCACCACCCCCCAGCTATCTCTAGACTGCTACGGGCGCTTTGATACCGGGATAGGGGTCATAGCCCACGATCTCAAAATCTTCAAAACGATAGCCGTATATCGAGTCCGGACGGCGCAGAATCTTTAGCTGAGGAAGCTGCCTTGGAGTGCGGGTGAGTTGCTCCTGGATCTGCTCCATGTGATTAGAGTAAGCGTGGGTGTCGCCAGTGGTCACGATGATCTCGTGGTGGATCAGGTCGCATTGCTGGGCAAGCATGTGAGTCAGGAGCGCCAAGGCAGCCGTGTTGTATGGCAGCCCTAGGAAAACATCAGAGCTCCTGATGTACAGCTGCATCGAAAGATGTCCATCGTGAACGAAGGCCTGATAGAGGACGTGGCAAGGAGGGAGGGCTTGGAGCCCGTTCCGAGCGTTCTCCTGCGGGCTCTGACGCTCATCAGGAAGGTATTCGACGTTCCAACCGTGGAAGAGGATGCGACGGCTGTTGGGATTCGTCTTCAACGTCTCAACCATGTAATCAATCTGGTTGATAGTGCGGCCATCCTTTGTGGGCCAAGCGGCCCATTGCTGACCGTAAACCGGGCCGAGATCGCCGTCCTCGGTGGCCCACTCATCCCAGATGCTCACCCCATTCTCGTTGAGCCACTTCACGTTCGTATCGCCGTTGAGCATCCAGATAAGCTCATTGGCAATGCTCTTGAAATGAAGCTTTTTTGTCGTCAACAGCGGGAAGCCATCTGCAAGGTTGTGCCGAAACTGACGTGCGAACACCGCTTTGGTGCCCGTACCCGTCCGATCACCTTTGACCAATCCGTTGGTGATCACATCGGTCAAGAGATCTAGGTACGCTTTCATGATGGCCTCTGGTCTGTCGAGCGTTGGACGCGCGACTTCTGAAAATAAATACGATGATACCGAAAATAAAGAGGAGCGGTCTTTCTCAGGCCAGCAGTGAAAATGACACTAGATTGGCGTTGTCCACAAAATGGCACGGCGGCAGGGCCATTTCATCGAGCTGGGCGCAGTTCCAGCCGTGGAACAGGATGCGCCGGCTGCCCGGGTCCTTGATGATCGTGTCGACGCACTGGCGCACTTGATCGATGGCTTTGTACAAGACCACGTAAGCCTGGCCGTCTTCTTCGCCCTGGGCGATCTGCTTGTAACCGTTGCTCAGGGTTTGTTCGATGGCGGCGGTGTTGCTCAGCGGGATCTGCTTGTACG
>Ga0157370_10001365_pt1 | contig 30203 bp, 32 predicted proteins | sample C35metaG_FD_113463 | JGI IMG/M metagenome (GOLD analysis project Ga0157370, IMG submission 113463) | Corn rhizosphere microbial communities from Kellogg Biological Station, Michigan, USA - C3-5 metaG | ecosystem: Host-associated > Plants > Roots > Rhizosphere > Soil | place: USA: Michigan...
TCCTGTGATTTTACAGTATATTGGTTTAAGTTCATATTTTATATATTTTTGGTAATGATTCGTTTAAAGTTTAGTTTTAAAAAACATCAAGAAACTAAATTTTAAGGCTCAGTTTCTTAATGCCATCAATTATTTAATCATTTATTCGATGACTGTATCGCAAAAACTGTTCAATTATTAAATTTACAAAAAAATAGGACAAATTTTCCGGATATTGTATTTTTAACGGAAATTTAACTTGACATATTTTCCGATTTCGCAATTATTTCTCAGAAATCTTGAACAAAAAGTCACAACAGGGTAAAATAATCTAACAGCAAAGGATAAGATGAAGAGTCTTTTTCATTTTTTGATTAAAAAACAAGCAGTTTGAATCAGAATAATTACTTTTGCATTTTACCAGATGGAATTAAAAGAAAAACAGAGAAAAATATTAGATGTAGCAGTAGAACTTTTCAAAGAGAAAGGGTATATGGGGAGTTCTGTAAGGGACCTGGCTACGAAACTCAATATCAAAGCAGCATCACTGTATGCACATATTCGTTCAAAGGAAGAAATTTTGGAATGGATTTGTTTTGGCATTGCTCAGGAGTTTTTCGATGAACTTCAGGAAGTAAAAAATACAGACATTGCTCCGAGAGAAAAACTGAATCTTCTATTGGATAAACACTTATCTGTTGTTCTTAAAAATCGCGATGTTACTCATATTTATTCCAATGAATGGCGACATCTGGAAGAAAAACTTCCCGAATTTGTAGAATTAAGAAAAAACTATCAGCAGGAAGTTGAAGAACTGATTTCCGAAATCTACAAAGCTGAAAACTGGGAGCTGAAATCACCATCGTTTACTACAAGATTTATCCTTCATACTTTAAACAATTCCTATTTCTGGTTCAAAAGAAGTAGTGATTCTACTGATGCAATTACTGATGAAATCAGGGATAAGATTCTTTTTGGTCTGTTGGGAAATCAGAAAAAATAACCACTTTGTTGTCATTGACTGCGTCGAATCTTCGATTTCTGACGAAGGAAGAATCTCATAATTATGCTGTTTGGTCATGAATTTTAATACTGCGTTTGTTATTTCGGGATAGAGAAATTGATTCATATATTTAATAAGAGTTTCTTCTCTACACTTCTGAACTACATTCGCAGACTTGCAGTCTGTGCTCAGAATGACATTGGGCATAATTTTAACTATCTTTCTTATTTAGAATCATTCAAAATATGACAAAAGTCATAAAAATTTTGCCAGCTAGCAAAATCTTTTTAAATTTACACCTAACAAATGTTAGTTAGTTTTATGGATTTTTCAGTTGAATATCTGGAGCTGGGTCAGTTGAGACAGCTTCAATCCGACCGGTTGATCAGCTTGATCAGCTATTTGGGAGAGAAGTCGGAATTTTATAAAAAGAAATTTGATGAATTGCAAGTATCTCCGCAGGATATAAGGTCGATTGAGGATATCGCTAAACTTCCTATTACTTACAAACAGGATTTAAGAGATAACTATCCGTTCGGGTTATTTACCGTTCCGAAAAATGAGCTTCAGCGTATTCACTGCTCAAGCGGGACTACGGGAAAACCAACGGTAGTAGGGTATACCAAAGAAGATGTAGATCTTTTCAGTGAAGTAGTGGCAAGATCTTTACATGCCGCAGGAGCAAGACCGGGAATGCAGTTGCATAATGCGTATGGTTACGGAATTTTCACAGGAGGCTTAGGACTTCATTACGGAGCGGAAAAGCTGGGAATGAGTGTTCTTCCTATTTCCGGAGGGATGACGGCAAGACAGGTAGACCTGATTGTGGATTTTAAACCGGAAGTGATTTGCTGCTCACCTTCATACGCTTTAACGATTGCGGATGAGTTTGCAAAAAGAGGAATTTCTGCAGAGGACATCAGTCTAAAATATGCAGTATTAGGTTCAGAACCATGGACAGAAATTATCAGAGGACACATTGAAGAAAAATTAGGTGTTCATGCAACCAATATTTATGGTTTAAGTGAAATTATCGGACCAGGAGTTTCAATGGAGGATTTTGAAGAGAAAGGCGGGTCTTATATATGGGAAGATCATTTTTATCCTGAGATTTTAGATCCATTGACCAAGCAGCCGGTTCCTTTTGGGGAAGAAGGTGTATTGGTGATTACCACTTTAACCAAAAAAGCGATGCCGCTTTTACGTTACTGGACCAATGATATTACAAGTCTTTATTATGATGAAAATGCCAAAAGAACAATGGTGAAAATGAAACCCATTGTTGGCAGAGCAGATGATATGCTGATCGTAAGAGGAGTAAATGTATATCCAAGTCAGATTGAAGATGCTTTTTCTTACGTAAAAGGGGTGGTTCCGAACTACTATCTGACCCCTGTAGAGAAAGAACATATGTGTATCGCTTTGGATATTGATGTTGAAATAGATGATGAACTGGTAAATTCTCAGAAAATAGAAGCCAATACCGATGATTATTTTAATTTTGTCGGGAATTTTGGAAAAAATATAGAAAACGAAATAAAAAAGAGGGTAGGGATTACTACGAAAGTAAAAGTTCATGCTCAGGACAGCCTGCCAAAGTGCGAAGGTGGAAAAATTAATAGAATACTAAAAAAATAATGAATTCATTTTATAAACTTAAAACAGTTAAAGTTCAGAAAGATACTTCCGAAGCAGTGAATGTGGCGGTAGAAATCCCTGAAGAACTGAAAGATAAGTTCAGATTCAAACAAGGGCAGTATCTGAATTTCCGAATGACAATCAACGGAAATGAAGAAAGACGTTCTTACTCTATCTGCAATGCTCCAAGTGAAAAAGGAAATACGCTGGAAGTATTGGTGAAATTGCTTGAAGGTGGAAAAGTATCAGGCTATTTCAATGAACATCTTCACATGGATGAAGTGCTGGAAGTAATGCCTCCCATGGGTGGTTTCAACACTTCATATCACCCGACAAACGTGAAAACTTACGTTGGCCTGGCTGCAGGAAGCGGAATTTCCCCTGTTTTATCCAATATTAAAGAAAGCCTTTATCAGGAACCGAATTCAAATGCTTATTTGTTCTACAGCAACAGAAGCATGAATCATGTGATGAAAAAAGGTGAAATCGATAAATTGGTGGAGTCTTTTAATGGCAGATTGAAAGTTGTTTATTTAGTAAGCCGTGAAAAACACGAAGACCCGATTTTTGAAGGAAGAATTTCTCCTGAGAAATTAGATTTACTGTTTGAAAGATATACAGATATCGACGTAAAAGAAGCTACCTATTTCATTTGCGGACCTGCGGAAATGATTAAGGGGATTGCAGACTATCTGAAGAAAGATAAAAAAGTACCTGCTATTCAGGTTTTATTTGAGTATTTCACCGCTCCGGATGAAGAAAATACGGAGGAAATGAGTGATGAATTCAAAGCAATTGCCAATATTGAAAGTATGGTAACGGTAATCATTGATGATGATGAATATTCGTTCCACCTTAATTCTAAAAAAGAGAGTATCTTAGATAAAGCATTGAAAGATCAGCTTCCGGTTCCTTTCGCATGTAAAGGAGGCGTTTGCTGTACGTGTAAGGCGCAGGTTCTGGAAGGAGAGGTTTTCATGGAGAAAAACTATGCACTTACCGAAGAAGAAGTGGCCAGAGGCTTCGTTCTTACCTGCCAATGTCACCCTACAACGAATGTGGTGATGCTTAATTATGATGTGTAAGACAATTTGAAAATGAGAAAGTGTGCTAATTTGAAAATGTAACTAATGCAGATTAATTTTCAAATTACCGAATTCTCAAATTCTCAAATTATTTAATTTTCAAATTCAAAAAAGATGGACTTAGAAAAATTTGTTCAATACGTTCACGAAGAAAATAAAGTAGAGCCAAAAGATGTAATGCCGGATGATTACAGAAAATTATTGGTTCGTCAGATTTCACAGCACGCGCATTCCGAGATTGTAGGAATGCTGCCGGAAGCTAACTGGATTTCCAGAGCACCTTCAGTGAGAAGAAAAATGGCTCTTTTAGCAAAAGTTCAGGATGAGGCAGGTCACGGTTTATACCTTTACTCTGCCACTGAGACGTTAGGAAACGGAACTATCAGAGCAGATAGAGACGCTACTTATGATGATATGCTGGAAGGAAAGGCAAAATATTCAAGTATTTTCAACTATCCTACCTTAAGTTGGGCCGATATCGGTGCAATCGGTTGGTTGGTTGATGGTGCTGCCATTATGAACCAGGTAATGCTGATGGGGAATTCTTATGGTCCTTATTCGAGAGCAATGGTGAAGATCTGTAAAGAAGAATCTTTCCACCAAAGACAAGGCTATGAGATTCTGATGGCATTGTGCCGTGGTACCAAACAGCAGAAAGAAATGGCTCAGGCTTCATTAAACCGTTTCTGGTGGCCTGCTCTGATGATGTTCGGACCTAATGATGACAGTTCGCCAAACTCTAAAATCTCTATGAACTACAGAGTAAAAAGAGAAAGTAACGATAACCTTCGTCAGAGATTTATTGATGTTACCGTTTCTCAGGCTGAATTCTTAGGATTAACCATTCCGGATAAAGACCTGAAATGGAATGAGGAAAGACAACATTACGATTTCGGAGAACTTCCTTGGGATGAATTCATGGAAATTTTAAAAGGAAACGGACCTTGCAACAAAAAGCGTATCGAAACAAAACGAAAAGCGCAAAGAGAAAACTCTTGGGTAAAAGAGGCAGCAGCGGCTTTTGCAGAGAAACAACAAAAAGAAGTAATATAATAATGTAACAATATACCAATGTAAAAATGTAACAATCATTGTCGTGCTGAGCTTGTCGAAGCATCTCATTGTTAAACTGGTACACTGATACATTGTTAAATTAATTTTAATTATGGCAAATTTAGATATGTGGGAAGTGTTTATTCAGACTAAACCGGGATTATCTCACAAACACGTTGGAATTGTACAGGCACCAACAGCAGAAATGGCTTTGCAGAATGCAAGAGACGTTTATACTAGAAGAAAAGAAGGAACTTCTGTTTGGGTAGTTCCGAGTAAATATATTGTGACTTCAGAAGGTGTGGATAAAGAAGCGTTCTTCGATCCGGCTGATGATAAACTATACCGTCACCCAACTTTCTACGAGATTCCAAACGACGTAAAAAATATGTAAAATAGCTAATGGCTATTAGCTGCTTGCAATTTGCCAAAAGCTATATGCCAAAAGCCAAAAGCTAAAACAATGAACCCATTATATAATTATTTATTAAAACTAGCAGACGACAGTTTCATTATGGGACAACGTTTGTCTGCATGGTGTGGTGAAGGTCCTTATTTAGAGGAAGATATTGCATTGACAAATATTGCGTTGGATGAACTGGGGCAGGCTAATAACTTTTATGTTTACGCTTCAAGAGTGATTGACAACGGTAAAAATGAAGATGATATCGCATTTTTAAGATACGAGCATGAATATGTGAATGCACATTGGGTAGAACTTCCTAACGAAGATTATGCTCATACGATTCTGAAAGTATATGTATTATCTGTATATCAGAAACTGATGTATGAAGCACTATCAAATTCTGCTGATGAAGAGCTTTCTGCAATTGCTCAAAAATCATTAAAAGAAGTAAGATATCACTATACTCATGCTGCATCCTGGATGAAAATATTTGCTCAGGGAACAGAAGAAAGCCGTGAACGTTTAGTGAAAGCTATTGAAAATATCTGGGAATATACAAAAGGTCTTTTCGCTAAAACAGAAGGCGAAGATGATCTTGTTGCTTTGAATATTGCTCCCAATGCAGACGCTCTTTATGAAGAGTTCCTTACCATTACGAAGAAAGATTTCGCAGATTTCGGTTTAGAATATCCGGAGAATCCTTTCATGCAGCCAAAATCAAGAACAGGATATCATACAGAGTATTTCGGATTTATTCTTTGTGAGCTTCAGTATATGCAGAGAGCATATCCTGGGTGTACATGGTAATAAGTTATGAAGAAGTTGCTTCTGGGAATATTGGCTTTTTTCCTTGCAGTATATGTAATACAATGTGTTGGAATCTATTTCTATCAGGAGAAAATTATTTTTTATCCTGAAAAGCTACCTGAAAACTATAAATTTAAATTTGATGGTGATTTTGAAGAAGTAACAATTAAGACACAGGATGGTAAACATTTAAGTTCTGTTTTATTCAAAGCTCAAAACCCAAAAGGAGTCATCTTTTATCTTCATGGAAACGGAGGGTCAATAAAAGGCTGGGAAGAAGTCGCTCAGTTATATCGAAGTATGAATTATGATACGATGATACTCGATTATCGGGGTTACGGGAAAAGTGAGGACAAAATTAGCAGTAAAGATCAGCTTTTTTCGGATGTAGAGAGTGCTTATAAAGAACTTTTGAAAAGATATCCGGAGAACAAAATTATTATTTTAGGATATTCTGTAGGAACAGGGTTAGCGGCAAAATTAGCATCCATGTATAGTGCAAAATTATTGATTTTACAGGCGCCTTATTACAGTATGGAAGATGAAATGAGCCAAAAATTCTCATTTCTTCCGAAGTTTTTACTGAAATATAATTTTGAGACAGGTGAATATTTAAAAACCGTTAAATCACCAGTTGTTATTTTTCATGGTGATAAAGATGAGGTTATTAACTATAATGCTTCTTTAAAACTTAAAAATAACTTTAAAAAAGAGGATAGCCTGATTGTATTAAAAGGTCAGTATCACAACGGAATAACAGATAATTTGGATTATCAGAATGCAATGAATGTCATTCTTGATTCTGATAAAAAATAAAATATGAGTCAGCTTTTAGATTTATTAAAAACAATTCCCGATCCGGAAATTCCGGTGATTGATATTGTGGAATTAGGAATTGTAAGAGATGCACAGGTTACAGGTGAAAATACCTGTGAAGTGACAATTACGCCCACTTATTCTGCCTGTCCCGCTATGTTTACCATTGAGGAAGACATCATGAAAATCATGAAAGAAAACGGATGGGATGCAAAAGTAGTAACCAAGATGTTTCCGATCTGGACAACAGACTGGATTACTGATGAAGCGAGAGAAAAGCTCCGTGTTTACGGAATTACACCTCCCGAAAAAGGAGCAGACGAACATCACATTGGGAAACCGAAAAAATGTCCGCGTTGCGGTTCTGAGCATACCAAGCAGATCAGCAGATTTGGATCTACTTTGTGTAAGGCATCTTATCAGTGTTTAGACTGCCTGGAGCCATTTGATTATTTTAAATGTCATTGATGAGTTATTCATCAATCCACAACAAATTTTACGGCTATGCAAAGCATAACGAAGGAATTGTTAGAATGTTAAATTATTAGACGGTTACATTAATTTATATTGTTAAATTAGTGCGTTGTTAAATAATAAATTAATAAAAACTATGTATACACAACTCGATATTGAAACGCATTTTGACGGGAAGCTTAAAATCGCTTATCTTAATCAACCGGAAACCATGAACGCCCTTACCAAGCCGGCTTTATCAGATCTTAGAGATTTTGTTAAAGAATGCAGTGAAGACGAAACGGTAAGATGTGTTGCCATTTCCGGAAGAGGAAGAGCGTTCTGCTCAGGTCAGAATCTGGATGAAGCTTTTGTGGTAGGCAAAGAACACCACGATCATGACATCATCAGAAAAATTGTGGTAGACTATTATAACCCTTTAGTATTAGAAGTTACCCGTTGCAAAAAACCGGTTATTGCTTTAGTAAACGGCCCTGCAGTAGGAGCTGGGGCAATGTTGGCTTTAATCTCCGACTTCGTTTTAGCGAATGAGAAAGCCTATTTTGCTCAGGCGTTTTCAAATATCGGTTTGATTCCTGATACCGGAGGAACTTACTTCTTACCGAAACTTTTAGGCAGACAATTGGCCAATTATTTAGCATTTACAGGTAAAAAATTATCTGCAGAAGAATCAAAAACTCATGGTCTTGTAGCTGAAGTTTTCACTGAGGAAGAATTCGTTCCAAAATCTATGGAAATTCTTGAAAGAATGGCAAACATGCCGACAGCGGCTCTTAAGCTTACGAAAAAGGCTTTTGCCAGTTCTTATACCAACACATTGAAAGAACAGCTGGAACTGGAAGGAGATCTTCAGCAGGAAGCAGCAGGTACAGAAGACTTCATTGAAGGAGTAAATGCCTTTTTACAGAAAAGAAAACCTAATTATAAAGGAAAATAATTAATTTGAAATGAGTTAATTTTCAAATTAACTCATTTTCAAATTTTCAAATTTAAAATATGAATGTAGGAATTATCGGTGCCGGAACGATGGGAATCGGCATTGCACAAGTAGCCGCAACGAACGGATGCAAAGTTTGGGTGTATGACGCCAACGCAAAACAAGTAGAAACGGCAACAGTAGGTTTGGAAAAAACATTAACCAAATTGGTTGATAAACAAAAAATTTCAGGAGAGAAAATGACTGAAATTTTAGCTAATATTTCCATTGCTACAGAATTGAAGGATTTCAAAGATTGTGAACTCATTATTGAAGCCATCATAGAAAATAAAGAGATCAAAACCAAAGTGTTTACAGAACTTGAAAACTATGTTTCAGAAAGCTGTATCATCAGTTCCAATACCTCATCTATTTCTATCACCTCTCTTGGTGCAGAACTAAAGAAGCCGGAGCGTTTCATCGGAATTCACTTTTTCAATCCGGCTCCATTGATGCCTTTAGTGGAAGTTATTCCATCCTTATTAACAGAAAATACGTTAGCAGAAAAAATATACAACCTCATGAAAGAATGGGGGAAAATGCCTGTTATTGCGAAAGATATTCCCGGGTTCATTGTCAACAGAATCGCCAGACCTTATTACGGAGAAGGCTTGAGAATTGTTGAAGAAAATATCGCAATACCGCAACAGGTGGATGAAGCTATGAAAACGTTGGGTAACTTCAAAATGGGACCTTTCGAATTGATGGACCTTATTGGAGTGGATGTCAACTTTGCCGTAACAACCACCGTTTACAAAGATTATTTCTACGATCCGAAATACAAACCCTCTTTATTACAGCAAAGAATGTCTGAAGCCAAACTTCACGGCAGAAAAACAGGAAAGGGGTTCTACGATTACAGCGAGGGAGCAGAAAAACCTGTAGCTCAAAAAGACGATGCCTTATACCAGCAGATCTTTTTAAGAATCATATCAATGTTGATCAACGAAGCGGTTGAAGCTAAAAGATTAGGGGTTGCCAATGACGAAGATATTGAGCTGGCAATGCAGAAAGGAGTTAATTATCCAAAGGGATTATTAAGCTGGGGTAAAGAAATCGGGTATGCAAAAATTTCCGAAACTCTTCAAAACCTTTACGAAGAATATCAGGAAGAAAGATATAGACAAAGTCCTTTGCTTCGTAAAATGAATTAGATAATTTAAAAATGTGCTAATTTGAAAATTGATTATAATGGGTTTTCATTTTCAGATTTTCAAAATTATTTAATTTTCAAATTAAGATTATGAATATAGATGAATTCAGGGCTGAGCTGGAAACCAGGCTTTTAATTGAAAAACAGTATTTAACTCAGGAAGCTTCCTCTGTTGATGAGCAGGAAAGACTTGAGCTATTAGGAAAGTTTAATGAAAAATATAAAGAGCTGATCAAAAGATTAGCCAACGAAAACGGAATTGATTTAAATGAATCATATCCCTCTGAAAATTCATCAGACTTAGAAAGTCTTTCATACGAACAAATCATTCTGGGGAAAACAATGAATGTTTACGACAGACTATCCGATGAGCTGTATGAAGAAATAACAAACATATAATTAATAGAAATGAATCCAAGACAAGTAGCAGATTATATGTTCAATCAGGATTATTTTTCCCAGTGGATGAATATCAAAATGATTGAAGTAAAAGAAAATTACTGTTTAATAGAAATGCCAATCAAGAAGGAGATGCTGAATGGGCTTAAGACAGTTCATGGCGGGGTTACCTTTGCATTTGCAGACTCTGCGCTGGCATTTTCTTCCAACAATATCGGAGATGCGGCTGTAGCATTGAACTGTATCATCAATTTTACCAAAGCAGGAAAAGAAGGTGATGTTTTCAGGGCAGAAAGTATTTTGGTGAATGATACGAGAAAAACAGCTGTTTATGATATTCAGATTACCAATCAAAATCAGGAGTTGATAGCAAAATTTGTAGGAACAGTCTACAAAATCGGGAAAAAAGTAACCGACTTATAAAAAACTAAAACCAGAAACCAGATTAAACAGAATGAAAAAAATAGTGGCACTGCTTTTCGGAATTTCAACTCTTCTGATCAACGCTCAGCAGAAAGTGAACGAAGCTTTGAAAAAAGAACTTGATGATATCATGAAGGTGGATCAGGGATACAGAATGCTTTACACTTCTGATACAACGCCTGAAAAACAAAACGAGATCCTGAAAGATTTAAATATAGATCAAAAAGAATTTGAAAAGAGAGGATGGGAAATGGTGGCTGAGCATGATAGTCTGAATATGAAGACAATCGAACGTATTATTTCTCAACATGGTTATCCGGGAAAAACACTTGTGGGGGAACCTACCAATAGGGCTGCCTGGTATGTGATTCAGCATTCCACCAAAATTGCAAAATATCTGCCTCTCATTAAAGAAGCCGGAAAAAAGAAAGAAATTCCGTTTACCTGGGTTGCTATGATGGAAGACCGGTATCTGATGAATCAGGACAAAGAACAGATCTACGGAACACAAGGAAAAGGCGAAATGATAAAAGATAAAGACGGAAAACAAATCTTTGTCAATTTTGTATGGCCTGTGAAAGATCTTAAGAATGTAAACAAAAGAAGAAAAGAAGCAGGGTTTGATTCCACCTTTGAAGAAAATGTCAAAAGAATGTTTGGTCCGGATTTTAAATATGAGCCCTACACTTTACACAAGGTTTTAGAACTAAGAATTAAAAACAAATAAATCAGAAAAAAGATGATGTGATGACTTTATATCCATTATCCTATTTTTAAAGTGAAATTATGAACAACGTATACATCATAGACTATGTCAGAACTCCCATCTCAAAACTGCAGGGAGGGTTATCAGAAGTAAGAGCCGATGATCTGGCTGCTATTGTTATTAAGGAAGTAGTGGCAAGAAATCCTGAAGTTCCTGTGGAAGAAATTGAAGATGTTATTTTTGGATGTGCCAATCAGGCAGGAGAAGATAACAGAAACGTTGCAAGAATGGGACTTTTATTAGCTGGTCTTCCTTACAAAATTGGAGGGGAAACCGTTAACAGGCTATGTGCTTCGGGGATGTCTGCTGTAGCAAATGCATTCCGTTCCATTGCTGCTGGAGAAGGGGAAATTTATATTGCAGGAGGAGTAGAGCATATGACACGTTCTCCTTATGTAATGTCAAAACCAAGTGCTGCTTTCGGAAGAGACAGCCAGATGTTTGATACTACTTTCGGATGGCGTTTCATCAACCCTAAAATGAAAGAATTATACGGGGTTGACGGAATGGGTGAAACTGCAGAAAATTTGGCAGATATGCACCATATCAACAGAGAAGATCAGGATAAATTTGCCCTTTGGTCTCAGCAGAAAGCTACAAAAGCTCAGGAAAGCGGAAGACTGGCAGAAGAAATTGTAAAAGTTGAGATTCCTCAGAGAAAAGGAGATCCAATCGTTTTCGAAAAAGATGAATTCATTAAACCTGCTTCTTCAATGGAAGGGTTGGCAAAACTTCGTCCGGCTTTCAGAAAAGAAGGAACAGTAACGGCAGGAAATGCTTCAGGAATGAATGACGGTGCTGCTGCTTTGATTCTGGCAAGTGAAGAAGCTGTTAAGAAATATGGTTTAAAACCAAAAGCCAGAATTTTAGGATCTTCCGTAGCAGGAGTAGAACCAAGAATTATGGGAATCGGACCTGTAGAAGCTGCCCAAAAACTATTGAAAAGATTAAACCTTTCTCTGGAAGATATGGATATCATCGAACTCAATGAAGCCTTTGCAGCGCAGGCACTGGCTGTAACAAGAAGCTTAGGGTTGAAAGATGATGACACAAGAATAAACCCGAACGGAGGTGCTATCGCCATTGGTCACCCACTGGGAGTTTCCGGAGCCAGAATTGTAGGTTCTGCTGCAATAGAACTTCAGAAGCAGGATAAAAAATATGCATTGTGTGCCCTATGTATCGGTGTAGGACAAGGATATGCAATGGTTATCGAAAAAGTATAATTAATTTGAAAGTGAGTTAATTTGAGAATTTGAAAATGTTTAAAGACATTCTTAATTTTCAAATTATCCCATTCTCAGATTTTCAAATTAAAAAATATGAACATCTACTCATACCACGGAATTCGTCCCATTATAAAACGATCTGCTTACATTCATCCGCAGGCGGTCATTATCGGAAACGTAGAAATAGGTGAAGAAGTATATATCGGTCCCAATGCAGTTATTCGTGGGGACTGGGGAAAAATTATTATTAAAGACGGAGCCAATGTACAGGAAAACTGTACTCTTCACGTTTTCCCGAATATAGAAACCATATTGGAAGAATCTGCACATATCGGACATGGCGCGATCATTCATTCCGGACACATTGGGAAAAATTGCTTAATCGGTATGAACTCTGTGGTAATGGACAAAGCCTATATCGGTGATGAAAGTATCGTCGGAGCATTGGCTTTTGTACCCGCTAATTTCAGATGTGAACCAAGAAAGCTGATCGTTGGAATCCCTGCAAAAGTGATCCGTGATGTATCTGATGAAATGATTCACTGGAAAACAGAAGGAACAAAATTATATCAGGAGCTGGCAAGAGAAGGAAAAGAAGCTATCCTGCCATGTGAGCCTTTTACAGAATATGTTCAGCAGATCCCAACTAAAATTGTTGATTACAGTATCTGGGATGATATAAAATAATGACCATTAAAATTAAATATGATTAAAAAAATTGCACTTGCATGCAGCATAATGTTGGCGGTAGGTAGTACGCTGTCAGCACAGACTGTTACGACAAAACCGCTTACAATAGGAGAAGTGAGGACGATTAAGTCCAAAACATTAAATGAAGACAGAACGCTGAATATTTATCTTCCACAGGGATATGATAAAACAAAATCATACCCGGTGATCTATTTGTTAGATGGAAGTATGAACGAAGATTTTATTCACGTTACAGGATTAGTACAATTCTTTAATCAGATGTATTCCATGCCGGAAACCATTGTAGTAGGAGTTGCTAATGTAGACAGAAAAAGAGACTTTACTTTTCATACGGATTTAAAAGACTTACAGAAAGATTATCCTACAACAGGACATTCTGATAAGTTTATTGAATTCATGGAAAAAGAATTAAAACCTTATGTGGAAAGTCAGTTTAAAACAGCAGATAAATACCTTTTTGGCCAATCTTTGGGAGGACTTTTAGCAACAGAAATTCTATTGAAAAAACCGGAAATGTTCAATAACTATTTTATCATCAGTCCAAGTTTATGGTGGGATGATGAAAGTCTTTTAAAACAGGCACCACAACTACTTTCAAAATCTCCGGATACGAAAAAGTTTGTCTATGTTTCTGTAGGAAAAGGGGAACATCCGGTGATGATAAAAGATGCTGAAGCTTTCTACGATGTTTTGAAAAAAGCAGGAAAGAAAAACTGGACATTAGAATATAAAATGATGGAAACAGACAATCATGCAACCATTCTTCACAGAAGTTTATATGAAGGATTAGTGAAGTTGTTTCCTTATCAGGAACCAAAATAAACCAGTTCCAGTTGATGAGCACTCTGAAAAAATATTGGATCATAATATTGATTTTTATAATCATTATGAATGCTCTAGGGCTTTATCTGGTAAAAGAATCAATAGGAATATCAGATGCTTTGGAACATATTGAATCAGATGAGGTAATTGCTAAATTAAAGCAGAAAGACAATTTTTACATGTTGTTTGTTGACATTGTCATCATTTTAGACGGCTGGCTGGTACTATTTATCCCTTATTTGATTATTAGCAACTTTATTAAAAAGATTAATCTAAGCAAAAAGTAAAAAACGATATGGAAAAGTTAAAAAACTATATCTACGGACAGTGGGTAGAAGGTACCGGAAGCGGAGTTCCTTTGTACAATGCCGTTACAGGAGAACAGGTAGCTGTTTCCGATACAGAAGGGCTGAATTTTGAACAGGCTCTTGACTACGGAAGAACCGTAGGATATAAAAACCTTTCTTCAATGACTTTCTACGACCGTGGGGAAATGCTGAAAAAAGTAGCACTTTACCTGTTAGAAAGAAAGAAAAAATACTACGAATTATCATATAAAACAGGAGCTACACACGTTGATTCATGGGTGGATATTGAAGGGGGGGTCGGAACTTTCTTTACCTATTCCGGACTAGCAAAAAGAATGCTTCCCAATACTTCATTTTGGGTAGATGGAGACACTCAGAAGATTTCTGCGAATGGAACTTTCTTAGGAACTCACATTCTTACACCTAGTGAAGGAGTTTCTGTTCAGATCAACGCCTATAACTTTCCGGTATGGGGAATGTTGGAAAAACTATCCACTTCCTTATTAGCTGGAGTTCCTTCTATTGTAAAACCATCTCCTTTCGGATCTTATCTTACCAATGCGGTATTTCAGGATATGATTGAAAGCGGAGTATTGCCTGAAGGAGCTGTGCAGTTAGTGTGCGGAGAACCAGGAAATATTTTAGATTATGTACAGGACGGGGACTCTGTGTTATTCACAGGTTCTGCTCATACAGGAAGAAAATTAAAATCACTTCCTTCTGTTGCAGGAAATGCAGTCCGTTTCAATATGGAAGCAGATTCATTGAACTGTTCTATCCTTGGATTGGAAGCAAAACCGGGAACTCCTGAATTCGACTTATTCATCAAAGAAGTTCGTAACGAAATGACCACGAAAGCAGGACAAAAATGTACTGCAATCCGAAGAATTATCGTTCCTGAGTACTTGATCGGTGATGTTCAGAATGCTTTGTCTAAAGCTTTAGATCAAACGAAAATCGGAAACCCATTAAGCAGAGAAACCAAAATGGGATCTTTGGTGGGAAGACAACAGTATGAAGAAGTTCTGAGAAAAGTAAATCTATTAAAATCAGAAACAGAACTTGTCTATGACGGAAAACACGAGCTGGTAGATGCCAACTATGAAAATGGAGCATTTATGAGCCCGAAATTATTCCTGAACGACAAGCCTTTCGAAAAAAATATCTCTCATGATGTAGAAGCTTTCGGGCCGGTATCTACATTAATGCCATATAAAGATGCTGAAGAAGCAGCTGCTCTGGCAAAAAGAGGAAAAGGAAGTTTGGTAGGATCTATCATTTCTCATGACGAGAATTTTATCGCAGAAACTTCCTGGAAAATGGCTTCCCAGCATGGGCGAATCTTTGTTCTGAACAGAGATAATGCAAAAGAAAGTACAGGTCATGGTTCTCCACTTCCAACATTAATGCATGGAGGTCCCGGTAGAGCTGGTGGCGGAGAGGAAATGGGCGGATTAAGTGGTCTTCATTTCTTCTTACAGAAAACAGCAATCCAGGGATCACCAGACGTATTGAAAGCAATTACTAAGATCTATCAGCAGGGAGCTGAGAAAAAATTCTCAGACAAACATCCTTTCCAGAAATATTTTGAGGAAGTAGAAGTAGGAGATTCTTTAGAAACAGCAGGAAGAACAGTTACTGATGCAGATATCGTCAACTTCTCCAATGTTTCATGGGATCATTTCTACGCGCATACAGATGCAACAAGTTTATCAGGGACAATTTTCGATAAAACGGTAGCTCACGGATATTTCATTCTTTCAGCAGCAGCAGGATTATTTGTTTCAGGGAAAAAAGGACCTGTAATTGCTAACTACGGATTAGAAGAATGTAGCTTCTTCAAACCTGTATATGCCGGAGATACCATCACGGTTTATTTAACCGCAAAAGAAAAAATTAACAGAGGAGTAAAAGGAAGAAATATTCCTTCCGGTGTTGTAAAATGGCTGGTTGAAGTAGTAAACCAAAGAGATGAGGTAGTTTGCGTGGCAACAATTTTAACATTAGTTGCAAAACAATCTCCTTTCATTGATCTGAATGTGAAAAATGTTCAGAAAATTTTGAATGGATTAACGGAAAGTACACCTTCTCTTTGGGGAAAAATGTCTCCACAGCAGATGATAGAACATCTTGAGCAGGCTGTATTGGTAAGTTTTGGAGAGCCTGAAGCAGAAAAATGCTTCACTCCGGAAGAAAATCTTGAAAAATGGCAGGATTCCCTTTACAACCACAGAGCAATGCCGAAAGAATTTACCGCTCCGTTCCTTCTGCAGGATGGCTCACTTCCGGAACTTAGACACAAGAATCTGGAAGCAGCAAAACTATCATTTATGGATAATGTGAAGAAATTTGTGATCTACTACAAAGAAAATCCACAGGAAGAACACATGAATTATGTTTTTGGAAAACTGAATAAAGAAATGTGGGAGCTAATGCACAAAAAGCATTTTACCCACCACTTCCAACAGTTTGGATTAATTTAATTCAGTAAAATATAAGTTTAAAATCCCTTTCAGTAATTGAAAGGGATTTTTTAATGGACGATTACCCTTGATAAGGGTGCTGGTTGATTGTAATATGTTTTATTCCAGTTAGTTATTTTGTTTTTGTTTGAAAATGATTAACTTTAATAGGCGAAATCCGAAAAGCATATAGAGTAGGAGAGAATATCAAAACTAAACACTATGAAAAACTTAAAAAAACTTTCAAGACATGAGTTGAGATCTCTTAAAGGAGCCGGGTCAAACTGGTCTTGTGCCCTTAATCCTTGTCCTCCAGGAACCTGTTGTCTTCCTGGAAGATGGCCTGATATTGCCAGAGCATGTTATATATGTGCTGATTCTTAGATTTTTTTAAACTTAAACAATACATAAAGCTGCAATTCGCAAGGAATTACAGCTTTATTTTTATAATCTTTTGTTAAAAACCCTTTCCTGCTTGATCTCCTTAGATTTATTCATTATTTTCAAACTTAAAATCAATTCAAAAAAATAATGAACGAAAACTGGATGCAAAAATGGGAAGAAGTTAAAAATATTCTGGTTTGTCCTACAGATCTGGAAACATATTTTACTTCTGATGAAATTCTGGGACAGAAAATGGAGACGATGGAAATCGGGAATGTTTCTCTTCCTTCTGGAAAAGTAGTCGTAAGAGATCCGTTGGTATCTTTAAATGCCAATCAATCACCTTATTTTATTCAGGCTCCGAAAGGGAATTTTCCTGTGACGATTGCTGTGGCAAAATCTGAAGATTGGGGAGACAGATATGCTGTTGTAAAAGTTGAATTTACCAAAGAAAAACCTGTCATTTACAGAGAAGCATTAGTCGGGATTGAAGAATTGGAGGGAGTAACTGAAGACGATTTTTTTGGTTTTGGGGTAGATGCAGGTTTAGGTTGTATTACGGATAAAGAAGTACTTCCTTTTGTAGATCAATTTGTAGATGAAATAAATGTCAACAATGTTTATGATGATTATTTTGCTGAACTTTTCTCACAAAGCTATAAAGACAACCCGAACAACCAGAGAGAAGCGGGAGACTGGATCAGCTGGACGGTTCCAAATACCAATTATCAGATTCCGATGTTTGCTAGCGGCTTTGGTGACGGCAGCTATCCTGTTTATTTTGCTTATGATGCCAATGGAGAAATATGTGGTTTATACATTCAGTTTATTGATATCGAATTGGCTTTAAGTGATGAGGATGAAGATGAGGAAGACGACGATGATCAACCTGAAAATTTTATTTTTTCTAAAAACTAAATATGAGTAAAACTTTTGCTGATAAAGTTGTTCAATTCAATAAAAATCTGACCTATTTGGGAGAACTTCCTGAGGGGTTTCAGGTATTGAATCCGTATTTAGATAATCCGGAAACAATGACTGTCATGCAGAAGTTTTATCATCAATACTATAATGATTCAGCTGAAAGAAAATTCATCATAGGTATCAATCCAAGCCGTCATGGAGCAGGAGTAACCGGAGTTCCGTTTACAGACACAAAAAGACTTGAAAGTATTTGTGGAATAAAAATGAAATCTGCCCATACCCATGAAGTTTCTTCAGTTTTTATGTATGACATGATTGAAGAATATGGTGGAGCTGATCTTTTCTACAAAGATATTTACATCAATTCTCCATTTCCGCTGGCTATCGTAAGAAAGACAAAAAACGGATGGCTTAATGCTAATTATTATGATGACAAAAGGCTATTCGAAGCGGTAAAAGATTTTATGATAGAATCTCTGAAGAAGCATATCAGCCTTAATCTTGATACATCAGAAGTTTTCGTCCTTGGTAAAAAGAATGCTGATTTTATTTCAAAATTAAATAAAGAAGCAAAACTGTTCGATACAATGACCGTTCTGGAACATCCAAGATATATCCAGCAATACAAATCAAAAGAAAAACAGTTGTATATTGATAAATATATTTTAGCATTAAAGAAATGAGCACTCATGTAGATGATCTTTTTGTTGAGTTGTTTGATTTTTCACTTATAAAAATGACGAAATCCCTTTGTTGAAAGGGATTTGTCATTCATGAATTAGAATCTTTATAGGGATGTGGAACTTATGCGAAGTTGTATAAAATTAGTTCTTAATTACTTTGGTAGATTCCGTTGCTGTTCTGATAATATAAACTCCTTTTGGAAGCTCTGAAATATTGATCTCATTATTTCCCCTCTGAGTTTGTATCGTTTTCAGCGTTTTACCATCCAGACTGTAGATTTTAGCTTCACTTGCTTTTTCAGTAGTGATAGAAATAGGTCCGTTGGTTGGATTAGGATAAACGGTCAGGTCTTTTTTAATGCTTTTAGTTTCCGAGGTACCCAATACCAGATTGGTATCTTTTACCCATGTGAAAGCATCGAGAGCTACATATCTCAATCCTCCGTTCGCAGTGATTTGAAGCTCATCAATCACAATGTTCGAGTAATTTTGCCCATTCAGATTCGTCAGGTCAATCAAAGTATATCCATTTGTACTTCCTAAGCTGGTTGCAAATCCGGTAGTTTTTGTTTGGGTGAATTTCGTTACTCCACTTAGTTTTCCGGTTACAGTCAGCGTTCCACTTACATTAAGATCCAGATTTAATGCTGAAAGATACATCCAGAATCTGTTTACCTTAAATAAATTTGAAGTAGTTTTAATACTGAATGATGGTGGAGACTGCGTGTCGTTGGAATTGTCAATATATCTGTTGTCATTTGCTGTTCCGCTCCAACCGGTTCCTGGGAAATTTCCTTGAATGTCAAAAACACTCACATGTGAAATGATGTTGAAAATGACCCCATTATCGGTGAAGCTGGTACTTCCGTTCGATTCCGTTTCAAATTGCTCTGTACTCGTCTGCCCGAATGAAAAAATTGAAATGAGCAGACTACAAATTGTTAAAAAAGTAGTGCTTTTCATGATTTTGGTTTTAAATTTTAGGTTATTATTGATATTAGCTTCTTGGAGGATAAATCCCCTCAACACATATAATATAATTTAAGCCAAGGTAAGGAGGCATATTATTTACAGGTAGATTTTGTCCTACATATACAATACTTTGAGCATTAATAGCAGTATCAGGGTTCGCGTTGTTTACATAGCTTGTAACAGCATTGAAGTCTCTTCCTACCTGATTTCCTGTAATGGCGATAGATGTTGTAGCGCTAGGAGTTGATGAATTGGCATTTTTGTTAGCTACTTTCAGCTGGAACCCACTTCCAAGACTTGGCATGTTGGATGCTAAAAGTGTGTTTTGTGTGGTACCAGCTACTACTCCTAAAGGATAAAATTCGTTGGCATTTACATTTCCGGCTCCTAAAGCCATACGCCCTTTTAAATTAGGTAATGCGAAAGTTGTGATGCCGTCTCCACCATATGTGGTTCCTAAAATAGAGAATAAAGCTGAATTTCTTGAAATAGCCAATAAGCTTCCGTCACAAAACATCCAGCCTCTAGGTGCGAAATTTCCTGCAAATAATTTTACGATTCCAATGTACTCGTCCATGATAATAAGTTTTTTAGTTTTAAATTTTCTTACTCTCTTATAGGCTTTTCAGATACCACCTTTTGGTTATTAATTCTTAGACCAAAGGAACAACTAATAGCGTTCGGGTACTAGAGTAGAAAATACCAAATTAAAGACTCCGTATTTCTACGTAAAGGATATCTTATAAAAGGTGTATTTATAATGGAATTTATCGTTTTTAAGTTTCTCAGAAAGAGTGGTATTTCGTATTTTTGTAAGAATCCAATAAAAATAAAAATGAGCGAATTTGTAGCATCAGAAATTAAAAATAATATTGCCGAGATCAGTTTCGGAACGCCCAAAAGCAACTCTCTTCCGGGAGCAATTTTAGAAAAACTGGCAGCAACCATCCTTGAAGAAGGTGCAAAGGATGAGGTGAAAGCTATTTTGGTGAAGAGTGACGGAGAGAAAGCATTCTGTGCAGGAGCAAGCTTTGATGAACTTTTAGCCATTGAAGAGTTGGAAGCTTCCACTCAGTTTTTCGGTGGTTTTGCAAAAGTTTTAAATGCTATGAGAAACTGTGGGAAAATCGTAGTGGTAAGAGTTCAGGGAAAAACAACTGGAGGTGGAGTAGGAATTGCCTGCGGAGCCGACTACTGTTTTGCAACAAAAGACTCTGCTTTGGCGCTTACAGAGATTAATCTTGGGATAGGACCTTTTGTAATAGGCCCTTATGTAGAAAGAAAAATCGGGAAGTCACAATTCTCTGCAATGGCTATTGATGCAGACTTCAGATCTGCCGAATGGGCGGAGCAGCATAATGTCTACCATTCTGTTTCAGAGAATATTCAGGAAATGGATGAAAAATTGGAGAAATTTTTAGAGACTTTAGCCTCGAGAAGCACTGATGCATTAGCGCTGATTAAAAAGGTTTCATGGGAAGGTACAGATCATTTTAACGAATTAATGCCTGCAAGAATTCATATGAGTGCAAGCCTTATTCTTGAAGATTCTGCAAAGAAAAACATTGAATCTATTAAAGAAAGGTTGAGAGTAAAATAATTTTCATCTTAAAGGATAAAAGAATAACGGTTTTCAATCCACATATTAACCGGAGAAACAAAGAAGTTTCTTCGGTTTTTTTTATGTCTTATAGTGTTTTAATCACTTATTTCATAAGAATCACTTTGAAATTTAATTATCTGTATATCTGAATTAATTTATTTTGATGTTTTTGCTTTGTATTGTGTGTTTTTGTTAATTAAAAAGTGTTTTTGGTTTAAAATTGATATTAATTTAACTGTATTTGGGTTATTTTTTTCTTTTTTAAAATCTTTATTAACTCAATTTTAACATATTTTTTTAATAAATAGATGAATATTGATTAAAATTTTTAATCAATTGAATTTAATTAATTGAAATTGAATTTTCTTTGTATTTTTAACAATTTTTATTGCATATATTTGCTGAACTACTGTTAAAATATGTTAAATATGAAAATGAAATTATTAAGCACAGCCGTGCTGTTCTTTGTGGGTGCACATCTGGTGGAAGCCCAAAAGACAAAACGAGACACCATACCACAGGATACTAAGATTGATGAAATCGTTGTAGTAGCTTACGGGAGCCAAAAAAGAGAAACGATGGTAGGTTCTAATACCGAAGTAAAAGCCAAACAATTTGCAGATCGCCCTATAACAAGTATCGGACAGGCTTTAGATGGAGCCAGTGCCGGAGTTAAAGTAAGTACCGGTACAGGACAGCCGGGAAGTTCACCAAGTATCCAAATCCGTGGGATAGGTTCTTACGGCATTACAACAAATCCTTTATACGTGGTGGATGGTACTATTTATACCGGCTCTCTTGCTGCCATCAATCCTAATGATATTGCATCATTCAATATCCTGAAAGATGCAGCTTCCACTTCTTTGTATGGTTCTGCAGCGGCTAACGGAGTTGTTTTGATTACTACAAAATCAGGAAGAAAAGGAGGGAAAGATCTCATTAATTTTAGTATGAGTACCGGAGCGATTGGAAGATCAATTCCGGAATATGATAGAGTGAATGTTCATCAATACTACCCGCTTATATGGGAGTCAATAAGAAATGGCAGAATGACCTCAGTACCGGGTACAACTATCGCTGATGCGAATGCTTATGCAACAGCGCAGTTGATTTCAGGAGTTTTGAAAACCAATGTTTTTAATGTTCCAGATAATCAGTTAGTTGTCAATGGAGTTTTAAACCCGGATGCAAAACTTAAATATACAGATTTAGACTGGCAAAAACCCTTGATGAATACCGGATTCAGACAGAATTACGAGTTGAATTACAGTGGAGGAAGCAATACGACAACCTATTTTTCTTCAGTAGGATATACTAATGAAACCGGATATCTTATCAAATCAGACTTTGAAAGATTTACGGCAAGATTAAAAGTCGATTCACAAGTAAAAAGCTGGTTGAAATTAGGGACAAGTATCAGTGGCGTATCTTCTAACGGAAACAATTCTGTAGAAGGTGTGGATAATAATTCTGCTTATATCAATCCATACAGATGGACAAGAACGATGGGGCCTATTTACAGTCCTTATGCTCATGATCCTAATACATTTGCTACCCTTTATGATAATGCAGGAAATGTAGTTTATGATGCAGGAAGTGCCAGAGGTGCCGATGCAGCAGCGGGAAGAAACGTAATTCAGGAAACGCTTTTAAATAAAGATCTTTCTAAAAACTATTATATCATTTCCAGAGCATATGCTGAAATTAAAGTAGATCCTTATCTTACTCTATCTACCAACGTAGGGTATGATATCAGAAATAACAGAAGAAGTACCTACGGAAATAAAATTATTGGAGATGCGGCTCCAGGAGGCTCGGCAGAAAAATATAGCTTTACTGAGCAAACCTTTACTTGGAATCAGCTCTTAAACTATAAAAGAAAATTTGGAGAGCATAATTTTGAATTCCTTTTAGGACATGAAAACTACAAATTCATGTATGAATATCTGTACGGATATAAAAAAGGACAGATTGTAGACGATAATGATGAATTGATCAACTTTGTAACGCCTGCAACACTTACTTCCCGTACAGACAATTATAGAAAAGAAGGCGTATTTTCAAGATTGAATTATGATTATAAATCAAAATACCTGCTTTCAGGATCTATCCGTTGGGATGGCTCATCCAGATTTGCCAAAGATGTAAGATGGGATTCATTCTGGTCTATTGGTGCAGGATGGAGGCTGAAAGGTGAAGAGTTCTTAAGCAATTCTAATCTTATCAGTGAATTAAAAATCAGGGGTTCATATGGTGAAGTAGGGAATGACAGAACAGACAGTTATTATATGTATAAAAGTACTTATACTTTAGGATATAATAATGCTCAGGAGCCTGGAATCCTATTTGGCTTTTTGGCTGATCCTACCATTACGTGGGAGGCAAACAAACAAACCGATTTAGGGATTGATTTTGGATTTTTAAATAACAGAATTACAGGTTCCGTAGAATATTATAAAAGAGTTACAGAAGATCTGATCTTCCCGGTTCCTCTTCCTGTTTCTGCCGGAGTTCCTGATAATACGATCAGTAGAAACGTGGGAACAATGTATAACCGTGGATTCGAATTCAGCATTAATGCAGACATTATTAAAAACCAAAACTTTACATGGAATGTCAATGCGAATGCATCCACACTTAAAAATCAGGTTACAGAACTTTCCAATGGGATAACAGAAATCATCAATGGAACGAAAAAAGTTTCCGTAGGACATTCAATATATGATTACTGGCTAAGACAATGGTATGGAGTAGATCCAGCTGATGGTTCACCTTTATTCCTTGTTGCTGACGCTTTTGCTAATACAACTGCTGCTGATATCAGAACCGTGAACGGTCAAAAAGTGACCACCAATTTCAATAAAGCTAAATATGATTATTCTGGTACAGCAATCCCTGATTTATTCGGAAGTTTCGGAACAACAATTACGTATAAGCAATGGTCATTATCTGCAATGTTTACCTATCAGTTAGGTGGAAAAACATATGATTCCAATTATGCAGCATTGATGTCCAGTTACTCTCAAGGAGGGGCTTTAAGTTCAGATATTCTGGACAGATGGACAACCCCTGGCCAGATTACTGATATTCCTGCATTGAACTCTTCAACGTATACAAGTTCGAATGCTGCTTCGTCAAGATGGTTGGTAAGCTCAGATTTCCTTACATTCAGACAGGCTACTTTAAGCTATAGTTTCAGTCCAGAAACTTTATCTCAGCTTGGAGTTTCAGGATTAAAAATCCTTGTTTCAGGTGAGAACTTATGGAGCAAAACGGCAAGAAAAGGCTTAGAGCCGTCTCAGGCCTTTAACGGAACAACAACAAATAGATATACTCCGGCGAGAGTGGTAACGATAGGATTTAATGTATCATTTTAAATAATTAAGTAATGAAAAATATCGCAAAACAATATATAAAATGGGCTGTTGTTCTTTCAGTCTTCACAGGAGCAGTTTCATGTCAGAGTGATTATCTTGAAGCAGATCCTACTACTGCAGCTTCTGAGGAAGCGGCATATTCAAGTTCTGCTAACCTTATGGCCATTGTCAACGGGATGCATAGAGATATGTATTACAGGCAAAGTGATCAAGGACAGAATGGTCAGGGAGGAATTATGATTATAATGGATGCTTTGGCAGATGACCTTGTTTTTCCTTCTACAGGAAATGGCTGGTATGTCTCAGCTGTAAGATGGCAGGATCAGGTAAATGATAATGCTTCCAATGATCTTTATCCTTATCAGTTTTATTATGCATTGATCAGAAATGCAAATCTTGTTATCGCTAACGGTCCTTCAGTTCCTGCACCTACAGCAGCTGATGCAACAACAATTAAAACAGCCATTGGTGAAGCGTATGCATTCAGAGCATTCTGCTACTATATGCTGGTTCAGATTTATGGTAAAAGATATGTTCCGGGAACAAACAATACTCAACTTGGTGTTCCGATCAGATTGGTGGCCAATGAAATTCCTTTGGCTAGAAATACGGTAGAAGAAGTATATACACAGATCGGAAAAGATCTTAATGAAGCTTCAACCAGGCTTACAGGAATTACCAGAGCGACAAAATCCCATTTTAATGACAAAGTTGTTTTAGGATTAAAAGCTAGAATTGCTTTAACACAAGGGAATTACGCTGCTGCTGTAACGGCTGCTCAATCAGCCCGTGTAGGATTTGCTCTTATGGATAATGCAACTTATACTGCCGGGTTTAATAATTTAGCAGGTGTTGGTGAATGGATGTGGGGAGCTACCATCATAGCAGACCAGGGAGATTCATTCTCGAACTTTGGTGCATATATGTCAAGAAACTTTAACTCAACCAATATTCGTCAGGCTCCGAAAGCTATAAACAGTAAATTATTCTTGTCATTCCCATCCACAGATGTAAGAACTAAAAACTTTGATCCAACAGGAGCGCACACGGCTCTTGCTTTGCCTTCAACATATTCTAAATTCCCTTATACAGGACAGAAGTTTCTTGCAGCAAGCCAGGCAGACAGTAGAGTAGATGTTCCTTATATGAGATCTGCGGAAATGTATCTTATTGAAGCCGAAGCTTTGGCCAGATCAGGAGACGAAGCCGGCTCAAAAGCAGTATTCAATGTATTTGCCAAAAACAGAAACCCGTCTTATGCAGGGGCTACTACAACAGGAGCAGCTTATATCACAGAAATTCTTAACAGCAGAAGGCTGGAATTCTGGGGTGAAGGTTTCAGATTCTTAGATTTGAAGAGGCTTAACCAAGGTCTGGACAGAACTGGGGCTAACCATTCTTCTGTAGTGACCAATAACGTAATGACTGTTGCCAATACAGATTTACGTTGGGAATTCCTTATTCCAAGATCCGAGATCAATGCCAACCCATTGATTGTTCAGAATCCATTATAACACGTACAGATTTTAATATATGATAGAGAACCCAGCTGTTGGCAGGGTTCTCTTTTTTTTGTTTCTATGAGCAAATAAGCGATGAGGTTTTCGGCAGAAAAATATTTTGAAAATTTAAAATAAAAAATTGGTGGATTGAAAATAAATTATAACTTTGTAATTCAAAGTTCTTTTTATGGATTCAAAAAACTATCACGAAGACTTATCCCACATTCGTTCTATGATGGAACGGTCTTCCAGATTTATTTCTTTAAGCGGTCTGTCAGGAGTTGTTGCGGGTTTAACGGCAATTATTGGGGCTATTTATGTATATTTTGTTTTTCAGAGGGAAGGGATCAGTTATTTTGATGGAGACAGAAATATTCTGGGACCGGCTCTGGTAAAAGAACTTGTTGTGATTGGAATAGCTATTTTAGTGGTTGCTATTCTTAGTGGTTACATTTTCACTGCCCATAAAAGTAAAAAGAAAGGGTTGAAGATCTGGGATGCCACTACAAAGCGACTTTTGATTACCTTTGCAGTACCATTGATAGCAGGAGGTGTCTTTTGCCTGGCACTCCTTTATCATCATCTTTTCGTTTTCATTGCTCCGGCTACTCTGATTTTTTACGGATTGGCTCTGGTAGCTGCAGAACGCTATACATTAACAGATGTAAAGTATCTAGGATATCTTGAAATCATTTTAGGACTTATTTCTTTATTTTTTCTAGGATGGGGATTATTGTTCTGGGCAATTGGTTTTGGAGTTTTGCATATTGTGTATGGACTGATTATGCATAAGAAGTATAAATAATGGAGGAGGATATAAACTTTGCTATTCAATAGTAAAATAAGCATGCGTATTGCCTTTGGTAATCATTGCAGAATAAATAAGATAAAGTAAAATGATCAAAATAAATCAGCTCAATAAAGAATTCGAAAGCCGTGTAAGACTGGGGATTATGTCTGTTCTTATGGTCAACGACTGGGTTGATTTTTCTGAAATGAAAAACCTGCTCGAAATTACAGATGGAAATCTGGCCAGCCACAGCAATGCTCTGGAGAAAGCAGGTTATATTGAAGTGAAGAAAGAGTTTGTAGGAAAGAAACCTAAAACATCTTACCGTGTAACACAGAACGGAAGACAGGCATTTACCGAGCATTTGGATGCTCTGGAAAAATTATTAGGACGATAGTCCTATATTTTTTTGAAATTCAACTTTGAATTACAAAGTACTTTATAAAATAAAAATTAAATAAAATGATGACACAAAAACAAAAAACACTCACAATTTATGCCTTTCCATTGGCATTATTAAGTATTCCATTGTTGGGAAATCTATTTTCTAAGGAAGTAAACTGGTCGGGATCTGATTTTCTGATTGCAGGAGCTTTACTTTTTACAACAGCTTTTCTCATCAATCTGGTAAGAAACAGAATAAAGAAACAAAACCAGAAAGTCTTGATTGTTATTTTCATTTTGCTGGCTCTTGCATTGATCTGGCTCGAGCTGGCTGTAGGAATTTTCGGAAGTCCGTTTGCGGGAAACTAATCATTTCAATGATTCATTAATCCTAAATAGTTATGAAAGATTCGGAAATTTTATACTTCGGAAAGTCTCTGTTTGCATTGTGTTTGGTACTGGGGAGCATATGTCTTATCGGGTATTTGACAACAAGGATGGAAGAATTTGCAATAGGTGGATATATGCTGCTAATTTTTGGAGCATTCTTAAACTTACTGGTGATACTAGGACTGTTGATCTATGGTTGCGTATACAGATCGAGATTGAATGAATGTCTGAAAGCCATTGGTATCCTTCTGATCAATATACCCATTGCCCTTCTTTATACATTCATCGGACTTAATAATTTACATTAAAATAAATACAATATGAAAAAAATACGTGTTCAGTTTCTGCTTTTTGTGTACGATAAAACCCAAAAATTATACAGAAAATATTTCAAAAAGAAAAAAAGGCAATGGCAGTTCAATGAAAAACAACTGTTGGAGTTTCAGGAAGATTCTTTAGGCCGAAAATTGGGAGAGTTTTACAGAAAACACGGTTTCTCAATGATACCCAAAATGGAAAACCATGATGTACACCACCTGATTACCGGTTGTGGAACCAACTTCGAAGATGAAATTGCCATGCAGTATCTGCTCCTTGGAAACGGTAAGCTCAATGCTCATCTTCTAGCAGCAATTGTATTAGGAACAATTATTCTCCCTGAATATGTAAAAATTTATATCAAAGCTTACAAAAAAGGACAAAATATGAGAGTTTTTCATCATTGGGACTTTGAAGAATTGCTGTGGCAGAATTACGAACATGTGAAAGACTTTATTCAACAGAAAGAAACAGTAGTTCTTTATTAAAATTAATTGTGATGGGAAAAATAAAATTCAGTCCGTTGGGAGAAAAAACATTTTTAATCTCCTTTTTGCTGGGCACCTCTTTGCTGCTTTTATTTTGGATCACAAGAGCTGGGTTTCTGATCATATTCGGATTTTATTATGTGGTGATTGCTGCTGTAGTGAATCTGCTGATTACTTTATATGAACTAATGGAATACATGACTGATGTTTCCGAAAAGAAAAGAAACGGAAATTCTGTTCTTCTATTGTTGCTTAATATCCCTGTTACTTTTCTATATCTCACGCTATTCTTTAATTTTTGCTAATCTCTACACTTGGACACATTAAATCTTTCAATCCTTTAAATTTTCAATCTTTAAATAATTAAACTCATGAAAACACATCATTATATATTCATCACAGCCCTTCTCTTTGTTATCCTCTTTTATGATCAGAATGTAGGGCTGAACCTTGGAATTCTGGGTATTGTCTATGCCCTATTAACGCTCTTTAGAACCCCAGAAAAAAATAAAACCAGAACATTGTATATCCTTTTTGCAACAAGTGTTCTGTCCAGTATTGCATTTGCATGGTTTGGAGATTTTGCATCCTTTATTTCGGTGGCAAGTTCATTGCTTTTATTGGGATTTAAATCGAAGAACAGGAGGTTGAAGATTCTCTTTTTAATTCCTGTTTTTATTGTGAATTGCTGTACTTCTTTCTGTCGTTTTTTCAGTTTTGACGAATGGCTTCCGAAGAAAAATGTTCCCGGGTTGTGGCAGAAGACATTTGCCTTTATTTTGATTCCGTTGGTGCTGGTTTCCGTTTTCTTTGGAATTTACTCTGCAGGAAGCGACCACTTTGCTTCCCTTTTTACAGATTATGAACTCGATATCAATCTGTGGCAGTTATTCTGCCTCTCAGTTTTAGGATTCTTTATCGCCTTTAATTACTGGAACTATGCCGTGGAAAAACTCATCTACAAAAACAATCATTTTCTGGATAATGAGTTTAGCAAAGATTCCAGAGTTTCAAAAGCGACTTATTCCTTTCTTGACCTTGATGCGGAAAGAATGAGCGGAGTAATCTCTTTTGTCTTACTGAATATTTTGCTGATCTTCTTTATTATTACCTACAATTATGAACAATTTTATGAAGCCGTAAAAACACCTGTTCAGCTTTCAGAAGAAACCCATGAAAGAGTGAATGCCGTAATCATGTCTATTGTGATGGCTATTCTGGTAATCATGTTTTATTTTAAATCCGGATTTAATTTTGATCCAAAAGCAGGTTTGTTGAAAATATTAGCCAAAATCTGGATTTTCCTCAATGCTATTCTTGTTGTTTCCGCTGCCCTTAAAAACTATGAGTATATTATTAATTATGGATTTACTTATAAAAGATTAGGGGTTCTTGCTTTCCTGCTTTTATCATTAATTGGTCTGGCTTTGACGTTTATAAAAATTCATAAACAGAAAAAAAATATATTCCTTGTCAATTCCATGATCTGGTATTTTTACGCAACTATTCTCGTGTGCAGTTACTTCAATTGGGGCGGTTTTATTACTTCCCAAAATATGAAACGAAAAGATTTTGCAGTCAATTATCATTTAATTACCATCAATTTCAGTGAAAAAGCACTCCTGAAATATGCAAACGAAAAAAATGATCAGAAACTTAAAAAGACCTTACAGGATAAAGTGAAAAATGAAACAAACAAAACCTTCCTTTCAAAAGTAATGTATTATCAGACCATACAATAAAAGATCATGAAAAAGCTTGTTGAGTCCTCAAGAGGTAGTGTTTCACTAACTGTGTAAGTTAAAAAGTTATTCTGGAAAATTTTGGGCCCTTACAGCTCAAAAAATTTTACGGAAATAACTTTTTATTAATTTTAAA
>Ga0157370_10001366_pt1 | contig 30193 bp, 20 predicted proteins | sample C35metaG_FD_113463 | JGI IMG/M metagenome (GOLD analysis project Ga0157370, IMG submission 113463) | Corn rhizosphere microbial communities from Kellogg Biological Station, Michigan, USA - C3-5 metaG | ecosystem: Host-associated > Plants > Roots > Rhizosphere > Soil | place: USA: Michigan...
AGGATTTAAAAGACACCCGCTCTGAAGCTGAATTATTGAATGAAGCTGTAGAATTGGCTAAAAAATCAGATTATGTAATTTTTGTAGGCGGACTGAATAAAGCAGACTTCCAGGACAGTGAAGGAAACGACAGAAAGAGCTACGGGTTGCCTTACAGTCAGGATCACGTGATATCCGCTCTTGCAAAAGCCAATAAAAATCTTGCCGTAGTTTTAGTTTCCGGAAATGCTGTGGCAATGCCATGGATCAAAGACGTTCCAACGGTTGTACAAGCTTGGTACCTTGGTTCTGAAGCCGGAAATTCTATTGCTGCCATTTTAGCAGGAGACGCCAATCCATCAGGAAAGCTACCTTTTACATTCCCTGTAAAACTTGACGACAATTCAGCACACCAGCTTGGAGAATATCCCGGGCAGAAAGATGAGTTGGCAGCAGGAAAAGGTAAAGACCAGAAAAATCCTATCAATATTACGTACAACGAAGGCATTTTTGTAGGTTACCGTTGGCATGATACCAAAAATATAAAACCTCTGTTCAGTTTCGGACATGGATTGAGCTATACCACTTTTGAATTCGGAAAAGCGAAAGCAGACCAGACAACGATTTCACAGGATGGTAAAATTACATTTACCGTAACAGTTAAAAATACAGGTAAAAAAGCAGGTGCTGAAGTTGCCCAGCTTTACATCAGTGATTTAAAATCATCTGTTCCGCGTCCAACAAAAGAGTTGAAAGGTTTTGAAAAAGTGTATCTGAATCCGGGAGAACAGAAGGAGGTAAGTTTCACCATTGATAAAACGGCTTTAAGTTATTTTGATGCCGGAAAACACGACTGGGTTGCTGAACCGGGAGACTTTGAAGCGTTGATTGGAAATTCTTCCGATGCTATTAAAACAAAAGTGAAGTTTACCCTTAAATAAATGGGAAATTCAATTTGAGAGTATCCACTCAAAAAAAGAATATCTCACATTTTAATAATTTATTTGGTTGAATTAAACAGATCCTGAATTGGGGTCTGTTTTTATTTTTCCCACAGATCACAGAGATTTCACAGATTTTTTAAGACAAATATTAAAGATGGATATTTTCACTTCCGGATTCCAACCCAAAATAAAAAGCAGATTTCAATTTGAAACCTGCTTTCATTTTATCTAACAAATCTTGGATTATTTTCCGCCGCCGCCGTTTTTTTCTACGTCGGTTTTTGTATTTTCTTTTACCTTCTGATTTCCGAAACGTTTTACAAAAGTAAGGGAAACACCGTACCAGTCCCATTTTGAATACTCTCTGAAAGTTCCGTCCGGGCTATAAGTGGTGTTATCACCATAAGGTCTTTTAAAAATATTCATTAACTGCATACTCAGCTCCATCTGTGTTTTCGGGAATATTTTAGTCACAGAAATATTATGGAATACGTTGGTATTATTCGCATAAGAGTTCCCGTTATTCTGGTTTGCAAGCTCTACCCACGCGCTTAGGTTAATATTTTTATTGAAAAGATTCGTGTAAGATACATTCGCAGAAGCTCCCCAATAACTGATATAATCTTTGCCTCCCAACTTATTCTTCTCATTAAAGTCCTTATTATTAATATAATACCATCCAAATCCGGCATTTACATTCAGTTTATTTTTCAGGAAGTTCTGATTCGTGTTGGCAAAAAGATAATATTTCTCAACTTTTCCATCGAAGTTCCCAGGCAATGAAACCGTTCTTCCGTTTTCCGTCACGTAAGTCGTCCAGTAATCCTGATTCGTGTGCATATATCTTGCTGAAATAAAGTACTTTTTCAAAATTCCTAATTTCAAATAAAGCCGGTCATTCGGGTTGGGATTCAGATAAAGGTTCCCTCTTGAATAGGTTCCGTTAATTTCAGGCACCAGAAAAGGATTGAATTCCGAATACCAGGGTCTCCAGATGGTTCGGTTATAGGTAAGACTTAAGTCAAATTTCTCTGAAAAACTATACTTCAGCAATAGATTGGGAAGAAAAGTTCCGTATGAATCTTTTCTCTCCGTACCGGCAACATCCTGTCTTACTTTATAATCAATATATTCATAACGAACTCCGATTCTTGTTTCTAATTTTTTGAAGAATGTTTTGCTGTAGTTAGCATACAAAGAGCTTAAATTGTCTTCATAATGGAAGGTATCATTTCTCGCAAGATTATAATATTCTGAGTTAACGTCAGTCATACTGAATCCATATAAACTGTTTGGAATAATATGATTGTTAATTTCCGTTTTCCCTCCTACTTCTATCGTACCGCCGGATTTCCCTAAAGGCTGTGTATAATCTACTTTCAGATAATAATTACGCATCTGATTTGAACTGATAACTCCTAGCTGCTGAGCTTTGCTCCCTGTCTGATTATTAATTTGTTTATCAATTAAATTATCATTGTCATTGCTGGAGTAATTGGTTCCTAAATTGATATCTAAAATTCTGTTCTTTTCTTTATCATAATATTTGTAGAAAGCATTGGTTCCCAGATTACGGTTGAATCCCCATGTATTCTGAGTCTGAAGAAAAGAGTCACCAGGCTCTCCATTATTGAAGATCATCCCATTAGATTCTGCCAGAGACAGATTTCTACTCTGTGAATATTCTGCTACAAATCCGATATTATTTTTATCATTCAGTTCAAATTCTGAAGTGGAAGAAAGTGACGGACTCTCGTTTCTCATCACGTTCTCCAAATTGAACTGAGTCAGTTTATTAGTAGCATAACGGTTATCCCAAGTTTGAGTCTTTTGTACATAATTTCCGCTATTGTAACCTCCTATAAAAGTTTGGGTAAACTTTTTCTTATGGTAGTTCAGGTTGAAATTTGTGTATTGAGAGTTTTTCGTGCTTTGTCTGTTGTTGAGAGAGATGCTTCCTTTTATTCCTTCGTCATCTCTTTTTTTCAGAACAATATTGATTACAGATCCTGAAGTTTCATAACGGGAGGAAGGGCTGGTAATCACTTCAATTTTCATCAGGTTGTCAGCCGGAATCGTTTTAAGATATTCCTTTAATTCTTTCCCTGTAAAAACAGATTTTCTGTCGTTGATGTACACCGTTACCATTTGTCCTTCGGCTTTTACATCATCATTGTTATCAATACTTACCAAAGGAGTCATTCTCAGGACATCCCATGTTGTATTTCCTGCCAGAATTGCACTGTTCGCTACATTGAATACAGTTCTGTCTATTTTCGATTCTACAGTCGGTTTTCTGGCTACCAGTGTAACAGCTTCTATTTCTTTTGCATTTCCTTTTACAGTATCCTTTGCAGCCGGAGCCGGAGCTTGCTGAGCCATTGCTAATGAACCTGCTAATATCGCTATGGGAAATATAATTACTTTCATGTGAAATTATAGTTTTTCTATAAGACCATTATATTCACAGGTTTGTTACATCAAAAATTAAAAAAAATAAAATAATTATCTAATTTCCAATTAGATATCAATAATTAATTTAAACATAAATTGAAAAATAGTACAAATTTTTCAATAAAGAAGGCCAATATAAATCACTTCCATAATAATTATTCTTAAAAGGACTTTTTATCTGTAATTTAAATTTTATTGAAAAAATTTTTAAAATTTATCATCAATAGATGAATCTTTTGTGATCGGCACATAAAAACAAGGATATCATCATCAGATTTCAAAAGAGACATGAATAAAAAAAGCCCGGATCTCACCCGGGCCGCTAGCAATAGCAAATTTACAAGGAATAATATTAAAAAATATATGCTAGTTTAAATTTTCAAAATAGTGGATAACACCTACTTCAGGCAAAAGAAGCGGATCTTTGTTAAAATCAGACTCCTTATTGTTACTGCTTTCCAGAAAAGAATTACTGAAAAGTGCATAAGAAGGCTGTTCTGCCAATCCGTTTTTCAAAAGCTGATGGGCTTCCACAATGGTTTTTCCATAGAGTTTTCTGAAGTTACCAATATTATATTGAGAAAAAGATCCATAATGAACAATAAATTTGAGAGCCAAATCTATTTTCGTGCTTAAACTTTTACTCAATTCATCTATCTTCCTGTTAAAGGCACTTCTCATCTTCCACAGCATTGTTGAAATACTCTGGTAAGACGGATTTTCATCATAACGGTAAAATAAAATGGCATCTCCCTCAATCTCGGAAATTTCAAAATACTGATCGTTCACATCAATCAGTGTAGACAATAATTGTCGCACAATATACTCGCCTGTATACAATTTTGTATTGAACACAAATTCGGTAAATCCGCTGAAATCCGGAATAAGAATGATCCCCTCTTGTATATTTGTCTTCATAATGATTATGGATTAAAAACCTGCTTCATCATTACAGACGAAGCAGATTCAATTTTACTTTATTGCCATCCGCCACCTACAGAACGGTAAAGCGCTGTAATGGCATTCAGTCTCTGGGTTTTCAGAGAAGCAAGTTCCAGTTCTGCCTGAAGTTTATTCGTCTGTGCGATGATCACCTCTACATAAGTCGCTGAATTATATTTAAATAACAAATCAGCCTTCTTCACTGCCTCACCGGATTTTACTGCCAGTCCTTCCGCAATTTTCTGTTGTTCTTCCAGCTTTTGAATTTGTACCAATACATCAGAAACTTCTCCTACCGCTTTTAAAACAGACTGCTTAAAGTTGATTTCTGCCTGATCAGCCAGTACTTTAGACTGCTCATATTGTGTTTTCAGCTGTTTTCCATTCAAAATAGGTTGCGCGACAGCTCCCGCCACCATTCCGAAAAGTGATCCCGGAACACTGAACCATTTGCTGATCTGGAAGGCATTTACTCCTCCCTGCGCTGTAATATTCAAAGAAGGATACATACTCATTTTTGCCACATGAATCGCAGCGGCACTTTTTCTGACCTCAAGTTCTGCTGTTTTAATATCAGGTCTGTAGCTTAATAATTCTGAAGGAACTCCTGCTGCAAGATGATCCGGAGACTGCACATTATTCAGGCTTGCACTTCTTTCAATTTTTCCCGGCATAGAACCTGTCAACAAACTCAAAGCATTTTCCTGAGTGGTCACAGAGCTTTCAATAGCGGGAATTGATTTCAGAATCTGATCCTTCACAATTTCCTGCTGCTGTACTGCCAAAGCTGTTGTCAAACCAAGCTCCTGCTGCTTGGTCAGAAACTTCAGGGTATTATCTGCATACGCCAGATTGGATTTTGTAATTTCCAGCTGAGTATCCAGCATTAACAAGTTGTAATATCCCTGTACAACCGCAGATACAACCTGAGTTTTTACCGCTTTTGCCGCTTCCTGTGTTTTAAGATATTCCGCTAAAGCCTGTTCTTTTCTGCCTTTGATCTTCCCCCAGATGTCTGCTTCCCATGAAAAGCTCAGAGAAGTTGTATAATCTTCCATATACCTTTTTCCCATGAACTGTCCGGCCATCATTCCGTTCATACTGTTATCTGAAGGACGGTTGATATTGGCATTGGCCGAAGCACTTACAGTCGGGATATTAGCCCATTTGCTCTGATTGTAAGCCAGTGATGCAAACTCTATCTGTTTTAAAGCCACCTGAAGATCATTATTCTGCACCACCGCTTTATCAATCAGTCCTACCAGAACGGGATCTTTAAAAAAATCTTTGTAGCTGATTTTAGCAATATTTTCTTGAGAATCTGTCACAATACTGTCACTTCTGAAAGTTTCGGGCATTTTGATTTCAGGCTGTTCGTATTTCTGAACTTTACAGGAGATTGCTGTTCCCGAAATGAATGCGATATATGCTATATTTTTAATTTTCATTTTTAAAATCATTTGAATTAATATTCCCAATCCGCATCAGTTACTACCCTACCATTGATTCTCTCATGCAATGCCTGGAAGACCACAAAAAGAACCGGAACTACAAAAATCCCTAAGATCGTCCCGAAAAGCATCCCTGAAATGGCGGCATATCCGATAGAATGATTCCCCATCGCTGAAGGACCTACCACAGATAGCAATGGAATCAATCCAGTTATAAATGCCAGGGAAGTCATCAGAATAGGACGCAGACGGGCTTTAGCACCTTCCACAGCAGAAGCAATAAGGCTTTTCCCTGCTCTTCGTCTCTGAATGGCAAATTCTACGATCAGGATACCATTCTTCGCTAACAATCCGATTAGCATCACCAGTGCAATCTGTACATAAATATTGTTGGAAAGTTCCGCAAATGTAATTCCTACGAATACTCCTGAAAGACCTACCGGAATAGCAATCAATACTGCTAATGGAAGAATATAACTTTCATACTGAGCTGATAAAAGGAAAAACACAAACACGATACATAATCCGAAAATCATGACAGATTGCGAGCTCGAACCTGCTTCTTCACGACTCATTCCTTTATAATCGTAAGTATATCCCGGAGGAAGTACCTGCTTGCTTACCTCATCAATGGCTGCCATAGCCTGTCCGGTACTGTATCCCGGAGCTGCTATTACTGTTAAGTTAGAAGAGTTGAATAGATTAAAACGATCCACTACTTCTGCTCCTGTCACCTGTTTCAGGCTTACCAATGTATTGACAGGAACCATCTGACCCAGATTATTTTTAACGAAAATTCCGTTCAGAGATTCTTTATCCTGTCTTGTCTCTGGCGTTGACTGTACCAATACTCTGTAATATTTCCCGAATCGGTTAAAATCAGAAGCCTGAATACTTCCATAATACCCCTGCATCACTCCTAAAACATCAGAAACATTTACTCCCAACTGAGCAGATTTTACTTCATCTACAAGCACCTCAAATTGTGGATAGGTAACATCAAACGTAGTAAATGCTACTGCAACTTCCGGTCTCTGCATCAAAGCTCCCATCATTCCGTAGGAGATATTTCCTAAATTCTGAAGTTCTCCGTTGGTACGGTCTTGAAGCACCAGTTCCATCCCGCTGGTATTACCGAAACCATCTACCGTTGGGGTGTTGATCACAAGGAAATTAGCTCTTTTATCCTGAGAAAGCATTCCCTGAGTTTGTCCTATAATGTCATTGATATTATTAACAGCCCCTCTCTCACCTCCTTTTTTTAATTTAACGAAAATAGAAGCTGCAGAAGATGACATAGAACCACTGAATAGGTTCAACCCGTCTACTGAAATTACTTTGTCCACTGCCGGATTTTTCATTAAAAGATCTTCCGTATCGGAAACTACTTTTGATGTTCTGTCCTTTGATGCTCCGGGAGCAAGATTAGCAGTTACGATAATAAAACTTTGATCTTCATCCGGAATAAATCCTTTAGGTGTTGTCATAGACATCCATGCGAACAATCCTCCGAAGGCTACAATAATGATCAATGCTACCCATTTTCTTTTTAAAAGGAATAACACAGCTTTTCCATAACGGAAAGTCAGTTTATTGAAGCTCGCATTGAATCCTGCAAAGAACCGGTCTTTGAAATTCATTTTTTCATGAGTTCCCGGATGGTGTTGTTTTAAGAATAAAGCACATAAAGCCGGACTTAATGTCAATGCATTTACTGCTGAAATAACAATTGCAATCGCCAGCGTCAATGCAAACTGCTGATAGAATAATCCTGTGGAACCACTCATAAAAGCCACCGGAACGAATACCGCTGACATGATCAATGTAATCGAAACAATAGCTCCTGTGATCTCACTCATAGCCGACATGGTAGCCGCCCTCGGATTGAGTTTTTTATGTTCCATTTTAGCATGAACCGCCTCTACGACAACGATCGCATCATCAACCACAATACCAATCGCCAGCACCAGAGCAAACAATGTCAGAATATTAATAGAGAATCCAAAAACCTTCATAAAGAAGAACGTTCCCACAATCGATACCGGAACTGCAATCGCCGGAATTAAAGTAGAACGGAAATCCTGAAGGAAGATATACGCCACAATGAAAACCAGAATAAATGCTTCTATCAGGGTATGAATAACCTGTTCTATGGATTGATCCAGCGCGTCTTTTGTAGCATAAGGAATTTCATAATCCATTCCGGCGGGAAAGGATTTTTCCAGTTCTTTCATTCTTTCCTGAAGAGCAATCTGCACTTCATTGGCATTAGATCCAGCCATCTGGAAGATTGCCATTGTTACCGAAGCTTTTTTATTATAATTGGAAGAAACCGTATAACTATACGCTCCGAATTCTACTTTGGCTATATCTTTTAGTTTTAAAACAGAACCATCATTCAATGCTTTAATCGTAATATTTTCATATTGTTCAGGCTCTGTAAATTTTCCTTTGTAGCGAAGAACATATTCCATGACCTCTTTACTTCTTTCCCCCAATCTTCCAGGGGCTGCTTCAAGATTTTGAGTCTGAATAGCACGGGAAACATCGGATGGAGTAAGATTGTAAGATGTCAGTTTATTGGGATCCAGCCAGATACGCATAGAATAATCTTTATTTCCGTATACCATAGCATCTCCTACTCCTTTTACCCTTTTCAGTTCCGGAATGATATTGATTTTCGCATAATTTTCAAGGAAAAGATCACTCATTGTACCGTCTTTACTGGTCAGAGAGACCATCGCAATCATACTGTTCTGTCTTTTCACTGTCGTAATTCCTGCCTGAATTACCTCTGCAGGAAGCTGATTGGTAACCTGCGCTACTCTGTTCTGAACGTTAATGGCAGCCTGATCAGGATCTGTTCCTAATTTGAAAATAACAGTGATACTCAATGTACCGTCATTACTGGCTGTAGAAGTAATATAGTCCATATTTTCCACTCCATTGATGGCGTTTTCCAATGGTGGCGCTACAGATCTTGCAATCGTCTCAGCGTTGGCTCCCGGATAAGCAGCTGTCACCATAACTGTAGGGGGCGCAATGTCCGGAAATTTGGTAATCGGAAGGCTTACCATCCCGACAATCCCGAGAATAACAAGCAATACGGAGATAACCGTTGCCAGTACGGGTCTTTTTATAATTTTCTTTAACATGATTTCTTCTTAGGATTTTTTCTGTTGAGCATTTTTCTTTTGTGCCACTACAGGAGTTCCCGGCTGTAGACGGTCAAAACCGCTGGTGATATACTCATCTCCTGCCTTAAGTCCTTTGGCTACAATGAAATTATCCCCGGCCTTTCCGTTTACTTCAACCGGAAGCATTGCCGCTTTTCCCCCCTGAATCGTGAACACAAAGACTTTATCCTGAATGGTTCTGGTAGAAGCAATCGGAAGTAAAACAACATTGCTGTAGAACTGATCCAGTACAATTTTACCAGTGTTTCCACTTCTCAAAAGATTGTTGGGATTGTTGAATTTCGCTCTTAGCGTGATTGATCCGGTTGTTTTATTAAACTGACCTTCCACCGCATCAATCTTTCCTGTCTCAGCATATTTTTCACCTCCTGAAAGCAATAATGATACTGCCGGTGTATTTTTGATCACCTCATCAATATTGCTACCCGTGTATTGTTTCTGGAAGTTATTAAAATCATTTTCGCTCAGACTGAAGTAGGTATACACCTGATGAATGTCTGACAGTAAAGTAATCGGATCCTGATTACCCGGCGTCATCAAACTTCCCAGACGATAATTGAATCTCCCAATAAATCCGCTCACCGGAGCTTTAATAGTAGAAAAGTTTAAATTGATTTTTGCAGATTCAATAGTGGAAGTAGATTGGCTTACTGCCCCACGTGCCGCATTATAAGATGCTTCAGCTTCTTTTACCTGAATTTCGGAAACCATTTTGTTTCTGAATAGTTCTTTTTTTCTGTCCAGATCAATTTTAGAGGTTGAAAGGTTGGCCTGAGCGGTAATCAGAGCTGCCTGAGCACTTTTCAGCTGTTCACGAAAAACCTGATCTTCAATTTTGAATAAAGGCTGGCCTGCTCTCACAAAATCACCTTCATCTACAAAAATTTTGCTTAAATATCCTGTTACCTGAGGTCTGATTTCTACATTGGAGACGCCCTCGATAGATGCTGCATATTCTCTGGAAACAGAAGCGTCTCCCTGTGTCACTTTTGCCACTGGTAATTCCGGAGCCTGCTGCTGATAGCCTTGGTTTTGATTATTTTTCCTGCATCCCGCCAACACGATCAGCGAGAGGAAAAGTAGAGTTGATTTTTGAATAAAAAATCTTTGCATAACAATAGTCCTTTTAAATTTCCGCACAAAATTCGAACGAAAAAAATTCAATAGGATTATTCGAAAAACTCCTTGTTTTGTCAAAAAGACTCCTTATTTTCAAAATCATGATAAATATCATTCATAGACAACATAAATGATAATATTCAGTATTTTAAATCAAAATAATAGTTTAAATTTGGTAAAAAGACGTCTTAAATTTATAAATTACTGATTATCAATACAAATCATCTTTTCTATATTCCAGGGGAGATCTCCCTACGTGTTTTTTAAAAAACTTACTGAAAGACGCCTGATCTGAAAACTTCAATTGTGACGCCACTTCACCAATATTCAGGTTGGGATTTCTTAGCAGTAATCTGGCTTCTACAGCTAAAACCTGATGTATAATATCTCTCGGAGATTTAAAGACTGTTTTATTGATTACTTTCGTAAGGTATTTGCGGCTGATAAAAAGTTTATCTGCATAGAACTGAACATTATGTTCTTCTTTAAAATGATCCTGAACCAGCTTAAAGAAACTGGTCGTCAGCTCATCTTCTCTGTTGGTTACAACATGAGGTTTTTCTATTTTCTTAAAATAATTATCAATTTCGTAGATCACCAGCGAAAAGTGATGCCAGATCATTTCATTGAAATAATAGTTATCTTTTTCCTTATCGTTCAAAACCTTAAGCTCATCGAGATGGAAATTTATTTTTCTGTATACATCCGGTTCATTTCTTATGATGTGGGTAGGATCTGACGAAAGGCTTTTCAGAACATTGTTTGATTTATAATTAAATCCTGCATCAGAAATAAAATTCAATGAAAAGAAAATATATTTAGCATTGTAATCTTCAGAAATTTCATCCACCCAAAAAGTTTCTAACATCGGACAAAAAACAATATCGCCCCTGGAAACTTCATAACTCTTGTCATCCAATCTGAATGTGACTGCTCCTTTCTGTACCATAAAAATGCAGAAATAATCTGAACGGTAAGGAATGTTCGGCTGTATGATATAATTAACCTTATCAATTTCCATCACAACAAATTCCTTGACTCTAAGATCAAACTCAACTTGCTGAAGAACTTCATCAAAAGCTAGCTGCGAAACAAAATCAGGTTTAGGCTGGGATTTTTTAGGCATTGGAAAAAAATTAAATACGAAGGTAGTGGAAAAAGGAAAAAGAGCCAAGAAAGGCAGATAATTGAATTTCACTTTTTATGGTTTCCTAAACAACTATCAGCAATTCCTTATCGTAGCCGTTATATTTTTCATCGATATATCCATGAGGATTACAAATCACCTCTGTTTCTCCGATCTTATATCTGCACGGCGTATGAATATGCCCGTGAATCCAGTATAACGGTTGGTATTCTGTAATTAAATCTTCCAGATCAGAAGCATAGGCGGCTGTTAGCGGATCTTCTTTGTAATGTTCGGGAACAGATTGTATGCTGGGTGCATGATGGGTAACCACTATATTTTTAAGTTCTTTCGAATCTTCAAGGCTTTCTTTTAACCATTGTTTTGAAAGCTGATGAATTTTAAAGGTATCCAATGTTCTCATTTTCGAATAGGAAGGATCCCGACGGATCATTTTATAGTCATTCATTTTAGGCTGACAAAGCATTCCGTATTGAACAGGATTTCCGAAAATTGAAAAATCCGTCCATAAGGTAGTCCCATGAAAACGAATTCCTTCAATATCTACAAATGCATTTTCCAGCACATGAACATTAGAATTCAGCGCTGTTTCCTTAATCTTATTGAGTGTTTTCGGATATGAACCTTTATAGTATTCATGATTGCCCAAAACATAGATTACAGGTTTATCAGGTATTGTCTTTTTAATCCACTCAATTCCTTTGATTCCCAAATTGACATCACCTGCCAACACAACCATATCCGAATGATCAAAACATAATTCCGTACTTCCAAATTCCCGATGAAGATCGCTGATGACCTGTATTTTCATGATATATGCTAAAAAAACAAAGGTAGTGAAGGGAAATAGAATAACAAAAAGTCAAAAAAAGAACCGGCACCCAAGCACCGATTCTTTCGTCATATAGTTTGTATATTTTTAGACCGCTTGTTATGAAACAGCAACTTCCGCCTCCTTTACTTTTAAGCTTTTCACTATAAAATAGAATAACATTCCGAGGGCTAACAGAGCGTAACCGATTAAAATAATCAGATTCAGGCTTCCCACTGACAATTCTGATGGAAAGATCTGGCTCATTAACGTCATGAATGACAGTCCAATTCCTGCTCCTAAAAAGTAACTTGTAGAGCTCAAACTTGATGCTAATCCGTAATGTGCAGGTTCAACATCCTGAATTCCCATTACTGAAAGTGCGGTAAAACAAAACGTCATTCCTACTCCGGAAATACACGCAGCTCCCAGCAAAACCATTGTTAGCGGATGCCCTGTATAAACAGAAATTAAGAGTAATAATCCTCCAGCCAGCATAAACAACCATCCTAGAACACCCATTTGAGAAGAGCTCAAACGTTTTGATACATGGGGCAGAATAAATTTAGCCGTTAAAGCCGATATGATACTGAACGGAACAAGCATTAATCCTGCTGAAGCGGCGCTGTAAACCATATCTTTCTGAAGCATCAATGAAATCAGGAATAAAAATCCTATAAAAAATGCTCCCAAAGTAAAGAATACCGCATTGGAAACCACCAAAGATTTGTGCTTAAATAATTTCAAATCTACTAATGGTTCAGCAACAGATTTTAGTCGGTAATAGACCATAACAAGAAGGACTAATGCTAAAACCAAAGAACCTGTTACCAGGAAAGGCTGTTCTTTAATATGAACCAATTCATGGGTTCCGTACGTCAGGCTTAATAATCCAAGTACCATCAATATTCCTGAAACCAGATCTGTTTTCTGAGCGGCTTCATTTTTCTCATCTGCAGGCAGATAATAATAAGAGAGTACAAGTGTTATTAAAAGAATAGGAACATTGATCAGGAAAACCCAATGCCAGCTCAGGTAAGTACTGATAATTCCTCCTACGGAAAGACCACTTCCGGAACCAATGGCAGCAAATGAACTGAAAATTCCGATAGCACGGTTTCTCTCCTGCTCTTCTCTGAAGGTATTGGTTACAATGGATAAAGCTGATGGCATTACCAATGCAGCTCCCAATCCCTGTAAAGCACGGAATATTGCCAGCACCTCAAAGTTTTGGGATAATCCTGCTCCTAATGAAGTCAACATAAAAATCAGCGCTCCCCATAAAAACATTTTCTTTCTTCCGATCTGATCTGAAAGCTTTCCTCCAATGATCAGAAATCCACCAAAGAACAGTACATATAACGTCTGCAGCCACTGAACGGTTTCTGCTCCGATTTTAAACTGCTGCTGAATAGAAGGAATTGTTAAATTAATAATGGCAATATCCAAAGCCTCCACAAATGTTCCTACCGATGCTAAAATTAATATCAAATTCTTCCTTGTATCCATATATTCAAATTTCCTGCAAAATTAAAATTAACAGAACATATATAAAAATTTAACCTTAAATTTGGAACGATATTAAAAATAATAAATATTTAAAAGAACAAAACACCTGATACATTAAAAAAAACCTATAAAAACAGAACAAAATGGCAACTGAAAATTATATTCCTGATGAAAAAGACTTATCCATCCTCCGTTTGCTTCAGAAAGATGCGAAGATGAGTGTCCGTGATATTTCGGCAAGAATCAACTTAAGTCCCACTCCTACTCACGAACGTATCAAACGTATGGAAAAGCAGGGAATTATTAAAGAGTATACTGCTGTGGTAGACCGTAAAAAAGTCAATAAAGGAATGATGGTGATCTGTATGATCGCTTTAAATGTTCACAATAAGAAAACAGCTGGAAAATTCATTGAGGAAGTCAGCAAACTGAAGGAAGTAGTAGAGTTTTACAATATCAGCGGAGATTTTGATTTTATGCTGAAGATTCTCGCTCCCAATATGGATGAATTCCATGAGTTTTTTGTGAATAAATTATCAGAAATTCAGGGGATTGGACAGACGAAGAGTATTTTTGTGATGAACAGCATTAAGGAAAGTGCACAGATTGTTTAAACTAAAAAAGCAGCTATGTAAAATACACAGCTGCTTTTTAGCTTAAACCAGAATTTTCTGAATTATTTTGTCATTACTTATTTCCAGTAATTCCAGACTGAACCGTCAAATACCGCCAGTGTTTTGCTGGTGGTATCATAGCAGATCATACCTGGGTAGGGATTTTTTACATTAAGATGAGGTGCTGCTATTTTAGGAAGAATCATTGCTTTATTCTGAGATTCCAGAACCAGTACACCATCAGCAGGGCTTGTACTATCTCCCATAATAACTCCTTTACCTGTCTCTGCAGAATTATTAACAACAACTGCACTTGAATTTCCGGCATCCGATAAAGATTTCCAGACATCATTTTCGTACACTTTTACTTTGCTATCTGTAACATCAAAAATAAATGTTCCATTCGCTAAAGATCCCGTGGAAAATCCGGATGTAGCAGGAAGAATTAAGCCTTTTGTGTTTCCTGGTACATTATCAAAATCCAATACCGTACTCCCTCCATCTATAGTTTGCTTGCCAATGGCTATTTGAGCGAAGGATGAGTTAAAAACTATCAGAGCAGCTATTATACTTATGTTTCTTATATTTTTCATACTATTTACAGCTAGATTAATCATTACAGCTTCTTTGCACACATTTCCATTCAGTTCCGTTATAAAGTTTCACACACTTATCCTGAATATCGTAAAGAAGCATTCCTTCTTTTGGCTCTGCGATGGCATCTCCGGATTGCTGTGTCTGACTTACATGCTGAACTCTGGTAATGACAAAACCTTTATTTTTCGATTCCATAGCTAAAAATCCGTTAGGGATATTTTCCGGCCAAGAATTGCTTTTCTGCTGAATGGTAATTCCCAATTTGGTAAATCCATCGGGTGTTCCGGAAAGTCCCGGTTTTGTACAGAACCCATCGATATCATCAATAATCACCGGAGCATTTCCACAACTTGTTTTATCTTCGGATAATCCTTCAGGCCATAAGGTTGGACACATCGTTTTTATTGCATTCGGACCACAGAAACTGGAATTTCCCATTCCTAATCCTGTTACAGATCCCATAGCAATGGCTACAATCTGACTGTCGTCACTGATGATAGAAGCTCCTCCACCTCCACTTACGTCTGCTTTTGCAATACAATATGCTTTTCCGGTAGGAATTCCGATATATTCAACTGATGGATAAGTGGTAGACTGCTGGGTAAATGTCCCACATATTTCTACAACACTATTGGTTCCCAACTCAATAACAGAAGTTGTTCCGGGATAAAAGCCTCCAAAGGTAGGATCTTCCTGAATCACTGATCCTACAAGAGATAAAAAGGATTTGGTTCCTAATGTAATTTTTGAATTTTTCTGTGATCCGAAAGTTCCCACTTTCACTGTTCCTGTAGATTGCACACTTGCTCCGTCCCCAATCTCCAGAACTCCGTCAACCTGAATGCTATTAGACTGCAGCTGTCCGGATTGAATGACAAGTGCTGCTCCGTTCGGAATACTGATATTTGTACTTATATTAAGGGTTCCGTTAAGGCAATAAGTATTTCCGCTTATCATTGTCTGTCCGGTATAGGGAATGCATTGAGCGTAGGCTAAAGCACTGAAAACAAGCATTAATAAAAATGTTATTTTTTTATCAATACTTAAAAAAAATAAGTTATTCATGTATATTTATAATATTTTAACAGATTATCATCGTTTTAATGAAAAATATTTAAATTTTCAACATCATCGACGGACTATTAAACAATTAACATACCAAACACGTGTTTAATTTTTCTATCATTATCAAACACTTCATCAGAATGTAATTTTTACAACTCTATTAAAAACAACTAAAAAACACTATGCATTGATGAAAATATGCAAAGGTTAAATAGTATTTTTCCTTCATCATGTGATCTCAGTTTAATAGAAAAAAAATGCCATGTTCTTATGTATTTCTTTCCTATTTAAAATCCAGAATGACCAAAACAACGACAAATTTTATCACAATCTGCTTTTATTCAGTTTTTCTATCTGAATAAAACGATAGATAATCTGAATAGCAGACCTCATCGAAAATCTGCATTAAAAAACGTAAATTTGCAGCATGAATAACGATACGATCTGTGCGCTGGCTACCGCCAATGGAATAGGTGCTTTAGGCATCATCCGAGTTTCAGGAAATGAGGCTTTATCTGTAGTTCAGAAAAGTTTTCCGGCAAAAAAGCTGGAAAAACAGAAATCCCACACCATTCATTACGGTTATTTTATGGATGAGGAGGAAGCTATTGATGAAGTAATGCTTTCAATTTTCCTGGCTCCGAAAAGTTTCACCACTGAAAATTCTGTGGAAATTGCTTTTCACGGCTCTCCGCATATCGGAAAACGTATTCTTGAAACCCTGATCAAAAATGGGGCTAGAATGGCCAAAGCAGGAGAATTTACCCTCCGTGCTTTTATCAACGGAAGAATCGATCTTTCTCAGGCAGAGGCAATTGCTGACGTGATTGCTTCTGAAAATGAAGCTTCAAGAAAGGTTGCCATCAATCAGTTGAAAGGGGGAATTACCAATGAAATTTCCTTATTAAGAACTGATCTTCTGAATTTTGTTTCCCTGATTGAGCTGGAACTTGATTTTGCCGAAGAGGATGTAGAGTTTGCAGACAGAACTGCGCTGAGCGGATTATTAGATAAAATTGAATTAAAATTAAATTCTCTGATTGAAAGTTTCCAATACGGAAATGCCATTAAAAACGGAACCGCTGTTGCTATCATCGGAAAACCGAATGCAGGAAAATCTACACTACTAAACTCTCTTCTAAAAGAGGAAAGAGCGATTGTAAGTAATATTGCAGGAACAACGAGAGATACGATTGAGGAAGTTCTTCATATTAAAGGTCACGCCTTCCGATTGATCGACACTGCAGGACTTCGTGAAACGGTGGATGAAATTGAAGCAATCGGGGTAAAAAAAGCTAAAGAAAAGGTAGAAAACGCTAATATTCTTGTGTATCTGGCTGATGCTGCTACGGAGGATTTTTCGGAGGATATTGAAATGATTCAGTCACTTTTGAGAGAAGATCTGAAACTGATTATCTGTGCAACAAAAATTGATGAGGTTATTCCAACAAAATACGAAGCGGTAGAAAACATCTTCAGAAATGCGATTTCCCAAGAGTTTGATTTCATAAAAATTTCAGCTGTAGAAAATCAAAATATTCAGGATCTGAAAAATGAACTTTCATCCTATGTGGAGCATTTAAAAACTGAGGAAAATAATGTTGTAATCACCAATCAACGTCACTTTGAAGCCCTAAGAAAGTCTTTGGATGCTGTTGACAAAGTGAAAGAAGCTATTTCGTTCCAGATTTCTACAGAATTGCTGGCTTATGAGCTCAGAAATGCCCTGGAACATCTCGGAGAAATTTCAGGAGAAGTTACCAACGATGAAGTATTGGGGAATATTTTTTCTAAGTTTTGTATCGGAAAGTAGGACATATAAAATACAGAACGAAAAAAAAACGTTCATTCTAAAAATTCAGATATATCCTTAGCTCAAATCAGATTTGTATGTACTAAGGATAATCTTTTTTAATATAAGAACTAATTTAATATAAAAACTAACTATCCTTTCAACGCTTCTTTTACATATTGCTTCCTTTGGCGGGATATTGGAATTTTCTGATCTGTATGGGCTAGAATCAAATATCCTGAATCTTCATTAAGAATACTTACTACATGCCTTTTATTGACAAGGTGTGACTGGTGGCAGCGTATAAACCCGAAAGGCTTGAGCATCTCTTCATACTCATATATTGGTTTGGAAATTACGTGTACCGTACCATCTGTTAAGAAAAAAGTAGTATAATTATTGGATGACTCACACCGCAAAATATCCTGAACCAGGACAAATAATGTTTCTTTTTGGGAGGGCAGCGCTATTTTTTTATGATCAAGAGGCAATTTATTCTCCAATAATTCCATAAGATTACCAAGCCTTGTCTGATGTGTTTTGTTCGTAAGAGAAAACTCAATTTTCTCTACTGCAGTTTTTAATTCATCAATATTAATAGGCTTCAGTAAATAATCCAATGCAGAGAATTTAATCGCCTGTATTCCATAGGAATCATAGGCTGTCACAAAAACAACATCAAATTGAGGATTTTTAAAATATTTTAAAAGTTCAAACCCATTCTTCTGAGGCATTTCTATATCAAGAAATATCACATCAGGATTTACCTTCTCAATAACAGCACAGGCTTCATCTACAGAACCCGCGATCCCAACAATATTTATTGAAGGACAATATTTGGTTAACAAGGATTGCAAGTTACTGATGTTGATGGGTTCATCATCCACGATTACCGCATTAATCATTATTGATCCAGTTTTTAAAAGTTAAAATTACCTGAGTACCTTGGTTGATATTTAAAGATAAAAAAATCTGTTGGTCTGTATACATCTTATTAATGGTTTCTATTCTTTCACGGGTAAGAGCCAGTCCATAACCTGTAACAGAAGTTTTATCTTTCCATGTTCCGTTATCTTCTATCAGTATAATCATATCCTCCTCCTCTTTCGTACATGCAATCCGGAGTTCTCCTTTTTGTTTGAGCGTTGATACACCATGTTTAATAGCATTTTCGATCAAAGGCTGCAACAATAATGTTGGTATTTCGATGTCCGTTGCAGGTAAATCTGCAGGCACTGTTATTTCCCATTTAAAATCAAAGCGAAGGGATTCAATATTTAAATAGATCCGCATCATTTCCAGCTCCTGATCAAGACTATTAAAAACGTTTTTACTTTTAGATAAAGACTTTCTTAAAAGGACACTAAACTCTTCGAGATATTTATTGGCTTCATCTATCCGTTCTGTATTGACTAATCCCTGAATAGTACTCAAAGCATTGAAAGTAAAGTGTGGATTCAGCATTGATTGCAAACGTATAGCAGCCTCTTCCAATTTCTTTTGTTTAGCTTCCGATTTTTTAATTTTTTTCCTGAATTGCCGGGTAACAATATAGAATATAAGCCCTGACGATATAAGAAGCACCAAAATATAAATAATCACCGACTGATACCATTGTGGTCTGATCTTAATGTATTCCACTCCAGTACTTTGCATTTGGACTGTATAGGTGTATCTCAACTCATATTCTGTATTTGAATCCAGAATAAATATCTCTTTTGTATGCAGAACTCCGGAATAAATATTTTTTTTGGTCTTTAAATTAATTAACCGGTATTGAATTTCCAGGGTATCATTTTTAGATTTCCGCAACAATTCTATTTTTTTTGTACCGGATGGTAGAATAACATTAGGATATTGGTCTGTCGAAACTTCTTCTGCAGAGCCATTTTCTGAATCCTTCGTATTTTTCGGAATTATTTCAATTTCCGGAATAGATTTAATCCTTTGTATCTTGTATCGTTGAAGAAGTCTGTTTGTATTCTGATCAAATAATTCTAAAGTACATCCTTGTCCCACATCTAAAAAAATCTCCTGATGGGTCTGCCTAAGATTGGACTCTTTATGAGTACCAGTAAAATAAAACGTTACATTAATATCAGATTTCTTAAAAAGATCTGTAGTGTTTATAGTAACAAAACCACCTACTGTTGTTATATTACTATCCCATTTATTCTTGCCAACGATCTTTTTCACCCCTACCCCTTCTATAATAAGATATTCTTGTGTTTCTCCTTTTAAATTTTTTGCTGATGTGGTTACATTTAAAAACATCAGAATAACAAATAACGTATTGTGAATTATCGATCTCATTTTCAAACATTTGCTTTTGCTAAGATAATTAATTGACTTGTAAAACTATTGACCTTTTACAATATCGATCATAGCCTGCAGATCATTGCTAAGCTCACTTTCACTTCTAAACCCTACTGAGCTAAATTTTATCGCTCCATTTTTATCAATTACCACTTTTGCAGGAATTCCTTCTATTTTATAATTGTATTGGGTTACAAAACTCTTGGGATTATTCTTATCAGGAATATCTAGCAATACTTTAAATGTAAACTGATGTTTTTTCATAAATTTCTTTATCCTCTGTACAGTATTAGACTCCTCTTCTCTTGTTGCTATGTATAAAAAAACCACATCAGGATTTTTTTCACTTATTTTAATCATAGTGGGTAAAGATTTAATGCACGGTACACACCAGGTAGCCCAAAAATCCAGCACTACAACTTTACCGCGCAGACTTTTTAAAGACACTGTATTTCCGTCCAAAGTTTTTAAATTAAAATTAAAAGCCTGCTGACCAGTGATTATTTTCTTGGACACCTCCTGCACATATCTGCTGTTGACATTTTTTTGAATTGAATCCATGACTAGATCTGAATTTTTCCCTGTCAATTTAGTATAAAGTGTTTTAAACTGATCAACCATCACATTTGTAGCTCTGCCAAGTTCAGCCTCTCTCCGTAACAGTTTATAAGCTTTTTCATTATGATGTTCAGCAATCAATAAAGAACTGTATAGCTGCGTTGTCTCCGGCCTCATATTTTCCAGATCTTCATTTTGTAATGCTTTTTCCAGATAGTATAATGCTGTATCTGTTTTCCCCTGAGCATACAACACCTTAGCAAAGGTTTCATTATAGGGATATGCAGCCATTTTCATGAACCTGTCCCATTCTTTGGGATCAAAATAAGAAGGTTTGGCTTTTGGATCATCTTTATAGGATTCATACACCCGAATTGTGTTTTCTGCCAGTTTAACAGCATAATTTATATTTCTCTTGGATTCATATAATTCTTCTGCTGCCTCATTCATATAAGATGTCTTATTAAATTTATTTTTTATTTTACCGATATAGCGTTCAAAATTTTTGAAATCATCTTTTTTTAAATAAGCAATTGCCACTGATCCATTAAATACATCAAAACCTTCTTCATGCTTTAAGGTATCCAGCTTATATTTCTTAATAAGTTTTGCCATACCCATAATAATTTTATCCGGATCATTTTCCCGAATAACCATATTATAATCATTATCAAAACTCTTTTTTTTCTGTGCTTTCATACCTATCGAAAAGGCTGTTAAAAAACAAAATAACAATATTTTAAGTCCCATATTATATAGATTTAATAATTATACAAGGCAAAACTAGACATACAATTCAATGAATAGTTATGGGAATGTGGAAAGGGATAAGCAGGATGTGAATTTGGACTCAAAAAAGTAAAAGCATTCGATATGCTAAATCAAAAAATAAATGTCTCAATATTGAGATATTTGTCTTAAATTTGAGTCAATTAAAAATTAATGGATACTCAACAAAAAATTATTGATACAGCCATAATTGTTTTAAATGAGAATTTTTCGGCACCATTTGAAGAAATTGCTGTACGCTGTAACCTCAACCGCAGGACATTGCACCGCTACTTTAAAAATAGAAACGACTTATTAGAAGCTTGCAATAAAAATATGATGAAAGCCTGGGAAGAAGCAGCCATTAAAGCCTGCAACAGCTCCAGCAACCCTATAGAACAGCTGGAAAATTTATTATATGCCGGAATTGACAGCGGAACCCGGTATGCTTTTTTAATTAAGCTTAACGAAATTGAACCCACTTATACAACAGAAACAGGTGAAAACTATCTAAAAGCTAGAACCGATTTATTCAGCGCGATACAGAAACTGCAAAAAAAGAAGTTAATAGACAGTGAATTACCATTACCCTGGATAAGAATTCTTTTCACAAACAGCATCACAGCAACCATCACAGCATACAGATCCGGAGATATTGCGCCCAATGAAATAAAGAAACTAGCCTGGAGTTCTTTCAGCAGAAGTATAGGTTTACAACTAAATAAACAAAAATGATACATTCTTTTTTAATGATAGGCCAATCCAATATGGCCGGACGTGGGTACATAAAAGATGTTCCGTTAATTTTTGATGAACATATTAAAATGCAGAGAAACGGATTATGGCAGATCATGTCTGAACCGATTAATTTTGATCGTCCCAGTTCAGGTGTGGGTCTCGCTTCATCATTTGCTGCTTCCTGGAGGCAGGATAATGAGCAAGATGAGATCGGGTTGATCCCTTGTGCTGACGGAGGAACCAGTCTGGATGACTGGGCTGTAGGCGGTACACTCTTTGAAAATGCTGTATCAAAAGCCAGACTTGCCCAGCGAACAAGTAAAATTAAAGGAATTCTATGGCATCAGGGCGAAAATGACTGTTCACCGGAAAAGGCAGAGCAATATCAGGAAAAATTTTCTGTCATTATTGATGCTTTGCGCCATGAACTCAACATTCCTGAGGTACCTCTTATCATTGGAGGTTTGGGAGACTTTTTACCTGAGGGAATATTTGGTCAGTATTTCATTCATTATTCATTGGTCAATCGTGAGCTGGAGCTTTTTGCCAAATCTCATAAAAACTGTTTTTTCGTTACCGCAAAAGGACTTACTGCCAATCCTGACGATATTCACTTTAATGCCCACTCACAAAGATTACTGGGAATCAGGTACTATTATGCTTACCGAGGTCTTCAGCACGTTTTGGAACCTTTGAAGGATGAAGAAAGTATACTGGATTCAATCTATAAGCGTCCTTATACCAAGACAGAAAAAATAAAGCTGCTGGAAAATGAATTTGCGCTAGGGAATATTGAAAGTAAGGATTACTTAAACAAACTAACCGCATTAAGCCAGGAATAATAAAAATACTTTATGATCAGCCATAAAAAATCCAAGATCTTTCTGATATTGGATTTTTTTCTTCTCAAAAGATACAATAGATAAATTAACAAATCAACAGCAGCCTGCATTCTCCATCATTTTCCACAGGTGCTCTGTGTACGCAAGGCAAAGCCTGCTGATCGCGATGATCTACTGCCAGACGCCAAAGATTTCCTACTTCCAGATTAACAGGTTCTGCATTGGGTTTAGGCTGATAATGTAAATCGAAGAAATATTCTTTCAGAAAGGCTTCAAATTCTTCCTCCGGACCGTCGTGTAACTTTCTTAGCTTTTCACGAATTTCGGGAATTAAAACTTTCTGCTCTACCTGATCATTCGCTATGATGTCGCTTGCCGCTCCATGATAGGTACATAAAAAAGTATCTGTTCCAATGGGTGATCGGTCTACATGATATGAGTATACATCTGTTGAAATGAAATCCAGTTCTTCATCACGATCATAATATGTAAGCAAATTAAGAGATGGGGATGCTCCAAAATCTGACAATAACTGCATATCATTTAAGATGGTCTCCCGCGCAATACTCCCCTCTTCTGATAGCTGCAGTGCCAAAAGATCTTCAGGAAAAATTTCTGTAATATTATCTTCCGGCTGAAGTTTTGAGACAATTTCTTTAAAATCTCCAATAAGATTTCTGTGCCAGCAAATTGCATTCATAGCTTCATGAAAGTGAGTGCTTATAAGTTCAGAAAAAGAAGAAACCACTTCAATTTGGCTGTTGTCAGAAAATGTATTGCTCATATGTCGGAATAAAGAGTTTAACTGTTTAATTCTCTGCAAAAATACGGAATAGCTGATCAAAAAACTCTATTATAAAGAGATCCGGATATAAAATTCCATAAAAAAAACAGCGCCCTCATTCCGAGAACACTGCTTATATATAAGGTTATTAATTTTCAGTTTTGTTGTTTACTTCTTCAGTATTTTTTCTGTTACTGTGGAAGATTTTGTTTTAAGTTTAATGTAATATACTCCCGTCTGAAGAGAGGATAATACTACCTGTTCCTGTGTCATATTCAAAGCTCCCTGTTTTACGAACTGTCCCGTAGTTCCAAAGATTTCATAAGAAACCAAAGGTTCTTTACTTCTGATTGTAAGCACATCCTGAACCGGGTTCGGATATAATTGTATTCCTGCCTGAACAGCTGTTTCTTCTACCGACATCTGACTGCATGCTGATTTAGCATATTTTGTAATAAAAGATTGAGATTTTCCTCCCGTTACATTTACCGTCATCGTATTGACATTATCATTGGAATCTGTAAACAGCTGGTCATGAAAAAGACCGCCTAATACATAATTTCCGTCTTTATCTACAGCAATGGCTGTAAATTCATCCTGAACCTGAAAGTTACTATGAATCTCTCCGGTACCAATTACCGCTCCTGTATCTTTATTAAAGCGCACCAGCAAAGGATCTGATAAATCTGAATTGGGACGCGTCATTGAAAAACTTCCCCAAACCTCATTCCAGCTTCCTTTAGCATATGCCAGTTCATTTCCGTTCAATGCAATTTTTCCTTTCATGAAACGGTAAGCGGAAAAACTCGTAAGCCCATCCGGAACTTTTGCCCATTGTACTACTCCATCAGCATTAAGCTTCATCACAAAAGGAGTCTGCCCCTGATAGTTTTGTACAGGAAAAGAATAGTTTCCGAAAGTTGTAGGAACCGTTCCTGAAAAATAACGTCCTGAAATATAAATATCTGAAGAGCCTGAACCTTTGATAACAGAATGAATTTCATCATCCATAAATCCTGGTAAGCTATTATCAAATTCTTTTCTCCATAACTCTGCTCCGGTACTTCCATTAAATGCAAGCACATAAGCATCTTTTGTAAACGGAATATTATTGTACGAGAAATCTTCAAGATTACTGGTGTAGTTTCCAATCATTCTTTTTCCGGCCAGATAGTATCTATTTAAACTTTCATCATACAGCAGGTTTACTTTACCATCTGTTCCTCCCGCGCTTATTCCACCGGTAATAGGAAGTAATAAAGGAGTTCCGGGTGTCATATTTCCATTATCATAGTTGAATTTAACCAGATAGTATTGAAATGATGTAGTAAATGTTGATGGAACTGTAATTAAACCATTTAAATGAGTTCCTGCTCTGAACCCCATAACAGCATGAATATTTTTAGATGAATCCATATACATCATCTGCACATCACAACGTCTGCTAAGATAGCTGACATCTCCCTGCAAAGCCTTACTCCAGTCTAATGTTCCGTCAGAAGTTTTGTATTTAAGCAGATAACCCGCTTTATGCGCAGGTTCTACCGTCTGATCATAATATGTATACAAAGGCATGGTGTGAGCAGCATCAAAATGCATAGGAACAGCAGTAGGATCTCCACTGTATGAATTGTTATAAAGAGTAGCCATTACATATAATCCGCCATTATTATCTACTTCAATATGCCAGGCATTTTCACCATCTTCTGTTCCTCCGATAACGGTAGACCACAATGTATTACCCTGACAATCTGTAGCAAACAAAACAAGATCACGAAGTCCATAATTGGGTACAGCTACCCCATTCAGATTCTGACCTCCATTCCATACACTTGCGAGATAGTAGGTGTTATTGTTATTATCTACAACAATATCGCGTATAGATTCATCAAATTGGTAATTAAACCCCGGATCGGCAGAACCAGATTGTCCACCGGCCTGTTTTGCCCATTGCCACTGGTAAGTCTGACTAAAAGATAATACCGGCAACATAAGTAGCAATCCCCACAGTTTGTTTTTTAATTGTATCATATAAATTCATTTAATTATTACATACTATAAAAAAACAGTGCTCTCCGAAGAGAACACTGATTTATAAGTCACTAATTTTTAATTAGTTTTCCTTGTAATGATGTGTCTCCCGTTTGTACAATAACGATATAAACACCTTGCAGCCAGCCGGAAACTTCCACGTCTACCTCTCCGGAAGCCGCTTTCACTTCTTTACGGAATTTGACATTGCCCATGGCATCAAAAACTGTAATCTGTTTTGCTAGTAATTTTTCATCGCCTGTATTATACGAGATTTTCACTTTTTCCTTCGCAGGGTTCGGTATCATTTTCAGAGAAGAAACAGCAGTAGCAGTAACGCTTCTTGATGCACTTCTCATACCCATCCAGTCCGGATCTATCGCTTTAGTACTAAACTTACATGTTTCATTATAGAATAAAACCTCGTCAGTACCCTGGAAGTTTGGATTTGGATAGAATGCTAATGGATTTGCATTCATATCATACATTCCTCCTGCCGGAATGGTAATAATAGATGGAATATAAACTCCGTATCCATTAACACTTGTAACATTAAGACTTATCGGCTGACCTCCTGTGTTGTAAATAGCACCATAAACGGCGTAGTGATCTCCAACCCACTTCATTCCTTTAATTTCTCCTTTAATCTTACAATCTGTTTCGTATCCGCATTCTTTTCCTGGATAGTAATTCATGGTTCCGGATGTATACTGGCATCCTAAATGATTAACCTGTAATTGGTATGTACCCGGAGCTCCGATATATAATGGGAAAATGAAATTATTGTTTCCACTCTGAATACTGTTTCCAAACAACATCCAGTCATGGTGATCAAATACTCCTTTTGGTCCTATGATATAATTCTTCTCTCTAAGACATTCGTCATAGCATCCTGTAGGGAATACCCACATCAAGCTTTCAAGACTTAGTGGTACTTCTACAGAATTAGATACTTTACATCCGCTTGGCGCTGTATAAGTAACCTGGAATACACCACCTTCATTTACAGTGATTGACTGTCCTGACATTCCATTGCTCCAGTTATAATCTCCTGTAGATGGTCCTGATGCAGTTAGCTGAATTCTATAAGGCTGACAGCTCACAAGGCTGTAAGCTACCGTAACCGGTGATGGCGGATTGCTTACTGTAAGGGTAAAGTTTTTAGAACTTACACATCCTGATGTTCCCGGAGTTCTTACTTCAAGAGTATAAACATAAGTACCTGCAGTTAATGATCCCGTATTTAAAGTAATCGGATAAGGACCAGACATCCATGCAGGTGATGCTGGAGAACCATTTTTCTTCCATTGATATTCCAATGTATTATCGGTTACAAGACCACTTAGTATTGTAGAAGATCCTGCACAGATATTGGCTTTACCTGAAATATTTACATATGGAGCATTTTTAACAGTCACCGTTGCCGCTTTAGTACTCATGATGCTTGTTTTACAACCATCAGGCGATACCAATACCGGCCAGTAAGATCCTGACTGAGTCGGTGTGAATGTTATTGAATTTGGCGCTCCTGGCACTGGTTGAGAACCATTCATCCAGATATACTGGCTGGCAGTTCCTACAGAACCATTAAACACAAGTGTAGGAACAGATCCTGCACAAGCAACCACATTAATAGGTGAAATATTACCATCAATGAAGGCTTCTTTCACGCTAATATTAGCAACTGGTGAAATATACACACATCCGTTAGGAGTAGTGATTTTTAGCTGCACTGTCTTTGCACCACTTGTATTATAAGTAACTGTTGCACCTGATCCTGAAGCCACATATGCTGTGCCATCAAAAAGCCAGGTGTATGTATTAGCCGAGTTGTATCCCACCGCAGTGAATGTAATAGGCTCACGTACACAGATCCATGCCGGAACCAGGAAGTTGGTATTCGGAACTGGAGCTAATGTAACAGTTTGCGTAGTTGTACACGATGGCTTTCCTGGCGCAGACATTGTCATGGTGAAGGTATAAGTACCTGGCGCAAGGTTGTTGTAAGTAGCCGTCTGTCCTGTTTGGGTTGGCTGACCCGGACTAGTGAATGTATAGGTAATAGATGACTGATTGATCTCAAAAATAGTAGAACTATTGAAAAGAGTCACATTATATCCGCCTCCGCTACACACTGTGCTTACACTGAATTTAGGCTCGTAATTCTTTCTTACTTCTACCGCTTTGCTATACCAGCATGCACCATATCTTAAACGTACAAAAACAATATGTGCTCCTGCAAGAGTAGTTTGATATGTTGCTGTAGGCTGTCCCTGAGGGGAAGTTAAAGTAAGTACACTGTCTGATGACCACTCGATCTGATCAGGAGTTCCACTATACGTTAACCCTGAAGTAGAAATTGTGTTACAACCTGACCATGTAGCTGTAAAATTGATCTGAGGATTTGCAGTACAAGTTCCGCTGCTTGGGCATAGCTGGCTCACATTAATGTTCTGTGAAGAAACCACACAACCATTAATATCTACAGCCTGTACTCTATAGGTTCCAAAAGCGCCTGCTCCTCCTATAGTATAAGAATTGGTAGTAGCACCAGATATTGGTGTATTATTCTTGAACCACTGCCAAGAAACAATATTGGTAAGTCCTGTAGAACTGTTTGCCGTAAGCGTATACGGTGTCATTGTTGTAGGATCACATACCAAAATATTATATACCGGAGAAACTGTAATAATAGTTTCAGGATATATAGTAAAGTTAGCGCTTGCAGTAGGCTTATAGTTACATCCGTTAGTTCCTGTATAAGTTACTGTCACCGTTTGAGAAATGTTACTTCCTGAACCGTTCTGGATATATCCGTTATTCGGGAAGCTATAATTTCCAGATGGATTATACGTAGTGGTATAAGTAGTTCCGTTAGCAAAAGTGAAAGTTACACTCGTTGCTGAAGTGATAATTCCCTGATTTACAGTGAATGTAAGATTGGAACCTAAACAAAGCCCTCCAACATTCGTGAAGCTCACCACAGGAAGCGGCAATAAAGATACCGGAACACTGATAATTTTTGTTACTCCACACTTTACAACTCTTAAGTTCAGCGTAGTGCTGCTTGTTGAAGAAATTTCGTTGAAGTTTACAATGATATTATTAGTACCCTGTCCTCCTACAACACTTCCGAAGTTGGCACTTCCGAATGTCCATTCCATAAAGTCCGGAACAATCCCGTTCAGATTGGCAGTGAAAGTCTGAGTGCTGCTCGGACAGAAAGGACCACCCGGATTAGGATTGACCGTAATCGTATTAAGATCCAATGGCGCTACATTGAACGAAATCGGAGCTGAAAGACATCCTGCATTACTCATAGATTTATTCTGTGCAGACACTGTATATGATGAAGCACCCGTATTAAATATAACCGTTACAGAAGATCCTGCGTTACTCCCCTGGATTGTTCCGTTGGTAACACTCCAAACCGGTACCATTCCTGCATCAACAGAGCTGATGGTGTACACATAAGGTTTTCCAGGACACACTTTAGTCTCTCCTGAAATAGTTCCTGTAGGCGGCTGTGGAATAGGCAATACCTTAATAATTCTTGAATTACTTTCACAACCTCCTCCTTGTTTCACAGCAACAATAGTATAAGTACCTGCTGTTGTAAAAGGATAAGTAAATGGTCCGGATACCAATCCCGATGTTACAGTAGATCCTCCAGTGGTTACTTTCCAGATAACAGGTACATTAGGTGTTGCTGTAAATGTCTGGCTTGTTCCTGCACAGATTTCATCTGCACCACCGCTTATGGTTACCGGCTGTTCTACCTCGATATCAATAGAAGCATGTCCTTCACATGATAATAAAGTATTGAAATAAGTAGCTTCAAGGTGGTAAGTTCCTGGCTGAGTCGCTGAGAACACAATTTCGTTTCTCTGCTGGGTATTTACCAACTGACCTGCTCCAGGTCCTGATACATTCCAGTTAACTTTGGTTGTAGGCCACTGAGGAATAGAATAGGTATACTGCTTACCAGCACATACTTTCTCCTGACCTTTAACTTTTGCATTCTTTAAAATCACAGGGATTTTAACTGTAGTCCATTCAGGACAAGCACATTCAGACATGTACATTACATACCCGAAACCGTCCAATGGATCTACCTGATCCCATATTACTTCAATTTCATTTCCGTTATTGCTTACAATATTTCCACCAATAACTTTCCATTGACCTTTGTTACATCCATCCTGTGCATTGTATTTCTCAGTACTTCCTTCGCATACTACAGAAGCACAGTTGATCTGTACAGGGTAAGATTTCACTACCTTAATCTCTTTTTTAAATTTACTCTGGCATCCGCACTTATTGGTTACAGTAAGCTGAATGGTATAAGTACCAGGATTAGTGTAGACGTGAGACGGCTCAAAAGCAGTGGAAGTGGAAGTAGTTCCATCTCCGAACTGCCAGTAATAATTGACAATATCTGACCCTCCGTTTTGTTCAGAAAGGTTATCAAAATACACCGTTGTATTGTTACATACGGTATAATCCAGATTCAGCAATTCAAATTTAGCAATAGG
>Ga0157370_10001368_pt1 | contig 30183 bp, 30 predicted proteins | sample C35metaG_FD_113463 | JGI IMG/M metagenome (GOLD analysis project Ga0157370, IMG submission 113463) | Corn rhizosphere microbial communities from Kellogg Biological Station, Michigan, USA - C3-5 metaG | ecosystem: Host-associated > Plants > Roots > Rhizosphere > Soil | place: USA: Michigan...
CATCGGAGAACGGCAGCGGCACCACGTGCGGCGACGACGAGCCCGCCCATTCCGCGCCGCCGTCGAAGCGCAGCGAGTGCCTCCGGCTGTAGGTGTTGGCCAGGAAGTCCTGGTCGCCTCGTTGCCACAGGACTTCTGCGGTGTATTCGGACATGGTCGTCGTTCTCCGTGATGAGGTGTTCGTTCAGGGGCGCGGTGCCGAAGCGCGGATCTGCGCGGCGGTCACGGCCCATGCCTTCCCGAGCATGCGCGAGAGGTAGGAGCCCGACTCCCACCCCACCTGCTGCGCGACCGAGAGCACCGAGTCGTCGGTGCTCTCGAGCAGGTAGCGCGCGCGCTCCAGGCGCTTGCGCTGCTGGAATTCGAGCGGCGACGCGGCGAAGGCTGCCTTGAAGATCCGTTCGACCTGCCGCCGCGAGAGCCGGTGCCGCTCGGCGAACGCATCGAGCGAGAGCGCACGCGCGAGGTCCGCCTCGATGTCGTCGGCCAGCAGCGCCGCGAGCACCTGCGCGGGCGCGCCCCGGTCGTTCGGCTGCACGAGCGGATGGGCAGTGAGCCGCGCCGCCTCCATGACGAGTGCGCCGCAATGGGCGACGACGCGCTCCTCGGCCTCCCCCGCCTGCGCGAGCGACAGCATCTGCTGCGACAGCGCGGTGAGCCCCGCGCTGCCCGCGCGCATGCCCTGCGCTGGCGCATGCACGCCCTGGGCACGCAATGCCATCTCCCAGAACTCGGATTCCACGTACACCGCGACATGCGTCTGCCGCAGCGTCTGCGCGCTCGTCGCGTGGGCGGCGCCGGCAGCGAACCAGAGAAAGTGGCCGGGGGAAGACTGGAGTGGATCGCCCTGTGCATCGACGATGTCGAAGCGGCCCGCCAGCGGCACGAAGAGCATGTCGCAATCGTGCGCATGCGTGCTGGTCGCATAGCCCTCGCGCGCGTTCGCCACCATCGTTGCCTTGTGGGCGAGCCGGTCGATGAACGGCGAAATCCGCAGGCCGGGCGGGGCGTCTTTCGGTGGCATGGGCCGATTGTCGCCAATGTCGCTTTCGTGCGCGCGGGTGTCGCGATCCGGCGCACCCCGAGCGGCGCCTTCGACAAGACTAGCTCACATCCCACCGTCGATCCTGCAAGGAACAATCCTCATGACCCCCTCGTCCCTCGTGCGCGCCGGCCTCCGCCTGGCGACAGCCGGTGTGCTGACGGCCGCAGCGGCCGCACACGCCGCCTACCCGGCCAAGCCCGTGACCATCGTCGTGCCCTTCCCCGCGGGCGGCGGCACCGATGTGATCTTCCGTTCGGTGCAGGTGAAGCTGCAGGCCGAACTGGGCGTGCCGGTGATCATCGACAACCGCGCCGGTGCGGGCGGCACCGTCGGCACCGGCTACGCAGCCAAGGCCTCGCCAGATGGCTACACGCTGGTCGCCGCGACGACCACCACCATCGCCTCGGCACAGGCCGTCTACCCCAAGCTGCCCTACGACCCGCTGGCCGACCTCGCGCCGGTCGGCACGCTCGGCACCACGCCCTTCGTTCTGGTGGTGTCGCCCTCGCTGCCCGCGCAGAACCTGGCCGAGTTCATCCGCTACGCCAAGGCCAAGCCCGGCACGCTCAACTACGGCAGCATCGGCAACGGCACCGCGAGCCACCTGGCGGCCGAGCTCTTCAAGCAGCGCACCGGCGTCGACATGACGCACATCCCCTACCGCGGCGCGGCGCCCGCGCAGACCGACCTGATGGCCGGGCAGATCCAGGCGCTGTTCGACAACCCGGTCGCGCTCGCGCCGCAGGTGCGCGCCTCGCGCATGCGCGCGCTGGCGATCAGCCAGCCCTCAGCGGTGTTCCCCGAGTTGCCGACCTTCGAGGCCTCGGGCATCAAGGACTTCAAGCCCGAGCTCTGGTATGGCCTCATGGCGCCCGCCGCCACGCCCAAGGACGTGCTGCAGCGCCTGCGCACCGCGCTCGACAAGGTGCTGCAAGACCGCAACCTGCGCGCCGAGATGATGAGCAAGGGCGTCGCCCCGGAAAGCCTGAGCCCGGAAGCGTTCGCGCAAAGGATCCGTGCCGACATCGCGCTGTGGGGCGGCATCGCCCGCGCCGTCAACGCGAAGGCCGACTGAGGAAAAAGAACAAGGAAAGAAAGATGACCATGCAGCTCGTTCGCGTATTCGCCCTGCCCGGCGCCGACACCGGCGGCAACCCGGCGCCCGTCTGGCTCGGCGCCGACGACATGACCACTGAACAGATGCAGGAACACACGCGCCTGAGCGGCCACGAATCGGTGTTCGTGCTGAAGCCATCGAGTGCCGACCACCAATTCCGCATGCGCTACTTCGTGCCCCGCCACGAGATGGAGATGTGCGGCCACGCGACCATCGGCGCGCTGTGGCTGCTGCACGCGCGCGGCCTCTGGAACGGCGAACCGGTGGCGGTCGAAACCTTGAGCGGAACAGTCCGGGGCCGCTACGTGCAGGGCACAGTCGAGATCAGCCAGCCGCGCGCCGAAGTCCAGGTCGTGGGCGACGCGCTGGTGCAGGAAATTGCGCGCTGCCTCGGCGTGGAGATGCGGCAGATCGTCGGGCCGGTGCTCAACTCGGCGACGAGCCGCGTCAAGACGCTCGTTCGCCTCGAAAGCCTCGATGTGCTGCACACACTGCGCGTGGACCTGGGCAGCGTCGAGGCGCTGTGCGACCGGCTCGAATCAACCGGTCTTTACCCCTTTGCGCTCGTCGACGGCAATGGCCCTGTGGTCAGCGCGCGGCAGTTTCCGCGCTCGTCCGGCTATCCGGAAGACGCAGCCACCGGCATCGCTGCTGCGGCGCTGGCCTGGGGCCTGCGCGAACAGACGCTGGCGGGCGATGCGGCCACGCTCGTGACGGTCCGGCAAGGCGAAGCGATGGGCTCGCCTTCGGTGATCGGCGTGCGGCTTCCCGCACGCGGCAAGGAAGCGCAAGGCTGCTGGCTGCGCGGCGAAGCGCGGGCGATGTGAGCAGGCGGCGTCAGGCGCCCAGCAGCTTGACCAGCAGCGGCACCAGCAACGCCGTCGCGATGCCGTTCAACCCCATCGCGAGCGCTGAGAACGCACCAGCCGTCTCGTTCACCTGGATGGCTCGCGCGGTGCCGATGCCGTGCGCCGCCATGCCGACCGCAAAGCCGCGCACCGCGGGCTCCTTGATGCGCAGCAGGTTCAAAAGACCCGTCGCCATGATCGCGCCCGAGATGCCGGCCACCGCAGCCGCCACCGCAGCCAGCGACGGCAGGCCCCCGATCTTTTCGGCCACGCCCATCGCGATGGGCATGGTGGCCGACTTCGATGCGAGCGACATGATCAGCTCGTGCGAGCCGCCCAGCGCCCACGCGATGCCGATGGCCGAGACGATGGCCGCCACGGAGCCCATCAGCAGCGCGACACCGATCGGCAGCCACAGCCGCCGCAGCCGCGCGATCTGGCCGTAGAGCGGTACCGCCAGCGCCACGGTCGCGGGGCCGATCAGGAAGTGCACGAACTTCGCGCCTTCGAAATACGTGTCGTAGGGCGTGCGCGTGACGAGCAGCACCGTCACGATGACGACGACCGAAATCAGAACCGGATTGACCATCGGATTCGCGCCGCTGCGCCGATGCAGCCACAGCGCGCCCAGGTACGCCAGCAGCGTGAGCGACAGCCACAGCAGCGGCGACTGCGCAAGAAAGACCCAGATCTCGGAGAGCTTCGCCGGCGCAGTCATTCCGCATTCTTTCCGGTGATGCGGATCATCCAGCGGAAGGTGAGCGCGGTAACGGTCATCGTGAAGGCGGCCCCGACGATGCCGGCTGCCAGGAACGGCAGCCACTCGCGCCCCACCCGCTCGAAATGCAGCATGACGCCGGTCACGGCCGGAATGAACAGCAGCATCAGGTTGCGCAGCAGATGGCCCGAGGTGTCGGTCAGCGCCTGCGGCACGCCGCCGCGCACCAACAGCGCGATGAACATCAGCACCATGCCGATCAACGGACCGGGAATCGGCAGGCCCAGCCACTGCACGAGCAGTTCGCCGGCCAGTTGGCAAAGAAAGAGCGAGGTGATGGCGTAGAGCATGTCTTCAATCTTCGGTCGAAGCGGCGGCGCGTGTCCAGGCTTCCTTCAGCGCCTGTTGGCTCTGCGGCGGCAGCACACCCAGGCGCACGTGGCCCGGCAGGCCGAAGGAGGTGCAGTCGCGCAACTTGATGCCCTCGGCGCGCAGCGCGGCTGCGAGCCGAGGGTATGGCGTGTCGGTGCGGGCACAGAAGAAATTGGCGTCGCTGGGAAGGCACTGCCAGCCGAGCGATTCGCAAAGCGTGCGTTGCTGCGCCTTCCAGATGCGCAAGGTCTGCAGGCTTTGGGCAAGCCAGGCTTGCGCCTCGTCGCCGGTCCAGGTTTCAAGCAACGCGACACCGTGGACGCCGAGCGGCCACGACGGTGCCAGTCGTTCGAGCCGCTGCAGCAATGGATTCGCACCGACATCGTCGGGAGCGATCGCATAGGCAGCGCGGATGCCGGTGAGGCCCATGGCCTTGTTCGGTGTCCAGAGTTGCCAGACGCGGTTGCGCTGCGCGGCGTCGAGTGAAGCGCGGCCTTCGAGGCGCAGCGGCTCGTAGGCCATGTCGAGCACGCAGGTGCTGCCGGCCTCGGCATGCAGTGCGAGATCGGCTTGCGCCTGGCCCAGCGGGCTCGATGGCTCGCAGCACCAATGCAGCGCTGCGCCTTCATGCGGCTCGGGCGCGCGAAGCACCTGCAGGCCCCACGCCGACGCCGCACGCTCGTAGTCGCCGTAGCTGTGCGCCGGCAGCCAGACCCGCTGGCCACCGCCTTGCGCCACAGCAGCGCTGATGCGGTGGATGAATTCGCTCGCACTCGCCGCGATCACGATGCGTTCGCTCGTCACGCCATGGAAGGCGGCGAGCCTCTCGCGCAGCGCGGTGTAGCGCGGATCGGGATAGTGCGCCGCATCGGCCGCGCGCAACGCAGCCACCGCAGCCGGGCATGCGCCCACCGCGTTGCCGTTGGTCGAGAAGTCGTGCGGCGCCGTGCCAGTTTCATCGGGGCCGCCGTGCAGGCCAGGGGTGAATGTCATGGCCACCTCGCCATCGCAACGATGGCCGCCGATGCGAACACGCCGGCGGCCAGCACCGCCCTGCCGCCGAGCACCGCGGTGCGCCGCGTGTCCCCTGCCGCGGCTTTGCGGCCCTCGCCATTCAGGGTGTAGACGCCGGGCTTCGCAAGCCGCACGCCGACCAGCAGCGCCATCGCCGCCATCGGCCAGCCGCTGTTGGGCGACGGCGTACGGCGCGCCTCACGCCCCAGGTCCCTCGGCCATCGCCGTGCCGCCAGTGCCAGCAGCAGCACGGTGATGCGCGCGGGAAGCCATGAGAGCACATCGTCGGCGCGCGCAGCCCATTTACCGAGCCAGGTCCAGTCGCGCCCGCTGCGCAATCCACGGTAGCCCCACATCGCATCGGCCGTGTTGGCGAAGCGATAGAGAGCGGCGCCCGGCAGGCCGAGCAGCACGAACCAGAACAGCGGCGCCACCAGCGAGTCGTTGAGGTTCTCGGCCAGCGATTCGATCGCGCTCTCGCGCACCTCGCGCTCGCCGAGCGCGGAAACATCGCGGCTCACCAGCCGGGCCAATTGCGCCCGGCCCGCGTCGAGCGACTCGGCCAGCGCCGCCTCGACCGCGAGCACTTCGTCGCGCAGCATTCGCCATGCGAAGAGCGGCTTCAACAACAACCCGAGCAACACAGCCGCGGCCCATGCGGGGAGGTGCAGCGTGACGAGCGATTGCAGCAGCTGCGCCGCACACCAGACCGCCATGCCGCCGACGCACCACGTCAGCGCGCCGATGAAGAAGACCGGCAGGTCCACGCGCTTCACCCGGTGCGACTCCGGTGCGATGCGCGAGCCGATCCAGCCGAGGTACTGTCCCATCCACACCACCGGATGCAGACGCGCCGTCGGCTCGCCCAGCCAGCGGTCGATGGCCAGCGCGAGCCAGAGCGCCGCGACGGCGACGATGGCATGGGCGAAGGAGAGAGCTGGCATGGGCGCCGTCATTCTCGCGAATCAGCCGGCGGTGGCACCCGGGTGCTGCGCCCGGCCGCGCCGCCACTGCGCGAAGGCGCCGAGCGCGATGAGCAGCGCCGCGCCGAAGGCGACCCAGAGGCGGAGCACCACGCCCTCGGCCTTCGGGTGTGGTGCCTCGTCGGGCGTGGGGTCGAGCTTGAGGCCGGTCACGGGCTGGACGCTGCCGTCATGCGCGTTGGGCTTGTCGGATGTCGGCGCGGGCGAAGGCGCGGCGGCCGGTGGTGCCGCAGGCGCCTTCTGCGCCTCCACCGGCACGGCAACCCGCGGCGCCAGCTCCGCCTGCACGAAGCGCTGCACCGCCGTGTTGCGCTCGCGCAGGCCCGTGGCGCGCACCGCCTCGGCGTAGGCCTTCGCCAGCTCGCGCCGCGTCGCGGCATCGGGTGCCCAGTAGTTCAGCCGCACCGCATCGAGCATGCGCTCCAGCGTCTGCGCGAAAGCGGCGCGGTTGTCGCCTTCCAGCCATTCGCGCGTGCCCAGCTTGTATCGGTCGCGCACATACACATCGTGCAGCGACTGCCACTGGTCCTGCCGCACGGTGCCCGGCGCCGTGACCTGCCAGCCCCAGAGGAACTGCGCGGTCTTGAGCACCTGCAGCGTGCCGCTGTAGCCCTCGGCCTTCTGCGCCTCGATCCATTGCGGGTGCAGGTAGCGCGTCTGCATTTCGCGCGCAATGGCACCTGCTGCGGTGTCGGTGCGCACCGTGCCGGCGTCGCGCAGGTTCTGCACGTAGAGCGCCGGGTCTTTGCCGGTGAGTTGCCGCACCGCCTGCGCGATGCCGCCGAGGTACTGGAACGGATCGTCGTTGGTGAGCACGCCATACAGATTCGATGTGCGCGCCATCAGCGCCGCATCGACCTGCGCGAGATTGCCGGCGTACGCACCCGGCCGCGCGGTGCCGTCGAGCCCCTGGCCGTACGCATGGCCCATGCGGTCCATGTAGAGCTGCACCATCTGCGCATCGCCGCCGCCGCGCCGCTGCGAGGTCCACACGTCGCTCGCAAGCGCCGCCTCTTCGAGCCCGGCGCCGTAGCTGCCCTGCTCGTTCGAGAACACGCGCGCGGTCGACCAGCGTTTCGCCTCGGCCGGCGTGGCGCCTTCCGCGCGGAGCTTGCGGGCCAGCGCCTCGCTGTGCCGCGCGACGGCGTTGCCGGGTTCGTTCAGGGCGGCCACCTGCTGCACCGCCTCGTCGAGCCAGCGCATCACGTTCGGGAACTGGTCGCGGTACGAGCCGGTAACGCTGACCAGCACATCGATGCGCCGCCGCTTCAACACCGAAGCAGGCAGCACCTCGATGCCGGCGATGCGCCCGGCATCGTCCCAGCGGGGCTTCACGCCCATGGCGTAGAAGGCCTGGCTCTCCAGCACGCCCTGGTGGCGCGAGGCCTCGCCGGCCCAGAGGGTGAAGGCGATCTTCTCGGGCGGCTTGCCGGCATGGCCCTTGGCGTGCTCGGCGATCCACGCATCCATTGCGGCGACGCCGACGTCCCACGCGGCGCGCGTCGGCACGCGGCTCGGGTCGAAGCCGTAGAGGTTGCGCCCGGTCGGCAGGCTGTCGGGGTTGCGCACCGGGTCGCCGCCGTAGCTGGCCTTGAGGTAGCGGCCGTCGAGGGCGGTGAGCAAGCCTTCGATTTCTTCGTTGCGGGCGAGTGCGGCGTCGATCTTCCTGGCGCGCTCGGCCATGGTTCGCAGTGCTTCGGCTTTCGAGGCATTCGCGCCCATCGCGCTCGCGGCATCGGCATCCTTGAGCGCCACTTCGATCCATCGCACCGGACGCGAAACCGCGATGTTCTTCGCGTCGATGAGGAAGGCTTCATGGACGTCTTCGCCCAGCGCCGCGACCAAGGGCTTGCCGAGGATCTGCAGGATCGTCATGCGGCGCCGCTCCGCATCGGGCGCCTGCCCGAAGGTCGCCAAGCCCAGCGGCTGCGCGGTCTGCGTCAGCTCGTCCAGGTACGGATGCAGCACCGCGATGAAGCCCATGAAGTCGGCGCGAATGCGTGCAGGCGTCCATTTCAGGTCGCGGTCGTAGTGCTGCTCTACGAACTCCGCGGCAAGCTGCTTTTCCATCGCAGCCCTCACCGGCCCGAGCGACAGCGTCTGCCAATCGTGCATCCGCTCGTGCATCGCCTGCACACCCGGCCGAAAGCCCGCCGGCGCGAACATCGGCGTCGAATGGCTCACCATCGTCGCGCGGCCGCGGCGCTTGGCGGTCGTGGCCTCGCCGAGGTTGTCCATGATGTACGGGTACACGTTGGGCAGGTCGCCGAGCGCGAGCAGCGGATCGTCCTGCACCGAGCGCCCGCGCTCCTTGCCCGCCGACCATTCGACCGTGCCGTGCGTGCCCACGTGCACGACCGCGCTGGCACCGAACTGCGTGCGCAGCCAGAGGTAGGTGGCGAGGTAGCCGTGGCTCAGCGGAATCGCCGAGCGGTGGTAGACCTGCTCGGCCTTGCCCGCCACCTGCGTGCCCGGCTCGAAGCGCGGCGGCTGGCGCAGCACGACGACATTGCCGAACTGCACGCGCGGGATGACGAAGGCCGGCTCCCCCGCCACCGGCCGCAGCATGGTCGACGTCTCAGGCGGCCCCCAATAAGCCTCGATGCGGCGCTGCGTCTCGGCGGGCAACGAACGAAACCACGCGACATAGCGCGCCAGCGGCAGCGAATCGGCCAGCCCCTTGTCGAGCAGCGGCTGCAACGCATCGCCGCCATCGACCGGGTAGTACGCCTTCATCGTCGCCTGCACTTGCGCGACGAGCGCATCCGCGCCGGGTATCTCGGTGCGGTAGCCCGCCGACTGCATCGCCGCGAGCATGTTGTTCACGCTGCGCGGCACGTTGAGGAACGACGCGCCGAAGTTCGCCTCGCCCGGCGGGTAGTTGTAGACCAGCATCGCGACGCGCCGGTCCGTGGCCGGCGTGCGTTGCAGCCGCAGCAGTGCGGCCGCCTTGCCGGCCACCGCGTCGATCTGCGCGGGCAGCGGCTGAAGCGTGCCGGAGGCGGCATCGCGCGCGCTCACGAGCATCGGGTCGGTCATGCCGGCCAGTTCGCTCGGGCTGTAGTACGAGGCGATGTCGGTCTGCGCGAGGCCGTCCTTGCTCTGCGCCCACTGTGTGGCATCCATCGCGAGAGAGGGCAGCGTCTGGAGCACCGGCACGCCGATGCGTTCGAGCTCGGCCTTGCGCTCGTTCGGCGTGAAGACCAGCGAGGCGTTGACGATCAGGTCAGCCACGCGCCGCTCCTCCGCCCCGGTGGCGTGCGTCATGCGGAAGAACAGGTCTTTCTGCTGGCGCGGCCCGTAGAAGGCGTAGGCGCGCGGGCCACGCTGTTCAAGTGCGCCGATCAGGCGGTCGAGCCAGCCGGTGTCGTCGCCGGTCACGGTGGCGCTGTTGATGGCGATGGCGACGGTTCCCGCGGTGCCCGCGAGCCCGGCGATTGCGGAGATATCGGTCTCGACGCGCGGCCAGCGCGGATGATAGAAGCCCGAGAGCGGCGTCGGCACGGGCGACGGCAGGCCGTTCACGTCGTCGATCTGCGCCAGCGCCTTCATCGCGGATTGGAGGTTTGCCGTGCCCGCGAACCGCCAGTACGCCCGCAGCCGCTGGGCCCAGACCGCATCGACGCCGCGCTCGGCAGCAAGAGGCGCCGCGCTGGAGGCTTGCCCCTTGGCGACGAGCGCGAACTCGCCGATCAGCACATAGGGCACGTCACTGCGCGAAACCATGTCGCCGAACCGCGCCGCCGCGGCCTGCGCCACGCTGATGTGCGGCGCATCGATCACCAGCAGCCGCGCGCCCTGGAGCGCCGAGGCCAGCGCCTCAGGCGACTCCCTCGCAGCCGACACCACCTGCATCGGCAGCCCCACCTCATGCGCTGCCTCCTGCAACCGCACCACACGCGCCGGCGACACGAGCGACGTGCTCAGCACCACGATGCGCGAAGGCTCGTCCGGCTCGGCGTGCGCGCAGAACGCCAGCGCCATCCACAAGAGCCCGAAAAGAAACCGCGTCACTTCCCGCCCTGCGCCGCGGGCACCGCATCGGCCGGTACATAAACCATCGTGCCGTCCTTCAGCCGCCAGGCGGTGCCGGCTTTCTCGCCGTCGCCCTGCCCCGTCGCGCCGCTGGCCTTGAAGCGCGTGACCTTCTGCCCTTCGCGCGTGATGATCTCCATGTCCGGCTTGCCCTCGTTGCGGATGATCGTGACCTTGTCCTGCGCGAACGGGTTCATCGGGTTGTTGATGACCGCGATCATCAACATGCCGATGACCACCATGAACACGTCGATCAGGTTGATGGTCGAGAGCACCGGGTCGTCGTCGTCGCTGTCCAGGCTGCTCAAGATCGAGAACTGCCTCCGGCTCATGACAAGCGGTCCCGCGCATCGAGCACCGTCACCAGCTCGCGCATCAGCCAGCGCCGGCGCACGGTGTAGACCACGAAGGTGATCGAGGCCGAAGCCAGCGCAACGATCACGGCGGCGAATGCAGGCGCGAGGCTTTGCGCCACGCCTTGCGATTCGCCCGAAGCAACGGCGACCAGTGCCGGCCCCATCGGAATCATCGTGGCGATCAGCCCGAGCATCGGCGCGACACGGCTGCACAGGCGCACGCCTTCGAGGTGCTTCAGCACCACCAACTCCATCTGCTCCTGGCTCGCGTGGGCATGGCGCTGCAGCACCAGCGCGCGCGACGGGTCGCGGCGGCGCTGCAGGTACTCGATGCCGAACGCGCCGAGGCAGTACACCGCGTAGACGAACGACAGCAGCACGCCGAGCGTCACCGGCCAGAGGAACAGGCGCGCGAGTTCGAAAAGAACGGTATCGAAGGCCAGCATCAGGCGGGTTCCACGGAAGACGGGGTGAGGGAAAACAGGTCCGACGGCTGGCCCCAGCGTTCGTCGAACACCAGCGCCGAGAGCGGCTCGCGCCGCGCCCAACGTTCGCGCTGCAACATCGGCTCTTCGTAGAAGCCATGCACCGGACCGAGGCACAGCAGCGCGATGGGCTCGGCGCCTTCGGGCAGGCCGAGCAAGGTGCTCAGCTCGGCCGGATCGAACAACGACACCCACCCCATGCCCAGCCCTTCGGCGCGCGCCGCGAGCCAGAGGTTCTGGATGGCGCAGGAGGCCGAGGCCAGGTCCATCTGCGGCAAGGTGCGGCGGCCGAACACGTGCCTGTCGCGGTCGTCGGCGAGCGACACGGCCAGCAGCTCGGCCGCATCGAGCAGGCCCTGTACCTTGAGGCGCATGAACTCGTCCTCGCGCTCGCCCAGGGCGCGCGCCGTGAGCACGCGTTCGCGCTCGACCGCATCGTGCAGGCGCCGGCGCAAAGCGGCATCGCGAATGCGGATGAAACGCCACGGCTGCATGAAGCCGACGCTGGGCGCGTGGTGTGCCGCGTCGAGCAGCCTCAGCAGCACCTCGGGCGCGACCTCGCCGCCCGCGAAGTGCCGCATGTCGCGCCGCTCGCGGATGGCGCGGTACACCGCCCTCGCCTCGTCGGCCGCGAATGCGTGCGGCTGCTGCGGCATCGCGTTCAATCCTCGATGCCGCGCTGCGCCGGGATGCCGGCCTTGAACGCGTGCTTGACCAGCGTCATCTCGGTCACGGTGTCGGCCAGCGCGATGATCTCGGGCGGGCAGCGGCGGCCCGTGAGCGCCACATGCACGTGCTTCGGCCGTGCGCGCAGCGTTTCGAGCACGCCTTCGAGCGGCAGCCAGCCGTAGATCAGCGGATAGGTGATCTCGTCGAGCACCACGAGGAAGAATTCGCCCGACAGGATCGCGGCCCTGGCCTTCTCCCAGCCGTCGCGCGCAAGCTGCCCCGAGCGCTCCAGGTCCTGGCTCTTCCAGCTGAAGCCGTCACCGAGCCCTTCGATGGGAATGCCGATCTGCTCGAACATCCGGTGTTCGCCGAAGCGCGCCGAGGGCACCTTCATGAACTGGTAGATCTTCACGGCCTTGCCGCGGCCGTGGGCGCGCAGCGCGAGGCCGAAGGCCGCGGTGCTCTTGCCCTTGCCATCGCCGGTGTTGACGATGACGATCCCGCGGCGCTCGCCTTCGGGCTTTTCGTAGGGCTTTTCGCTGGGGGGAGTTTCGATCTGCATGTGTGTGTTCCTTGCTTATTTCGGCAGCGCGATCCACTGCTCCGCCACGCGGTGCACGCGGATGCGGTGGTCGAACACCTGTTCGAGCGCGGTGTGGGTGGCCGGGTCGTCGCAGCCGCCGTGGTGGACCACGCGGCCCTTGTCCATCACGACCATTTCGTCGGCCGCCAGTGCCATCGGCAGTTCGTGCAGCACGCTGACCACGGTGCGGCCCTCGGCCACGAGCGCGCGGGCGGTCTGCATCCAGTCGGCCTGGTGCGGCGGGTCGAGGTTGGCGAGCGGCTCGTCCATCAGCAGCACCTGGGCCTCGACCGCGAGCGCGCGGGCGAGCAGCACGCGCTGGCGTTCGCCGCCCGAGAGCTGGCCGAGCGGCCGGTCGCGCCAGTCCCAGGCCTGCGTGCTGCGCAGGGCCCGTTCCACGGCTTCGCGGTCGGCCGCGCTCGGGGCAGCGAGCCAGCGCTGGTGCGGCAGGCGGCCGAGCATGGCGACGTCGTAGACCATGAGGTCGTCGGCGCTGGCTTCGCCCGTGCCGCTCTGGCCGAGCCACGAGAGGCGCTGCGCGCGGATGCGGGCCGGGATCCCTCCCTCGGCCTCGCCGAACAGCCGCACCTCGCCCCGGTGCGCGAGCAGGCCCGCGAGCGCCTTGAGCAGCGTCGACTTACCCGCGCCGTTCGGGCCGACGATGCTGGTCCAGCGGGCGGACGCGAGCGCGAGGTCGATGCCGTGCAGCACCTCGGTCGTGCCGAGCGTGGCGCTGACCTGGCGGGCCTCGATGGCGGCGGTGACGCTCATGACAAGCCTCCGCGCGCGCTGCGCCGATGCATCAGCCACAGCAGGTAGCTGCCGCCGAGCACCGCGGTGAGCACGCCCACCGGCAGTTCCTGTGGCGCGATCAGCCAGCGTGCCAGCAGGTCGGCGGCCATCAGCAGCAGGCCGCCCATGAGCGCCGCGAGCACGATCAGCCGCGCATGCGTGGTCTTGACCACCGAGCGCACCAGGTGCGGCGCCGCAAGGCCGACGAAGGCGATCAGGCCGGTCTGCGCCACGGCCGCGCCGGTGGCCAGCGCGAGCACCACGACCAGCGCGGCGCGCATGGCGCCCAGCGGCAGGCCGAGGCTGCGGGCGGTCGCCTCGCCGAGCGCCAAACCGTCCAGCACCGGCGCGAGCGCCCATGCGGCCAGCAGGCACGCAGCGCACACCGCGCCCATCACGGCGCAAGCACTCCAGCCGACCAGGCCGGTGCTGCCGAGGATGAAGCCCTGGATGGCCTGCAGGATGTCCGCCGAGGCGATGGTGATCAGGTCTTTGGCGGCGCCGAGCACCACGCCGACGATCACGCCCGCAAGCAGCAGCCGCAGCGTCTGCTGCACACCGCGCGCCAGCGTGAGCGTGAGCAGCACCGCGAGCACCGCGCCGACGAAGGCCGCGCCGGTAAGGCCGAGCCGCATCACCCACTGCGTGCTCGCGGCAGAGCCGCCGAACAGCATCAGCGCCACTGCCACGCCCAGCGAAGCGCCCGAGGCACTGCCGAGCAGATAGGGATCGGCCAGCGGATTTCGGAACAGCCCCTGCGCCACCGCGCCCGCGAGCCCGAGCAGCGCGCCCGCGAGCCACGCGCCGAGCGTGCGCGGCAGGCGGATGTCCCACACGATCTGCAGCGCGACCGGGTCGTGCCGCGCGGCCAGCAAACTCTCGAAGCCGGTGCTGCCGATGCCGAGGCCGAACAGCAGCAGCGCGGCGCCCAGCACCAGCAAGGCCGCGCCGAGCAGCACGACGCGGCGCAGGTGGGCGGTGTGCATGCGCGCGGCGCTCACTTGCCCTTGTCCACCAGGCATTGCGCCATCAGGCGCGCGGCTTCGTCCATGCGCGGGCCGGGGCGCACGAGCACATCGGACTGCAGCGCATCGAAGCGGCAGACGCGGCCTTCACGCACCGCGCGGATGCCGCCCCAGCCGGGCCGCTGCTCCAGCCCCTGCGCGCTGCGCACGCTGACCATGATGAGGTCGGGATTCGCGCGCACCACGTACTCGGGGTTCAGCTTGGGAAACGGCCCGAGCCTGGCCGGCACGATGTTCTTCATGCCCAGCCGCGCGAGCGTCTCGCCGATGAACGACGACTCGCCCGCCGCATACGGCGTGCTGTTGATCTCGAAGTACACGCGCTTGCCCCGCACGCTCGCGGGCACCGACTGCGCCGCCGCCGACACGCTCGCATCGATCACGCGCCACACGCGCGGCGCCTCGTGCGTGCCGAGCACCTGGTCGAGCTTGTCGAGCACGCGCTGCACGTCGGCATGGCTCTTGGGTTCGAGCACCAGCACCTTCAAGCCCAGCGCCTCGAGCCGCTGCGTGACGCGCGACGACTTGGCCAGCAGCACCGCATCGGGCCTGAGCGCGACGATGGCTTCCACATTCGGTTCGAGCCCGCCGCCCATCTGCGGCAGGGCGCGCACCGACGCCGGAGAGTTGGAATAGTTGTCCACCCCCACCAGTCGTTCGCAGGCGCCGAGCGCGCAGACGGATTCGGTGAGCGACGGCAAGAGCGAGACGATGCGCTGCGGCGGCTGCGGCAGGCTCACGGTGATGCCGCGTTCGTCGACCACATCGAAGGCGTGCGCCGCGAGTGCGCACAGCGACAGGCCGATGGCGGCAAGGAGCGAGGGGAATCGACTCATCTTCATCAGGCGGGCGCCTTCAGGCTCAGCGGCAGACCGGCCGCCATCAGCGTCACGCGGCTGCAAGCGGCCGCCACGTCCTGGTTCAGGCGGCCCAGCGCATCGACGAAGGCGCGCGTCTCCCGGCCGAGCGGAATCACGCCCAGGCCGATCTCGTTGCCGACCAGCACCACCGGTCCGCGCGCCTCGCGCAGCGCGATCTTCAGCATGGTGGCGTGCGCCGCGGGCGTGCGCGTCACCGGGCGCGCGGCTTCTGTGCGCATGGGCATCAGCAGATTGGTGAGCCAGAGCGTGAGGCAGTCGACCACCACCAGCGTCTCGGGCGCGCTCTGCGTGACGATGGCGCGCCCGAGCTCGATCGGCTCCTCGATGGTCCGCATGCCGGGCACCCGCTGGGCGCGGTCGGCCTGGTGGCGCACGATGCGCTCCTGCATCTCGTCGTCATGGGCCTGTGCGGTGGCGATCAGCACCGCGCGGTGCGCGCCGGGCGCGGCGGCCAGCCAGTCGATGGCGCGCTGCTCGGCGCGGCGCGACTTGCCGCTTTTTTGCCCGCCGAGGATGAATTCGTGCTCAACGTTCATCGATCCCGTCCTTTGCTGCATCGTTGCCCAGCTCGATCGGCATGGCGCCGAAAAGTCGCGCCGTGGCTTCCGGGCTGGAAGCGAACCACGCATGGAAATAGCTGGCTCGCACCGGGCCATGCACATAGAAGGCCTCGCCGCCGCGCGCACCGACGGCCTGCGTGGCGCCGGGCCGGGCGGTGTAGGCGGAAGGCGCGAGCGGCGTTTCGCAGCTCGAATAGTGAAAGGTGTGGCCACGCAGGGTGTAGCTGCCAAGCTGGAGCTGTTGCGGCCCGAGGCCGGCAAGGCGCTTCTGCATCGTCACGCGGCCGGGGAGCAGGCCCCAGAGGCGGCGCACCTGCTGCGGCCCGGCATCGGTGTGCGTGGCCAGTTCGTCGAACAGCGCCATCATGCCGCCGCACTCGGCCCACACGGGCTTGCCTGCGGCGACATGCGCAGCCAGGCAGGCGCGCATCCGCTCGTTGGCCGACAGTGCCTCGGCATGCAACTCGGGGTAGCCGCCCGGCAGCCAGACGGCATCGCAGGCCGGCAACGCATCGCCCGCCAGCGGCGAGAAGAATGAAAGCCGCGCACCGAGTGCCGAGAGCACGTCGAGGTTGGCGGGATAGATGAAGGAGAACGCCGCATCGCGCGCGATGGCGATGGTTCGGCCCGCCAGCAGTGGCGGCGTGGCGGCATCTTGCGCAGGAGCCGCATCGAAGCGCACCTGCGGCAACTGCGAAACCGGCAGCCGGCCCAGCGGCGTTTCGGCCAGCACGTCGGCTGCCGCGTCGAGCCGCGCCATCGCGTCGTCGAGTTCGTTCGCGCCGACAAGGCCCAGGTGCCGTTCGGGCAATGCGAACCGCGCATCGCGCGGCAAGGCGCCCATCCATTGCGACGGCTCGCGCAGCGCGTCCTTCAGCATGCCCGCATGCCGCTCGCTCGCCACGCGATTGGCCAGCACGCCGGCCCACGGCAGGCCTGACCTGAAGTTCTGCAATCCGTAGGCCAGCGCGCCGAAGGTGCCGGCCATCGCGTGCGCGTCGATCACGGCCAGCACCGACAGGCCGAAGCGCGCCGCGAGGTCGGCCGCGCTAGGCGTGCCGTCGAACAAACCCATCACGCCTTCGACGATCACGAGATCGGCTTCGGCCGCTGCGGCATGCAGGCGCCCCCGGCAATCGGCCTCGCCCGTCATCCACAGGTCCAGCGAATGCACCGGCGCGCCGGTGGCGAGCGCCAGCCAGTGCGGATCGAGAAAATCCGGCCCGCACTTGAAGGCCCGCACCCGCCGGCCTTGCCGCGCATGCAGCCGCGCGAGCGCAGCCGCCACCGTGGTCTTGCCCTGTCCCGAGGCGGGCGCAGCGATCAGCACCGCGGCGCAAGAGGCTGCGGTGCCGTCGCGCCGTGGCGAAAGGTCGTTTACTGCGGTGTCCACTTGAGGCCGAGGTAGGCGGTGCGGCCCCCGTTGGCGTAGAGGCGTGCGTACTGGTAGTCCTTGTCGCCCACATTGTCGATGCGGGCCACGAGGTTCAGGTCCCGTGCGATCTGCGTACTGGCCGACAGGTTCAGCAGCGTATAGCCGCCCAGCTTGATCTTGTTGGCCGCGTCGTCGTAGCGCTGGCTCGATGCCTGCACTTCCGCGCCCAGCGTCCAGCCGGCCACGCGCCAGTCGGCGCCCAGCGTGCCGTGACGCTTGGCGCGCCGCGCGAGCAGGTTGCCGGTGTCTGCGTCCTTGGGGTCCTGCACGTCGAGCGAGGCGCGCAGCGTGACGTCGCCGATGCGCTGGCTGGCCGAGAGCGTCGCGCCCTGCAGCGTGGCACGGGCCACGTTGGTGTAGCAGCCGAACGTCGAGGCGCAGCCCGTGGCGGTGCCCACGAAGTTGATCAGGTTGCGTACGCGGTTGCGGTACACCACGATGCCGGCGGTGGTGCCGTCCTTGGCGTAGTGCAGGCCCAGCTCGACGTTGCGGCTGTCTTCGGGCTGCAGCGTCGCCACGCCGTATTCGCTGAAGCGCTGGTAGAGCGTCGGCACGCGGAAGGCGGTGCCGGCCGATGCGGTGAAGCGCAGCGACGGAAGGATGGCGAAACCGTAGGCGGCGCTGCCGGTGGTCTTGCCGCCGAACTCGCTGTCCCGGTCGCGGCGCACATGCAGTTGCAGCGAGTGCGGGCCCTGCACGAAGCCGTAGCCGAGCGCGAGCGCGTTCTGCGAGCGGTCTTGCGAGAACAGCTTGGCCGAGGTGGTGGGTGCGTTTTCCAGCGCATCCTCGCGGCGCTCCAGGGTGGCCGTCACCAGGTGCGGGCCGAAGCGGAACTCGTTCTGGAACAGGTAGCCGCGCAGGTTGGTCTCGGTGCGATAGAACGAAGGCTGCGTCTTGTAGACCGATTGCGAGTCAGTCACCTGCACACGGGTGCTGTAGATCTCGTTCCACTTGGCCGACCAGGTGAGGCCGGCGGTGCGCAGCGTGTTGTCCGAGACGTCGTTCCTGAAGCGGATCGGCGGCCGGGTCCTGAAGCTGACCGAGGCGTCGTAGCCGGCCTCGACGTTGCTCTGGAGCAAGGTGGCTTCGATGCGCTGGTCTGGCGTGATCTGGAAGCCCAGCTTCAGGTTGCCCGAGGTGCTGCGGTAGCCGTCGCGGTCGGGGCTGGTGAAGCCGTCCTTCGAGGGCGTGCGCTTGTCGGCGGGCTGCACGTTGAAGCCCTTGCTTTCTTCATGCGCGACACCGAACGAATAGTCGAACAGGCCCGACTTGCCGCTCACGCCGCCTTCGATCTTGCGAAGGCCGTGGCTGCCGAAGCCGATGCCCGCGTAGGGCGACACACCCTCTTCGCCGCGCCTGGTGAAGAGCTGGATCACGCCGCCGATGGCGTCCGAGCCGTACACCGCGGCGGCCGGGCCGCGCAGCACTTCGATGCGGTCGATCTGCGCGAGCGGAATGCCTTCCCAGCCAGCGCCGCCGGTCGATTGCGAGTCGATGCGCACGCCGTCCAGGTAGACGGCGGTGAAGCGCGTCTCGGCCCCGCGGATGTAAAGGCTGGTGTTGTTGCCCACGCCGCCGTTGCGCGTGATCTCGATGCCGGGCTGGCGGGCCAGCACGTCGGCCACGCCGGTCGCGCCGCTGCGCTCGACGGTTTCGCGGTCGATGATGGACACGTCGCCCACCAGGTCCGACAGCGGCTGCGGCGTGCGGTTGGCCGTGACCACCGTTTCGCCGAGCGTGGCTGCTGCTTTTTCCTGCGCATGCGCAAGTGTGGGCAACTGGATCAATGCAAGGCCGCCGAAGGCCGAGGCCAGCGCAAGCGGCAGGCAGGCAAGGCCGCGATGGCGAATGGGCGCAGGCGCGCGACCGCGAGAGGCGCGGGAATGGAAAACGCAGGAAATCATGAGTGAGCCGAACGAACGTCAATGCCCCTGGCCGGCCTCCCCGCCGGCGCCCTGGGCGCAATGACCGCCACAGGCATGAACCGGTTTATTCGTTCGTTCATGCATGCGGCAGCCGCCTTGTTGGCCGGTATCCGGGCTGGCAGAACGGCCCCTTGCCGCCTTCCCAGGCACCTGTTTCAGGGCGCCCAGTGGCTGGATGGAAAGGGGTGGCGCCTTGCGGCGTCGTCTGCTTGACCGTTGCGGGGGCAGCGCAGGCGGCTTCGGCCTGGGTCCGATGTCCGGCTTGCGGACTTCTCGGGGGCGTTCACTCCTGCTTCCCGTTGAACTGCACCGTGCGAACCACGGCGCGAGCACCAACGGGCGGGATTTTAGGCCCTGCGGCGGCGGCGCTAAGTCGAAAGTTGTGGCTGCTGCGCCACTCGTACCGCCAGGGAGGCTACTTCGATTTGGCCGGGCGGACCGCCGTCACCTCGATCTCGACCAGGTACGCCGGGTTGACCAGCGCCGCCACCTGCATCGTCGAGCGCACCGGCAGTCTGGGCTGCGCCGTGGTGCCGAAGAACTGGGTGTAGCCCTCCATGAAGCCGGCGAAGTCCATCTTGTTGTCCTTGGCCGGATCGCCCACCAGGAACACCTGCATCTTCACCACGTCGCCCATCGTGAGACCCAGGCCCGTGAGGCTCTTCTCGATGGCCTTGAGCACGCCGATGGTCTGGCCCTTGGTGTCGCCGCCGTAGGCCGCGGCACTGTTCTTGGGCGCGGCCGCGTCCTGCAGCGGCGGCACCTGGCCCGAGAGGTACACGTTGGTGAAGGACGAAGGAACCTCCACCGCGGCCGCGATCGGAAAGGTGGAGTTCGGAATGCGGTGGCGAATGACTTCGTCGGCCGCGTGCGCCGCACCGCAAGCGGCTGCGAACAGGGCGGCGGCGAGCGCCAGTTTCTTCGTCTGGGTGAGGAGGGTCATGGTCATGCGTGTTGTCTCTCTGCGGGGTGGATGAATGAAGGAAGGATCTGCCGGAGGTCGCGGTGAAGTCAAGGCCGCAGCTTCTTGACGCTCTCCGCGGGAATCGCATCGGCGTACTGGTTGCCGAAATGCGTGCGCGCATAGCCGACCACGGCAGCGATCTGCTCGTCGCTCAGCATCTTGCCGAAGGCGGGCATGCCCTTCTGGCCGTTGATGACCACGTAGAGGGGGTACTCCGCGCTCGCGAGCCGCGGATTCGATGCGAGCGACGGGTAGGCGCCCGCGCCCTTCGCGCCCTGCCCCTGCGCCATGTGGCAGCCCTGGCAGGTGGCGCGGTAGATCGATTCGCCCGAGCTCTCCTGGAAGCGCGGGCCGACGGAGAACGCGGGCTCGGGCGATTGCGCGAAGGCGTGCCCGCTCATCGAAGCGACGGCGCCGAACGAAAGGCCGAGCACCGCGCGCTTGAAGGTCGTGAGGTTGTTGTTCATGGTGGGTGTGTCCTTCACTAGGCGGTCACGCGGCGACGGCGCGGGCATGCAGCCGCTGGATGGCATCGAGCGACGAGAGCAGCGCCCCCTCCTGCCAGGCCGGAATGTAGGAAGCGTGCTCTCCCGCGAGCGCGATGCGCCCGTCGACCTGGCACAGGTTCTTGTAGTGCTTCTGGCGCGTCTCGTCGGTCCACATGCCGTAGCAGCCGTGCGTGCCCGGCACGCGGTGCCAGCCGACCGAGATGCCGTTGTCGAACTCGCTCGCGTACTGCGGATGCAGCTGCGTGCCGTACTCGACCGCGCGGCGCACGCGCTCCTCGGGCGCCATCGCGGTGAATTCGTAGGAGTTCGGGCCGTCGAACACATAGGCACCGAGCACCACCGCCTTGCCTTTGGCGCCGTAACGTGTCGAGGGGTACGAGATGCGCGAGATCGGCAGATCGGTGTAGCTGATGCCGCCGTAGATGTGTTCGTCTTCTTCCCAGAAGCGGCGCTTGAACTGCAGACCTACTTTCACCGATGCGCCATAAGGCACGGCGTTGATGGCCTCCTGCATCGGTGCGCCGACCTGGATCTCGATCTGGCTCAACACCGACAGCGGAATGGTGCACAGGCACCAGTCGGCCTTGGCCTGCGTGACCGCGCCGCCCTTGGCTTCATCGGTGTAGGTAACGGTGACGCCGCGGTCGTTCTGCTCGATCTTGGTGACCTTCGCGCCGTAGCGAATGAGGCTGCCGACTTCTTTCTGGAAGGCCTTGGCGATCATGTCCATGCCGCCCACGGGCTGGAAGATCGCGCTCTGGAATTCGTAGTCCTGTCCGCTCGCGATGTAACGCCAAAGGTTTGATTGCAGCAGTTCGCTCATGTCGAGCGGCTTCGATGGCTTGGCCAACGGCATGAGGCCGCCGCCGGCATCGATTTCGTAGCCGCGGCGATCGCTGCTGACGGTGCCTTCGCGATAACGGAACTGCGTATCGAGAGCGCCCCAACGGCGCAGGCCCTCGAGCAGCTTTTCCTTGTCTTCTTTCGTCAGCGCCGCATCGAGGTTGCCCTGCTGCGTCGCCTTGCCGAGCAGCTCGGCCACGTAGCCCTGGTAGTCGGCCTGCACATGGCGATAGCGCTGCGGCTTGCCGCCATAGGCCTTGCTCGAATGCACGAGCGCGTTGTAGTTGACCTGGATGAAGGGCTCGAGCGCAACGCCCAGCCGCTTGCAGTAGCCGAGCACCGCATGGTGATGAAAAGGTATGCGCCACGGACCAGGATTGAAGTACTCGCCCTTCGCGAAGCCACACTGCTGCACGGCACCGCCGAGCTCCGTGAAGGTGTCGCCGCCGCGCAGCGTCCAGCAGCGGCCGCCTGCGCGGTTGCTGAACTCGAGCACCTTCACCGAGTAGCCCGCATTGCGCAGTTCGAGCGCAGCGGCCATGCCAGCCAGGCCCGCACCAAGAACCAGCACCGAAGCGCCCTTCTTTGCGCCATCGAGTTTCGGAGGGCCGCTGTAGCTGGACTCGGCGGCGAAACCGAGAGAGGTCATCGCCTGGTACATCGCGCCGCCGCCGGCGGTCTTGCCGATGAGCGTGAGCAGGTCACGCCGACTGAATAGAGTGTTGTTCTTCGTGGTCATGAGGTGGCTATAAATGTTTGAAAGGCCACTGTGAAGGCAGCAGAATCCATGCCAGACAAGGCACCGCGCGCCCTGCCGGCGGGCCCCATTTCCCCGGGAAACTACAATCGCCAACCATGCCCGCCTCCAGCCCCATCGATCAGATCGCCGAGCGTGTGGAACGCTTGCTCGTGCGTCACGAAGAGGTACAGCGCACCAATGCGCTGCTCCAGGAACAGGTCGATGCGCTCGTGCGCGAACGCGACGGGCTCAAGTCGCGGCTTGCTGCGGCACGCACGCGCCTGGATGCGCTGCTCGAGCGGCTGCCGGCTGAACCACCTCCCGAAGACTCCACCGCATGAAGCAGATAGAAGTACAGATCATGGGCCAGAGCTATTTGCTCGGCTGTCCCGACGGCGGCGAGCCGCAACTGCGCGATGCGGTCGAACGCGTGGATGCCGCCATGTGCAAGATCCGCGATGCAGGAAAAGTCAAGGCGCGCGATCGCATTGCGGTGCTGGCCTCGCTGAATCTCGCCTTCGACCTTGCGGCACAACAAGCAGCCGCGGTTGCAGCACCTGCCGCAGCGCCCGCCTCTACCACGACCGAGCCCGGCGAGGTCGATGCCAAGGCCGCCCAGCTCATTCAAAAGCTCGATCAGGCGCTGGCCGGCGATGGTCATTTGCTCTGAATGAACACCATGGACTCATACGGAGCGTAAAATCCGAACTGTCTGCGGTGCGCGTCGGGCTTAATATTTCCTTGTTCCAATGCTCTCCGGAGCCGGGCTTGGTACATCGCTTGACGGGCGTGATCATCTCGCGTCAGATGAACCCGAAGTCTTGCTGCCCTCGCCCACCTGAACCCTGGTTCAGGATGCGGGTTCGGCGCCCACTTGCAGACACCTTTTTCCATCGGCACGGCCCCCAGCACGCACTGCTCGGGGCCGTTGCTTTGTCCGAAGACCCGCAGCGTGACCGAATTCCTCGACCCCCTCCTGATTCTTGAACTGGCCGCACTCGGCCTCGGTACCGGCTTTCTCGCGGGGCTGCTGGGCATCGGCGGGGGCATGCTGATGGTGCCCTTCATCACGATCATCATGGGCCATCGCGGCGTGTCGTCCGACCTCGCAGTGAAGATGGCGATCGCCACGTCGATGGCCACCATCATCTTCACTTCGGTCTCCAGCGTGCGCGCGCACCACAAGCGCGGCGCGGTGCGCTGGGACATCGTCAAGCGCCTGGCGCCTGGCATCGTGATCGGCAGCCTGGCCGGGAGCCTGGGCGTGTTCGCGCTGCTCAAGGGCACGGCGCTCGCCATCTTCTTCGCGCTGTTCGTCGGCTTCTCGGCCACGCAGATGTTCCTCGACAAGAAACCCAAGCCCACGCGCCAGATGCCGGGCACCGCAGGCCAGCTCGCGGGCGGCGGCGTGATCGGCTTCATCTCGGGCCTGGTGGGCGCGGGCGGCGGCTTCATCAGCGTGCCGTTCATGACGTGGTGCAACATATCGATCCACAACGCGGTGGCCACCAGCGCGGCGCTGGGCTTTCCCATCGCGGTGGCCAACGTGCTCGGCTACGCGATCAGCGGCCAGACAGTGCAGGGCCTCCCGGCGGGCTCCTTCGGCTACATCTGGCTGCCGGCTCTGGTGGTGATTGCCCTGTGCAGCGTGTTCACCGCACCGCTGGGCGCCAAGGCCGCACACACGCTGCCGGTGAAGAAGCTCAAGCGGGTGTTCGCGAGCATCCTCTATCTGCTGGCCGCCTACATGCTCTGGAAGGGCCTTCGCGGCTGAAAAACCCCCATGGTCCGGGGGTGTGACCCGTTGCGACCCACGGAATGCGGCCGTATAACGGTTTCATGAAAATCCTCATCGCCGTCGATGGCAGCGCCTACACCCGCAAGGCGCTCGACTACCTCGTCGCAAACCGCACCATGTTCGTGGACGGGCACGAGCTCATCGTGGTCCATGTGTGCACCGGCATCTCGGGCCACGTGACACGGCACCTCAGCAAGGAGATCGTGAACGAGTACTACGCCGAGGAAAGTGCCAAGGTGCTCGATCCGGTGAAGGCGCTCCTGGCCGACAAGGGCATCGGCAACTACACGATCGACGAGCGCCACGGCCACCCTGCCGAGGAAATCCTGAAGTCGGCCACCGCCGCGCATGCCGAGCTGATCGTGCTGGGCACCCACGGCCACGGCATCTTCGGACGCGCGCTGATGGGCTCGGTCGCGACCAAGGTGATCGGCGAGACCGACACCTCGGTTCTTCTCGTCCAGTAGAAGGCCCTACTGCGCCCGCTGCTGCCGCCATTCGCGCGGCGAGCAGCCGAAGCGCTCGCGGAACGCGCGGCTGAAATGCGCCGCATCGTTGAAGCCGCGCCCATACGCGATCTCCCCCACCGGCTTGCCTGCGAGACGCGGCTCCAGCAGGTCACGGCTGCACGCTTCGAGCCGGCGCTCCCAGATGTACTGCGAAGGCGTCAGCGGCTCGCTCTTGAACACGCGATGCACATGGCTCGCCGACACCTCGAGCGTCGCCGCGACGCTGCCCACCGACAACGACGGATCGGCCAACTGCTCGTCGATGCATCGCTTCACGCGCGCGAGGTGGTACGCCGTGAGGTTGCTGAGCGATGGCGCACGCGCCGCCGGCAGCGTCTGCAGGCCCGCCACGAGGATGCTCTGCACGCCATTTGCCACAGCCAGTGCCGATGCCGGCTGCAGCGTGTCGATGTCTTCGCGCAGCGTGCGGATCATGCCGAGCAGCAGATGCCCCGCGCCCTCCTTGCCTGACACCGTGGTCGCCGTCAGCGCCTCGGTGTCGCGCAGCTCGCTGCGAAGCCGCTCGCCGGGCAGCTTGAGCACGATCTGCTCGAACCTGTCGTCGAACAGCAGTTGATAGGGCCGCGTGCTGTCGTACAGCGCGAAGTCGCCGGCCGAGAGCACCGCATCGCGCCCATCCTGCCGCACCACGCCGCGGCCCTGCGCCTGGATGCTCACGAGGAAATAGTCGTCGCCCGAGCGCGCGATGTGCCCGCTCGTGCGCATGACCTTCTGGGCGCCCGACTTGACCACTGACACATCGAGGCTCGGCAGCGAGTGCTGGCGGATGCTGCCCTCGAAACGGCCGATGTCGTCCGGCCGCACCGGGTCGCACCCGAGCTGCACGTAGACGTTGCAGATCATGTCGGTCCAGTAGGCCAGGCGCTGGTCGCGCGCCACGGCATCGGTGCTGAGCAACTGGTTCATGGGGCCCCCGGAAAACGCGTACATGCAACGCTGGAACAAGAACGCCGCCAGTTCGGATCAAGGCGTTCCGCGGCGGCGAATCTACGCTTCAAGCAACCCGCATGCCACCGCGCAAACCCGTGTTGGCGGTGTGCGAAGTTGTTTCATCCACCAACTCCGGAGGCCGCCATGCCCACCACTGTTCACCCCAAGCTCCGCGTCGCCGCCGTGCAGGCCGCGCCCGTGTTCCTCGACCTCGACGGCACCATCGACAAGACCATCGACCTCATGGCCGAGGCTGCGGGCCAGGGCGTGAAGCTCATTGCCTTTCCCGAGACCTGGGTGCCCGGCTACCCGTGGTGGATCTGGCTCGATTCGCCCGCCTGGGGCATGCAGTTCGTGCAGCGCTACCACGACAACTCGCTGGTGGTCGGCTCGGCGGAGTTCGACCGCATCAGGGACGCGGCGCGCAAGCACAGGATCTGGGTGTCGCTCGGCTACAGCGAGAAGGCCGCGGGCAGCCTCTACATCGCGCAGGCACTCATCGACGACCAGGGCCACACCGTGCAGACGCGCCGCAAGCTCAAGCCCACGCACGTGGAGCGCACCGTGTTCGGCGAAGGCGACGGCTCCGACCTCGCGGTGGCCGAGACGGCCATCGGCAACGTCGGCTCGCTCTCGTGCTGGGAGCACCTGCAGCCGCTCAGCAAGTACGCGATGTATGCGCAGAACGAGCAGATCCACTGCGGCGCATGGCCCAGCTTCTCGCTCTACCGCGGCGCGGCCTACGCGCTCGGGCCGGAGGTCAACAACGCGGCGAGCCAGGTCTACGCCGCGGAGGGGCAGTGCTTCGTGATCGCGCCGTGCGCGACCGTCTCGCCCGCGATGAGCGACCTCATGTGCACCGATGCCGGCAAGCAGCAGATGCTGCGCACCGGCGGCGGCTTTGCGCGCATCTTCGCGCCCGACGGGTCGCCGCTCGGCACGCCGCTGGCCGAAGACCAGGAGGGCCTGGTGATCGCCGACATCGACCTGGGAATGATCTCGCTCGCCAAGGCGGCGGCCGATCCGAGCGGCCACTACTCTCGACCCGATGTCACGCAATTGCTGCTCAACAGGACGCGCCGCGAGCCCGTGGTCTTCCAGCGCACGCCGGAGCCCGAGAGCAGTGCGCCCGAAGCAGTGACCGCGGGCACCGAGCCGCGCCTGCAGCTCGCCGCCTGACCGCCCGGAGTCCCGCCATGGAATCCGCCATCGCCGAGCACCTGAAATGCCCCCGCACGCGGCACCGCCGCGTCGAGGACGACTACACGCCGCCCTACCCCGTCTGGTCGGCCCGCGCGCCGACCTCGGTGACGCAGGTGGTGATGGGTTATTTCGGCGTGCAGTCGCGCGGCCCCGAGATGCAGGGCCGCGCCTGCGCCGCGCTGACGAAGATCGCACGCGACTTCGCGCTGCCCGATGGGCCGGGTCATCACGACCTCGCGCACTACGTCGATGCCGATGGCTTCGACAACATGGTCGCCATCGCCTACTGGGACGACGCCGCGGCCTTCGCGCGCTGGAGCGCCACGCCTGCCGTCGACGCATGGTGGCGCTCCGACGAGCGGCTGAACGAAGGCCTCGGCTACTTCCGCGAAATCGCCTCACCGCGCGTCGCGCACTTCGAGACCATGTTCAACACGCCGGACCGCTTCGAGGGCGTCGGCGTGGTGATGGGAGAGGTCAGCGGCGAGCTGCAGGAGCACGGCTACTGGGGATCGATGCGCGACCGCATCCCGCTTTCGCAGACCGATGCGCTGTCGCCCTCGGGCACGCGCGCCGTGGTGGCTGGCACGCCCGCGCCGGGCCAGCGCGTGCGCATCGCGGGCCACGAGAACATCGCGATGATCCGCTCCGGCCAGGAATGGACCGACACCACCGGCCAGGAGCGCACGCTCTACCTCGAAGACATGGAACCGGTGCTGCGCGAAGGCATGGCGTTCCTGCGCGACCAGGGTCTGGGCATCGGCTGCTACAGCAACCGCTACATGCACCACCTCGACGCCAAGGGCGCGCCGCAGCAGAAATCGTTCGGCCTGAGCTACTGGCGCTCGCTCGCCGACATGGAGCGCTGGGCCGAGTCGCACCCCACGCACGTCGCGATCTTCGGCAGCTTCATGCGCTACGTACAGGCGCTGAATTTCCAGCTGCAGCTGCGCGTGTACCACGAAGTGTCGGTACTCAAGGCCGACGAGCAGAGCTACGAATACATCAACTGCCACGCGCGCAGCGGGCTCATGAACGGGCTCGCTTCGACATAGGAGAAATTCCACGCGCGGGATTGCCTTAGGATTCGCCCCCTGTTTCTCAAGGCCGCAAGGCAAGGACCCCGACCATGTGGAGCGAACTCGAAAGCCTCGTCGAAGCCTCGATGCAGGAATGGCAAGTCCCCGGCCTCGCGCTGGCGGTGATACAGGACGGCGAGGTGGCGCTGCTGAAGGGCTACGGCGTGCGCGACACCGACACCGGCCTGCCCGTGACCACCGACACGCAGTTCCTGCTGTGCTCGATCACCAAGTCGTTCACCGCCGCCGGGCTCGGCCTGCTGGTCGACGAAGGCAAGCTCGACTGGGACCGGCCGGTGCGCGAGGTGCTCCCCGAATTCCGCCTGCACGACACCGTGGCGACCGGGCGGCTCACGGTGCGCGACCTGCTGTGCCACCACAGCGGCCTGCCGCGCCACGACTGGATCCACATGCCCGGCGACCTGAGCAACGCGCAGATGCTCGCGGCGCTCAGGCATCTCGCGCCGAGCAAGGACCTGCGCGACACCTTCCAGTACTCGAACCTGGGCTACCTCGTCGCGGGAATGATCACCGAGCGCATCAGCGGCCAGCGCTACGAAGACTTCACGACCGAGCGCCTGATGAAGCCGCTGGGCTTCAGGAACTTCGGCTTTTCCATCGAGGCGCTCGGCGCCGCCGAAGACGGTGCCCGCCCGCATGCGATGGACGGCGATGCGCGCTACCGCACGCCGCTGTCGCCCATTCGCGCCACGCCTGCCGGCGGCATCAACGCCTCGGTGGCCGACCTCGCAAAGTGGGCGCGCTTCCTGCTGGACGGCAAAGCGGACGGCCGCCAGTTGCTCTCCGCAAAGTCACTGCGAGAAATGACGACGCCGCGCGTGCACATGGGCCGTTCCGAATACACCGAGATCGGCGATTCGCACTACGGCCTGGGCCTCTTCTGCGAGCAATACCGCGGCGAGCGCACGATCGCGCATTCAGGCTCCTGGACCGGCTGGAGCACGCTCATGACGCTGCAGCCCGAACGCCGTGCGGGCGTGGTGGTGCTGACGAACCGCGCGCCGGGCGGAGCCACGCCGATCCTCACCTTCGCGGCGCTCGACCGCCTCTGCGGCCGCGACCCCGTCGACTGGTTCGGCAGGCTCGCACCGAAGCGCAGGCAAGCCGTCGAGCAGATCAAGCTCGATAAAAAGGCCAGGGCCGACGTGCGCCACGGCAACACCCTGCCCAGCCATCCGCTGGACGACTATGCCGGCGACTACGAACACCCGGCCTATGGGCGCATCCGCATCGACAAGGAAGCGGACGGCCTCGCGTGGCGCTGGCGCGGCATTGCGGAGAAGCTTGGGCATCGGCACTACGACGTCTTCGTCACGCCCGACCGGCCGACGGTGCTGCATCCCAGCGACCACACCGTCACCTTCCGCTACGACCGGCACGGCCACATCGACCGCCTCGAGATTCCCTTCGAGCAGATGGTGGACGACATCGTGTTCCGCCGCATCGCGGCCGGCGATGTGCTGGACCTCGCGTTCCGCCGGCTGTGTGCCGGTGACTACCTGCACGCAGGCCGCGTGATCGAGATCCGCCTCGATGCCCACGGCGAACTCAACATGACGATCCCGGGCCAGCCGACCTACCGCCTCCATCCGGCCGATGGACGCCGGTTCAAGGTCGATACGCTGGAAGGTTTCGGGGTGGAGTTCCGCCGGCCGTCACCGGAGACGGTGGACGCGCTGATCTTTCACGAGCCGCGCCTCACGGCCGTTGCGCCGAGAGCGCCCGGTACCTAGTTCGGCACCTAGTTGGCTGGCCGCCTTACCGCAGCTCGCGTTCCGCGGTGGCCGTCCATGAGCGCACCTGGGCTTCGTACTCGTTGGAATCCCATTTCTTCGAGGCGTTGAAGTCGGACCCCACGTAATCGTTGCCGGCGCAGATCGGCAGCTTCCACAGACGGCACTGCCCCGCCTTGCCGCTGGCACGGATGCAGGCACCCATGGCTTCGCGCACGGCCTTGCGAGGATCGTTGTCGACGCCCCGGTAAGGCGTGTTCTTCCGATCGAACGCAAAGCCTTGGCAGGTGTCCTTGAAGACGGCGAGCACCTTGCATTCCTTGCCGGTCCGTTGACGGCAGAAGTCCAGCACGAGCTTTTGCGCGCTGTTCGAACTGAGGGTGCCCGTTCCACCGAACAGCGACTCGTTGTCCGTCGTCATCGCGTGGGCGCCGTACTCGATGACCGGAAGGATCGGCGGTGGGGGGGAATCCCTGTAGCGCGGCCCAGGTACCTCGGGAGCGTACTGCGGCTGCTGCTGGTATCCGCCGCCCCTGTTGCTGTTCTCGATGTAGTCGCGCGGGACGCACCCCGCACCCGGAACGGTGGGCATGCCGGCCTGGCATTGCGCAACGGCCGAGCCAGCCATGCAGAACATCCAGACTGCGACGATCGCTTGCATGGCGCGTTGATTCATTGAAAGCATCCCATTCTTTCGGCACGAGCAACTTCGCGTCGAAATGCTAGCGGCGGGAGTGCGCGGGCGCCAGTGCCCAAAGTAACGAGCAGGCGCCTCGGGGTGACGACTTTTTCTCTAGTTTCCTAGGCAAACAGCCCCTTGTGCTCGGCGCGCAGCAGCGCCTTCTGCACCTTGCCCATCGTGTTGCGCGGCAGCTCCGGCACGACGAAGCAGCGCTTGGGAATCTTGAAGTTCGCGAGCTTCGACTTGAGCTCCGCCACGATGGCATCGGCATCGATGACGGTGCCCGGCTTGGCGATCACGATGGCCACG
>Ga0157370_10001369_pt1 | contig 30167 bp, 14 predicted proteins | sample C35metaG_FD_113463 | JGI IMG/M metagenome (GOLD analysis project Ga0157370, IMG submission 113463) | Corn rhizosphere microbial communities from Kellogg Biological Station, Michigan, USA - C3-5 metaG | ecosystem: Host-associated > Plants > Roots > Rhizosphere > Soil | place: USA: Michigan...
TAAGGAATCTACATTGGCTTTCATTAAAGAGGCTTTTTTATCAAATTCTGCTTTTGCAACTTTTGTTTTACTATATCCAGTGATTAATTTATTAACATCAACATATACTAATTCTGAACTTGACTTTGCAAAATAGATTGCAAGAATGCTTAAAACAACTGCTAAACAAGCAGCATACAAGGGGATTTTTTTCATTTTGTTTATTAGGATAATTTTAACAATATTAATCAATTAATTGCTAATTTAATCAGATGTATATTATTTTTTTAACATTTTTAATTGATTGATTTTTAATAAATTATCTATTTTTTATCTCAATTAATCAAATTTAACTAAATGAAAACTATCTGAATTATCTCTAAAAATCATACAAATATGTTTTTTTTATTTTAAATTTCTTTACGGGAAACCACATTATCACATTTTTTCTTAAAAAAATAAATTAGATAATTTAAGTTCATTTTCTTTAACAAAAAAAAGAGCAAAACTTTAAAGTTTTGCTCTTTTCAAAATAAGGTTAATTTTGCTAATTTTTATGTCGAAAAAGTCAGCCCTTTAGCTTTAAAATTGCTAAATAAAACTTGTTTAGCCGTACTTATAGTTTCTTCGGTTCTGTAGATACTGCACCAGAATTTAATTTGTAATTTAAATTTTCCATCAGAAATAGAATTGTAGTAAATCTGAGATGGTTTGTCGTTGTTTACTAAAGCAAGATTTTCAAGAGAATTTAAAATAATGGCATTGATTTCTTCCGGAGCAGCATCTCCGCTAATTTCAATAGAAATATCTACTAGTTTAAAGTTATCTGTATAGGTCCAGTTAGTAATATTTTGAGATAATAAATTACCATTCGGAATAATGATTTCTGCGCCATTTGGGGCATTGATTTTAGTGGTTCTCAATCCCATCGATTTTACGCGTCCTCTTTCAGAACTAATATCAATAACATCTCCAATTTGAATAGGTTTATCAAAAATTAAAATGATACCAGAAACGAAATTGTTTACTACGTTTTGAAGTCCAAGTCCAACACCAACACCTAATGCTCCTAAGAGAATACTCAGTTTATCTAAAGGCATTCCTGAAGCAGCAACGGCTAAAAGATACCCTACAATTAATACAACAAGTCTTGTAATGAGTAATTTAGAATGTTGTCTTTTGTTGATATTTTCTTCGTTTTCGTCTTCAATCTCTCCAAAAAAGTAAGCCACATAATTCTGTAATAAATGCGCTGCCCAGACAATGATAAAAAACAATACAATATTCCCTAAAGTAAAAGTGATGCTTCCAATAGTATTTGGACGACTTAGTAAAGTACCCAGAGACGAACGTAACGATTCCCAAATGTTTAAATTGGAAGCAATTACAACCAGCCACATATAACTGATTACTATTATAAATGGTTTTTTCAATGTATCGGATAAATTCTCATAATCAAAAATCTTTTCGATACCACGTTTTACTCGGGTTGTGTAAATCTGTAAAAGAATAATTTCCAGAATAATTTTTAAAAGAACGCTTAATGCCACAATCTGAGTCAGAGAAATAAAAGCGGTTAAACTCAGCATATTAGACAGAGAAACTCTTCCAAAAAGATTATAAAGTATCGACAAAACATTTAATCCGATAAAAATGATACTGGCCCATTTAAAAAATCCTTTAATATATAATTGATCTTTTAAACTTTTAATCTGAACCAAACCATAGCGGATTCCTAGAGCATTGATAATGATAAAGGAACAACGCTGAAATAATCCAACTTCTATAAAAAGATCCAGGAAACAAAGTGCAAAAAATAATCCAAAAAGCAACAACCAGTTTCGCATAGATTTTCCAGACCAATCATTTCTAAATAAAATAGTCAGAACACCTAATAAAGCCAATTGAAGTAATTCTAAAAACAGGGCAGGAGCGTATAAATTTGTTACTACGGCAATGTTCAGCGTTATTACAAGAACAGGAAGAATTATACCCTTGTTTAAATATTTAAAATTAAAAAGAGCAAGATTTTCGGCGTGACCATTAGATTTTAGGTATTTCAAATTACGTGAAATATACCAGGCCAAAAGTCCCATAAAGAAACATAAAGTGATTAATCCGCCGGCCTTGTAACTTAAATAGTAAGCAGCGACATTTTCCTCAATTATAACTTTTGCTTTAATGTTGTGCGATACTACTTTTTTAGATGTCGTATCTGTGCTCCATAATGAAGGATATTCTTTTTTTAGAATACTGATTCCTGATTTTTCTAGTTTAGTTTCTACCGTTGTCAAAGCATTTGAAACGGCAATTTTATGCTCAACAGTCAATCTCTTTTTTAGATTTAAAGTCTCCTGATTTTTGGTCATCAGACTGTCGGCTTTTAGATATCTTTTTTTAAGATTCGCTAATTCTGTTTTGAATTGCTTTCTTAAAATAGTATCCTTTATTAGCGTAAATAAAGTTTTGTCTTTGCGTAGATCGATAATCCTGCTTTTAATTTTTTCAAGATTCTGATTACGCGTATTTATTGCTGTATTTTGATCGTTTAATTCCTGTTCAATTTCTTTTAAAACAATACGATACATTTGCTGATTTCGTACATTTGGGTTGGCACCTTTTAAACTTGCCAATATTAAGTCAAGTTTGCTTTCGGTTCTTTTAATGTCTCCAAACAAATGGAATGTGCTTCCTTCGAATTCAGCGTCATTTGCCGCCGATTCTAAAACATCTCCTGCTTTTTCAATAGCAATTAAATAATCACTGTCGGTTGTGGTTTCTTCAAATAATTTGGATTTGTTTTCTGCTTTGGGTGCAGGAGCCGAAGTCTGTGAATACGAAAATGATGTAAAAAACAACATCATTAATAAGGCTGATAAATAGAACGAATTTCTTTTTGAATTCATAATTAATTTGGTGTTTAAAAGTCACCAAATTTAATCGTTTTTTGGATAGGATTGGTTTAGGCAGAAGGAAAAATGATGAAGTCAAGTCTAGTGGGGATAAAAGACAAAATATCTATTAGTATTTTAAAAATGCTAATAGATATTTGTAGATTTTTTTTAGCTTTTTATTAGATTTGGTAAGCCTAATATTTAGTCTAGGTTGTATACTAATAGATTATGTTATAGGTAATTAATTATTGCCTTTCTAAAGCTTACTGCAGACACTAGGTCACCATCTGGAGCTCCTGCATTGACGGTTGCCATACTTGAGTGTACATTAATAATACAACCTGTTTTTATATTTTGAAAAATGGCATCTTGATTTAGTGTGGCTCCAATTTTTGTACATACTGGAGCATAAATTGATTCTAAAGAAGTACAATCTCTAAAAATATAATATCCTCCGCTTCCCATATTGGTTAATTTAGGTACGTTTACCGTTTTTAATGAGTAGCAGTAATCAAAATGATGTCCTCCCGAAAAAGTTGTACATTCAGGCAGACTTATATTAATTATTCCAGAATGATTGAAGGGGCCAGCACCACTACCATTGCCTTGTAAGACTAATAGTTTTGGAAAATTACACCATCTAAAATTTAGAGTACTCCCGAAAGCACTTGGATATAATTGTGTCACTAATCCATTTTTATCATCGAAGTATGTAATGTTTGAATCTGAAGCAAAAGTACTTGAAGCGATTGAATAAGTACCAATAACCATAAATTGAATATCATTTCCAATAATCGAAAAAGATTTGATTCTTGCTATTGGTAAACGTAATTTGGCGGCGACTAATTCTGGAGTATTGAGGGTACTTGCAACACCCCCAATAAAAGTATTTGCCCTATATTTATTATTACCAAATATGGTATTTTGTAATAAGCAGCTCATGATTAAATTTTATAATTAAAAATTGGTGTTTATCTCTAAATTGTACATTACAATTAAATTATGGAGATACATAAACAATGTTTGCTCCTCTTGCTCCAGAAGCATATATTAAATCACCATCAGGAGCACCGGCATTTATTGTTTGTAGAGCTGCCGGTACAGTTATTGTAATTCCTGTCTTTATGTTGTTAAATACAAGGTCATCTTCTGTTGTCGTTCCGCAAGATTCAAGTAAAGGAGCATTTATTGATGAATATGCGGAGCATTCTTGAAAGGCTTGATTTCCAAATGAAACGCAGTTTGTTAAATCAATTCCTGATCCAGTCAATAAAGCACAACCATGAAAGGCTTGTTTTCCAACACCTTTTATTTTAGATGTAGTCAAATTGCTTAACTTAGAGCACATATAAAAAGTACAGGTATCAATATCACCAGTTAGAAGCGGAGCATAAAATGTATTTAAGTTTAGGTTATTGTTAAAACAAAATCCAGTTTTCATCAGGTTTCCTCCTGTTATAGCTGTTAATTTTGGAGCAGAAAAAGTAACAAGAGAGGTATTAGATCCGAATGTTCCCTGTGCTAGACTATTTCCAATACTTTGGATGGTTTTTAATTCTGGGAAATTATAGGAAGTGATTTTAGAACATTTTAAAAATGCGCCGTTATTAATTGTAGTTACTTTATTTGCTGTAAAATTAGTCAACAAATTACATCCGCTAAATGTTTCCGATTCAATAATTAATAACTCATTTAAGGAATTTATAGTAGTAAGCTTAGTACAGTTAAAAAATGCTTGTGCTCCGATTACGGTAGATGTTGATAAATCAATGTTAGTTAATTCAGAGCAAGAATAAAAAGCTTGTGTGCCAACACCTTTTATTTCAGATGTAGTTAAATTATTTAACTTCGAGCACATATAAAAAGTACAGGCAGCAATATCACCAGTTAGGAGCGGAGCATAAAATGTAGTTAAGTTTGGATTACTGTTAAAACAAAATCCAGTTTTCGTCAGGTTTCCTCCTGCTATAGTTGTTAATTTTGGAGCAGAAAAAGTAACAAGAGAGGTATTTGATCCAAATGTTCCCTGCGCTTGACTATTTCCAATACTTTGGATGGTTGTTAATTCTGGAAAATTATAGGAAGTGATTTTAGAACATTTTAAAAATGCGCCGTTATTAATTGTAGTTACTTTATTTGCTGTAAAATTAGTCAACAAATTACATTCCCTGAATGTTTCTGATTCAATAATTAATAACTCATCTAAGGAATTTATAGAAGTAAGCTTAGTACAGTTAAGAAATGCCTGTGCTCCGATTACTATAGATGTTGATAAATCAATGTTAGTTAATGCAGAGCAAGAATAAAAAGCTTGTGTGCCAATACCAGTTAGTATTGATGAAGTAAAAGAACTTAACTTCTCGCACATATAAAAAGTACAGGCAGCAATATCACCGGTTAGAAGCGGAGCATAAAATGTAGTTAAGTTTGGATTACTGTTAAAACAAAATCCTGTTTTCGTCAGGTTTCCTCCTGCTATAGTTGTTAATTTTGGAGCAGAAAAAGTAACAAGAGAGGTATTTGATCCAAATGTTCCCTGCGCTTGATTATTTCCAATACTTTGAATGGTTGTTAATTCTGGAAAATTATAGGAAGTTGCAGAAGTGCATCCCCAAAATGCTTGATTATTTATTGTTGTCACTAATCCCGAGGGATCATTATAGTATGTTAGTGCTGTAACTCCATTAAAAGCACTATTAGGAATAGAATAATTTCCTCCAATAACTGCAAATTGAATATCATTCTGAACGACAGCAAAAGATTTGATTCTTGCAATTGATAAACCAAGCTTAGATGCAATTAACGCTGGAGTATTAAGTGTATTTGCAACTCCTCCAATAAAAGTATTTGCCCTATATTTATTATTGCCAAATATGGTATTTTGTAATAAGCTGCTCATGATTAAGTTATATAATAAAATTGTTGTTTGTCTTTTTTTATAAATAAATTTAATTTGATATTGCTATAGCTTGATAATCGAATACTGTACTTTTTTGATTCCAAGTCATACCAAAATCAGAGGATGAATAAATATACCCGCCAGATACTGCAATGACTTGAATTTTTCCATCTTTTGACATATCAAGACAAGAATAATAAACATTGTTAAACGTATTTGTTTTAACAGTCCAAGTGACGCCAAAATCAGAAGATATATGTACAAATTTATTTTGTCCAATCACAGTTTGATATTTACCATCAACACTCATTGCGACTTTTGGAAAGGCAAAGTTTCCATAAGCTGTTTTGCTTGTCCATGTTAAGCCGCCATCATTAGACACTTTTATCGTACTTCCACTTGATACAGCTGTTATGTATTGCCCATCATCAGAACAACAGACAGCTGAAACAATACCGTTTCCTGTTATAGGTGTCCATGAAACACCATAATCAATTGACCTCACTATACTTGCGCCGTCAATATTTGTTGCAAGCATATATTGACCTGTTCCGCTTACAAAACAATCTCTTCTTCCGCCATATACAGCAAGATTCCATGTTTCTCCATAATCTGTTGATAAATATGTACTTCCGCTCGATGCTGAAGCTAACATATATTGCCCTGTATCACTCACAGATACACAAAAATATGTTGCCCCAGCTAAAGTTGTATTTGTAAAAGATTTACCAAAATCAGAAGATAACACTACACCAGAGTTATGAGCAAGAAGAACATATTTTGTTGTTTCTGAAATGGCAATACCTCTTGTAGATGAAATATAACCACCACTTATAAAACTTACGCCATCATCAAATGATTTTTGATAATTATTGCCATAAGCACCTACCATAATAACACCTTGATAAATTATTGTGGCTCCAGTTGCTGCTTCAGCAATAGCTAAATCACCATCAGGTGCACCAGCATTTACAGTTTTTAAGTATGCTGATACTGTTAATTTTGCTCCCGTCTTAATGCCTGAAAAATTACTGTCATTACCTAAAGTCTGCCCTAATTGATTGAGTAAGGGCGCATAAAATGATTGCAAACTGGTACAATTTCTAAGGAGTCTGTAACCAGTTACGGTTGTACATTTTGGCACATAAACTTTCTCTAATAAAACGCAATCCTCAAAAATCCCTGTATTACCTCCTACAGATGCTGAATTTAAAGTTGTTAATTCAGGAAAACTGAATTCTTTGACTTTGTTCATTCCTTTAAAACAAGCCTCTCCTGCTATTTGTAATTTAGGAGCGATTACAGCTGTTAACTTTTGATTATTAAAGAATACTCCTGTGCCCATTGTTACACAATTTCTTAGCTCCGATATGAATTCTAAATTTACAGCATTAAAAAAAGCATAGGTGCCAAGTCCTTCGATTAGATAGTCAGTATCATAGTAATATGTTAGTGCTGTTACACTCATGAAAGCACCCATTGCTATTGAGTAACGACCTCCGGTTACTGCAAATTCAATATTATCTCCAATTATTTTAAACCCTTTTATTCTTGAAGCTGGCACGCCTAATTTAGAAGCGGCCAAAGCAGGTGTATTGATAATTGAAGCAACACCTCCAATAAAAGTATTTGCCCTATATTTATTATTACCAAATATGGTGTTTTGTAGTAAAGAACTCATAATATATTTAATTAAAATTATAATAAGAGCTGACTTGTTCAGTTTAATTGAATGAGTCAGCGTCTTAATAATGTATTGAAGTTTAATTTTTAGTTTATCAAGAAACTACTTTTTTGTTAGGTTTAACTTCAATTTTATACCAATAGTTTTTATATAAGTATTAATTTTCTTGGGCTATATTCCTCCATCTGTTATTACCCAATTATTTGGTGCAGATGTTAAAATTGCTTTTCCCGAACTAGAAGCCGATGTAGATTTTGCTGTTCCGAAAGTAATTATGAGGGAAGGTTTTAAGTTTTTTGAACTCCATCCGTTATAAATTGCATCTAAATTTGCGGTTGAAAAGTTTGCGGGAGATTTATTTATCATGAAATTGGTAAAATTAGTTACGTTGCTTACATCCCAATTTCCAATATTTTGATTAAAGGCAACGCTTCCTGCTGTAGCACCAAACATTTGAGACATATTGGTTACTGCTGATGTATTCCAATTTCCAATAGGTTGATTAAATGTGGTTAAATTATGAATATTAACATTGGAAAACATTTGATTCATGTTAACAGTCCCAGTTGTTTTTATAGCCCAATTATTTATATCCGGACTACCTCCATTATTGAACGGTTTTGCTCCTAAAAACATATTTGAAAAATCAGAAACTTTTGAAACATCCCAAGCACCAATGTTTTGATTAAATGATCCTCCATCAGTACCTCCCTGACTAAACATACTAGACATTGTTACTACATTTGAAGTATTCCAATTTCCAATTGGCTGATTGAAATAATGAAGTCCATTTCCTGTTTTTTGAAACATACCGCTCATATCTGTAACTGCAATTGTATTCCAGTTTCCAATTGGCTGGTTAAAACTCATGGGGTAACTGCCTCCACCACCTTGAAACATAGTACTTAAACTAACAGTTCCGGTTGTTTTTAAAGTCCAATTATTTATATCTGAACTGCCTCCATTATTGAAAACAAATGCACTATTAAACATTGATGAAAAAGAACCTACCTTGCTGACATTCCAAGAGCCTAGATTTTGGTTGAATTTATTCGCTCCTTGAAACATTTGTGACATATTTGTTACGTTTTCAGTATTCCAATCTTTTAGCGGCTGATTAAAAATTATTGCATTTAAAAACATTTGCGGCATTGCTGTAACTGCCGATGTATTCCAATTATTTAACGGTTGATTAAATGACGATGCATTGGTAAACATTGATTTTAATGTTACTGGACCAGTGGTTTTTAATGACCAGTTATTAATATCAGAACTTCCACCATTGTTAAATAATGTTGAACCATAAAACATTAAAGAAAAATCACTAACATTCGACACATCCCAAGATCCTATGTTTTGATTAAATTTAGAAAAATAAAATGTATAGGATAAATCTGTAACACTTGAAGTATTCCATTCATTAATCCTATTAATGTAAGTAATTGTCGAGCAGTTGGTAAAAGCATGCTGTAGAGATGTAGTTCCGGTTAAGTCTAAAATATCGGCTACAGTACTTAAATTTAGATTTTGGCAGCCATAGAAATAAAGGCCTTGGTTTGTTCCCAATTTTAAATTACCCCATTTTGATATTGACAATATTTTCAGTTTATCACCTACATCTTTAAATTGCCACCCAACACATGTTCCTGTAATTGTTACGGTATAATTTCCAGGTAAAGAATAGTTATGAGTAGTTTGTGATTGATTCCATGCGGCTATTTTGTTAGTTGTTCCATCTCCCCAGTCAACAATAAAATTATAATTTCCTGAATTAATTAATGGCAGTTTTATTTGAGAAGCAGTACTCGATCCGTTCGAAATATTATCAGTTTTCCATGTAGAAATAAAAGGTTTAGTTAATTTATTTCGTCCAAAAACGGTATTCTGTAATAAGCCGCTCATTTTAAATGCCTAATAATAAAACACTATTTGTATTTCCTCTTTTAGTAAAGGTAAAAATTTGTTTTTCGGCAGTTACAGAAGGTGTTCCAAATAACCAAGTATGAGGAGCAGTAATAGCCCATGTAACATTTACTCCAGGCAGGGTGATTCCGTTAAAAATAAAACTTTCTAGTAACGAAGCAGGAACAGTAATTGTACAGCTGGTAGTAAACAATACTGTTTTACCATGCCAATCAGACGGAATAGTTTGACTTGCACTTACTTCAACCTGATTAGCAATATCTTGTTTTTTCGATAAATCAATATTTCCGGTTCCAACGATAGATTCTCCATTTACTGTTTTAAAATTATTAGAAGTAACTAAAGTTCCGCTTGTTGAAGGGAAATTTAAATTTAAATCAGTTGGTACATCCGTATTAAAACGAATAGTTTTGTAAGAGTCATTTGTTCCTATCGCCAATTGATTAGGTGCGGTGGTATATACTGTTCCTCCCGATGCACCTAATATAATAGCTCTGGGGTGCTGATTTCCAGCTCCTGCATAATAACCCAAAGCGGTAACCATTTCTTGGATTGTTCCGTTACCTGCATTTTTACCAATAAAAGTTGATTTACGGCTAAGACCAGCCATACCACCGGATCCCAGCTGAACTGCATCTTCACTTTCTGCTCCAACAAAGATCTGTTTGCCTTCGTTACCAATCCACATATTTTTTGTTGCAGAATTGCCTGTTTCCAGAACGGATTGTAAATCCTGCTTACTTGCTATGCTGAATTCTAATTCTCCTTTTTGGTTTGTTATTAAAGTTTTATTAGGTGCACCTGTCTCTAAATCAGATACTTTTATTCTATTGTGATTTGTTGTCTCCATGTTTTTTTAATTAGAATTTTATAATAAATGCTTTCGGAATTACCGATTGCTGTCTGTTTTTAATACGTTGATTGAATAATTTTAGCAGCTTATTGAACTTTAAAGAAGATTTAATGGTTGAGTAAGAATGAGATCAGTTTTAGGAATACTTTTGTCCCGAATATGATAGAAAAACTATTTAACATATTCGACTTTACATATTTAACGGTTTCTCAAATCTTACTTCAATTATTTACTTCTTTATACTATTATGAGTTTACCATTTATATCGTATGGTTTTGATAAATCAAATTCGTAAATACTGCTGGTGTAAGAGCTCCAAAACATTTTTAAACCGTCAATACTAAAATTAACAGCATAAAAGTTAGCAGCTGGAATGACTGTAGACAAATTAATTGAAGCAGAAGTATTTGCTCCAGCTAATTCATAAGGAGCTTTTAATGAAATTTTCATAACGGATCTTTCACCAACTAATTTTGGGTGAAATATTGTTTTACCATCAGGAGTAAAAACAAATGAATTAGCTGAAAAATTGATGCTTTGCGAAGATACAGCAGTATTCAAATCCCAGGGTGTCGTCAATAAGTATTTTATTAATGAACTTCCTGTATGATTAAAAAAACTCATCCCGTCTGGTGTAAAGGCAATTGTATTAGTATAAATCCCAAAACTCTTAAATCCTAAATAACTTGCGGTGCTGACATCCCAAGGGGTGGATAAAAGGTAACTTAAAACAGACCCAGAAGATGTACCAGATACAAATAATCTAGTACCATCGGGTGATATATAATGTCCCCTTGGCTGGCTTTCTCCATTTTGATTTATTGTCAAAGAACGATTTAAGTATACAGCTGTACTAATATCCCAGGGTGTTGATAAAGAATATTGAGCCACTGAGTCAGGACCATTGTGCAGCGTAAGATATAATCTTGTTCCAGTTGGATTGAAAGAACTATACATCTGAGTAGATAAATTTGTTCTATTTTTTCCTCGATAGTATATTGTACTTACTTTAGACCTTCCAAATATTGTTTTTCGTAATCCCATAATTATAGACCTAAAATCATTATTGAATGCTGACCATCGTTTTGCATAAATGTAAATATCTGTTTTTCCCCTACTGTTGGAGGTGTTCCAAATTCAAATGTTTTAGGAGACGTAATAGACCAGCTTAATGAAGTTCCTATTTTTGTGATTCCTTCAAAACACATTCCTGAGTTAATAAATGAACCAGGAATTGAGAGTGTTCCAGTACCAGTAAATTTTACCGTTTTTCCGTGCCATGTATCTTGAATAATTGCAGGTAATGTTACATTGATTTGATTTGATATATCTTGTTTCTTTGAAAAATCAATATTTCCATTTCCAAGAATTGATTCTCCATTAATCGTTTTAAAGTTTAAAGAAGATGTTATATCATTAAACTCTAATTCACCATTTTCATTAGTCACTAAAACTTTATCTCGCTGATTCGTTTCTAAATCCGCAACTTTTATTCTGTTATGATTTGTGTTCATAAGTTATTTTTAGTTAAAATTGACATTCTAAATAGATCTCACCAGTTTCGGCAGATATTGATAATACTGGTCTGTTATTGCTGCCAGGTGCAGAATCCTCTTTATCACCATTAGAAATTAGAAAAAAGTTATAAGCTTGTCCTGAAACTAGTAAGTCTAATTGAGAAGGAGTCAGATTTATTTCGTTGTATGCTGTAGAATTAATTGGAACAGAAACACTATTGATGAATGTAGTTGAGTCCCAATCGTTCCAATCCTGAAGTTGAAAAGCTTGATTTAATGGGATTAAAATATTTGCAGCAAATAAATTAAAAGTCAATGCGTTACCAACTGTATTTTCAGCAAACTTAAATTTTATTTTAGCAGATTGCGGTTTCACGGTGATCGAAGAAGTATCGATAACGCCTCTATATCTATTAACATAATAGAAACTATCGCCGCCAGCTCCAATAAAAGTATTATTGATATGCTGTAAATCTGCAGCAATGGCATTCTTGCAATCATTCCATGACGAAGCTTGTTTTTCAAAAATAACAGACTTTGCTGCAGCCAGAGATAGAATAGAAGGAAGTGTTGTGATGTTTAAAACATTACTATTACTTGAATTTCCTGATGCATCTTTTGCTTTTACATAAAAATCGTATGTAGTAGATCCTGACAAACCTGTTATAGGATAACTAAGTACATCAGCTGAAGTTGAGCTTAGTAAAATTCCATTTTTGTAAATGTCGTAACCCGCAACTATTCCATTGTCAGTCGATGCAGTCCATGATAATGTTAATGTACTTGTGGTAATTGAAGACGCGCTTAAAAATGGACTTGTAGGCGGAGTTGAATCAGGAATACAAGTTCCTAAATTATTCGCATAAATTTGAGCATTATTTTCCAGCCAGACAATGGCTTGATTATTCGCATCGATTATACTTTCAGATGAAACAAATTGATTGGCATAAGCAATAAGTTCAACTTCAGTACCTGTTTCTCCGGCAAAGCAATTATTTTTTGCAACAGTTTTAGTTTGTTGCGTATTATAATATCGAACGGCAGGGGGGCACATTGTTGTATCTAAAGCCGGTGCGAGATAATCTGGATCTGTGGTTACATTAGGTTTTATTTCTCCAGTTGGAGTATTGTCATCAGTATAGTATTTTTCTAAAAAAGCAAAAGACATGTATCCTGTGTTTTCCATATTTTTAATAAGTTATTACAACCTTTGCAGTTGATTGGTTATTAGAATAATTAATGTAGCCAATAGGAGTAACTTGGTCTATTGAGAGTTGTGTACCCTGTACTGAAATATTTTTCGAAAAATTTAATTGCTGTACTTGGTTACCGTCATTATTTATAATGTCTTTACCTTCTTTTATCATTGTACCGCCAAGGAAAGTGGTAATTTCTAAATCAATATTTCCGCTAGCCTTAGAAACCCACCAAACTCCAGCCATTCTAATTTGAATATCATTCAGATTAGAATAAACTTCTTTTACTTTTTTAAAGTTTACCAAACAAGTTTCAGTACCTGTTACATCCTGAATGTCACCGCCCCACATAATGTAAGAATCCTGTGCAATTGCGCTAGTCGGAATTTCATTTCCGAGTCCAAATCCTACCCATTTATTGTCTAAAGCACTAAGACCTGTATTTATAAAACCTGTAAAAGTATCTAAATCAACGCCGGCACCTGGAGCCCATTTGTATTTAATTACCATATAATCAAAAGGTAATAATGTTGTTGAAGGTTCTAATACACATGAAGGATTCGCCCCACGCCATGCCGTAGGTCTAATTGTGCAGGCTCCAATGTTGTTGGCATAAGCCTGAACATTTGCTTCGAGCCATGATTGGGCTTGCTCGTTTGCTTCGGCAATACTTATTGTGGATACAAATTTATTAGCACCAGCAGTTAAAGTAACAGGATTTCCAGTTGTTCCTTTTGAGCAGTCATTTTTTTTAACCGTTAACGTTTTTTCGGTATTGTAATAAACCTGTGTACCTTCTATTGGCGTATAATCGTCTAAATAAGAAAAGGGTTTATATGTTGTGTTTTCTTCCATACATTATGTTTTAGTAAGTAATAATGTTGTTTTTTTGTTTTCTAAAACCATTAAAAAGTTGTTGAGCAATTTTTTTATTACAATGGTTTTGAAGGCCAGACAATAGACGTTAAATCATCAAGATCAGTTAAATCTCTTAGTGCTTGTCTGTAATTTTTCCATTCTGTTTTTTTCTCATCAGAAAGAGGCGAATCTTCTACTTGAGTCCAGTCAGTTTCAGCAAGTAATATGTTTCTGGTTGTTCTTAAATTTTCCAGAATATCATCCTGGCTTTGAACGAAAGTAGAGTAGGCATGTTTACCATTGATTACTTTGTAATCTTTAGATAAAGCTTGCTGCCATTCTTCTTCAGTTAATTCAATATTTGGCTGCGGAATATTCTCATGGATTCCTTCAACATAAAAGCCTGTGTATTCTCCGTTTTCGTTGTATGTTCCTTTGTACATCATTTTTATTTTAAAGTTTTATTATTAATAACCAATTGCAAACATGTATCCAGAGCTGCCATCAATAATTGCATTGTATGATGTGTTTGTAACATTATAAACATGATTAAAACCTTTACTTCCAGAATCACGTCTATAAGTTGAAAGCACAACACTGCATGCTCTGTACGGCCATGCAATAGGAAAACCGTAGTTAGTAGAACCAGATGTTATGTAAGCCCATTGAAGGATTAAGCCATTACTGAATTTTTGATATCCGCTGGCTAACGGCATAGTGTAATAGGAATGTCCGGCATCATAATCAGAACCTGTAGATGTAGATACAGAACCATCTGCCATTAAATATTGGTTAGAAGTACCTCCTGGTTTAATAAAACCTTTACTTTCAATTGCTTCTGTAAAAGTTTTATTTCCTTTAATAGATTGATTTGTAGTTAAATCAACATATTTTGTATTCAATTCAGGATCTGTTAAAGAAATTGGACCGGCATACCAATAATCGACTTCAATATTACGATTGCTTATTGGTGCAGAAAATTTAACAATTTTACTGCCGTCAACGATAGAATAGTCTTTGTTTTCTCTAAGCAGCTGACCGTTTTTATATATTCTCGCGCTGTATGTTAGAGGTGTTTCTTTTAACGTGATAGTGTCACTATTAAAAGTTAGTTCACTAAAATTTTCTTTGTAGGGTATGGATGCCTTACCAAACATTGAATCAGAACCGCCAGATGTTGGATTGATATTCTTAAACCAATAATTTACTTCAATGTTTCGACTGGTTATTATTCCAGAAAAAGCAATTACTCCAGTATTATGATTTAATGTATAATCTTTTTTTTCTTCTAATAGCTGCCCATTTTTAAATACTTTAACACTGTTTTCAATAGGCTGATGCTCTAATTCTATTGATGAACCCGTAAAATCATCTATAAACTCTTTGTAAGGAGCATAGCCGTTTCCGGAAAGAATTCCAGAATTTTGAAAAACAGCTTTTAAAAGTGCCGGAGTAATATAATGTTCGTTTGATGTACCAGCTTCGACTATTTGAAAATTAGCTTTGTCTTCGTCTTTATGAACGAAACTTTCAAAGATCAGATCAAAGTCACTTTGTGTTGGTATATCCTTGTCCTGGAATTTAGTGCGAATATCATTTCTGCGTGTTGTTGCCATGTTGTTTAATTTTATTTCTTGCTTTAAATTTTATTGATTAGCTTGATTTTAGTACCAATGAAATAACTTCATTGGTACTAAGTAGAATTTTTTAAAGAGTTAAGATTTTTTCTTGACTGCTGAACATTCCTGATGAGTTTTCAGAAATTAATTTGAAATGATGATAAATTCTTTCACCATTTCCATTTTTAATAATTAATTCATCTGTAAAAGATTTTACACTTTCCAGCGGAAGAATGACATCTTTTAAGTTAGAAGAAACTTCATGAATCTTTTCCCAGTTTCCAGAGCGGGTCATTTTATATAAATGATATTTACCATTATGAACAGTTTTCTTCCAATTGAAAATCACAGGTTTTAAGATTTCAGCATTTACTCCGGTTACATTTCCTGATGCTTCTAATAGAGGCGATTCTGGCGAAATAGTATCGGCAATTACTGTAGCTGTAATTTTTGAAGGTTGTGAAGGCGCATAGTCAACATTAATTATAGGATTTTCTTTAGTTGAAGCAGGATCTGCATATTCAATTTTTCTTGAAACCGTAATTCGGTAGAAAAGACCGTCGCCAAACGGAACAAATTCTAAACCTTCAAATTCGTCATAAACCGTCCAGACATTATCAAACTCTTTCGATAAAGTATCTTCATCAATTAAAATTTCTTTAGCCAGTGTCATCGTTCTTATCGACTGCGCATCCAGCATTGAAGAGGCGCGATAAATATTGATTTTTCCAATTTTATATTCTGGCTGGTAAGCATTTATTTCAAACTGAATCGAAGGCTTAATTCCTAAAACCTGATTTTCAAGAATTGGCATGATTCTCTTAATTTCCGGAGTTTGAGGCGGATTTGAAGCTACCAGTTTTACAGGTCCTATAGGATCACTAAGTTCACTGAAATTCATTTTAATATCCATTTCGCGAACTGCATAGAAATAAATACTTTGCGAATTTCCATCTAAATTAAAATCAGTAAACTGCGTTATGTTGTTAGCTTCATTAACGATTTTCATCATTGGTGCAATGTCAAAATCCGGATCAGTTGGTTTTAAGGCATGACCGTTTTTATCTTTAATAGTCTGCTTTTTATTGTTTGGGACATAATTTTTGTCTTTAATGTATTCATACACAACCGGTACTTCTGTTAACGGAACATAGGCTGATTTTATCGCTTCTTCAATGAAATAAGATGCTAATACAGGTTTTTCAACTCCTTTTGAGATTATTGCCTTATTAAGTGCAGTTAATGAAGTAATTGTAGGCTCTTCAAGATCCGGATTGGCCTTATTATGCCATTCTATAAAATCGTTAATTAAACCTATAAATTCTTTATTATCCGGTAATGGAAATCTATATTTTGGACCAGATCCATTTTCAGGAAAGGTTTGGTAATTACTATTAGTTTCAAGGTAATTAAAGTTTAAAAAGTTTTTCCATCTTTTCTCAAAATCAGGTTCTTCATTTCCTCCAAGTTTATTTAGCTCTTCGCGAATCGTATTAATAGTCTCTGTTTCATACAAAAGATTCAGAAAATCTTGTTCATTAGCTCTATAATGTAATGCACCATAAGGTTTACGTCCTATTTTGTATTCAGTAGTAAAAGTAAAAGTCGAACGATTGTAAAAATCAGGCCTTGTGGCATATAAATTATAACCTTCTGTAATTACAGGTTTTTCGGCTTTTTCAATTTTAACCGCATACATCGGACTAGGAATACTAATTTTTGATTTGTATTCGAAAGTTGGTCGAACAGCACGCGAACTAATCCCGAAAATAGAGTAGTGTGTACTTTCATCTGCTCTTGGCTGAATATTTGCTTTAGTAATTCCAGCAGCTTGATCTTTATACAGATATACTTTATAACTAGGATAATAGTTTACTTCTCGATCTCCAACAATGATTTCATCGTGTTTTTCATGCATTGTTTGATTTACATAATCTCCTAATTTGAAATCGGTATCGTTTACATATAAAATTAAATTTCCAGTTTTACCAATATTTTCGGTTCGAACAACTTTAAACTCTTTTCTGGTTTTTACCGGAACCGAAACTCCTTGCTTAACAGAGCTTTTTGTAAACAAACGAACAATACCATTAGACCATTCTACAGAGTTTTCGTTTTCTGGTTTAAACTGAGGATGCTGAGGTAAATTAAAATCAGAAAAAGTGATTTGATATAAACCTAAGTGTTTTTTGTCAGCTAATTTGATTGGCTTTTCATCTTTATCCAATTCATATTGACCGTTTTCATCCATTTTGTATGTCTCTTCCAACACTCTTTCGATCTTGGCAGATTCCCAAATTCCTCTTGTTTTTTCTACTTGCAGCTCTTTAGTGTTTTCGCTTTCCGGCTGAATAACTTCACGATGAATCGCATTTAAGCCTGCAGGATATTGAACTTCAAAATCAATTTCCGGTTTATGCCAGTTAGTGTCTGTTAACATGTTTTGAACCAGAGTACACAATTTACTCTCAGGCATTTCAACGCCTTTAATTTGGTCAGAATCAATAGTTGCTTCTCCATCAGCATGAGCGCTGTCACTTACTTCTTTTTTAAGTACTGTTATGTCAGCATAATCAAATTCGTCAGGATCTTGAGGATATTGTTTTTGTTTCATAAAAACATTAATATCTTGAATCACATAGTTTTGATCACCAACTGTTAGAATTCCTCCGGTAAATCTTGTTTTATTGTTTTCCGTTAAGGTTACTTTAACTTCTTCACCGCTGCTAAGAACTTTATAGCTTTTAATTTTAATAATTGAGGTAAGTTCATTAAGATTATCAATTTTTTCAATTTCACCATATTCTACCTCCGGAAGTCCGTCTTTATAATACAGTTTAAAATGATCTGCGAATATTTCTTCACTATCAGGAAAAATACTGTCTTTATTTTGCTCCGCTTCTTGAACAGACATTTCTGAAGGAACAGTATAACTTACTAATTCCTGAGCCGAATAATAGTCGAACAAAATTCTAATTAATGTTTGATCGTCTCCTATAATCTTACCAAGACGCTCTTGTTCTGATTGAGAGGTAAACATCAACGGGTTTTCTTCAGTAACTAACAATGCATTAATGCCAGTTGGAGGCATTAAATTGTTTGCAGGTTTAATTTCAGATTCAATACTTATCTGTCTTCCGGCTGTTGCTCTTGAGAAAATATTAATACCATATCCTTGATAGATGTATGTTTTTTTACCTACTTCTTCCTGGCGGACATTTAAAATGGATTTGCCAGAATCAGGAATAATAATTGGAACAGGTTCATAACTTGATTTGTTAAGATCTTTGTCGACATTGTGGTATTCTAAATCAAAGGATAACTCTGGTTTTCTCCAGTCTGTTTCACCATCAATTTTAAAGTCGACACCTAGATAAACTGGAAATGTAAATGTACTTCCGTCATACTCTAATGAAGATTTAAAAAAGTCATTAACATTCTTATTCTTAGATGTAATATCATAATCCATCACATCGTCCATAAATAAACTTACATATCTTTTCTTTCCATCAAAACTATATCCATTTGGATCTGTAATTTGAGCATTTTGAGTTTCATCGGCACCTACATTTAAACCAGGTTCAATTTTATTTAATTGAACCGGCAGAGAAAAACGTTCTGTGGCTATAGAAGTTGGAATACTCATAGAAAGATGCTGTACTTCACGCGCTCCCGCGCCATCTCCTAAATCACCAAAAGTGGTATATTCTGTTAGATAAACATACTCTCCCGAAAGAACTTCATCGTCAATATCAATGAAACCTAAACCTAGCATACGTGCGACATGATAGTCGTTTGCAGCGATATTTAATAAATCAAGATTTGATATTTTCGTTGCATCATCTTGTTCTTCTCCTGGTTGTGGTGCTTTGTTTGCATCAAGATCTCCAAAATTGATAGGATCTAAAGCAGTTGGATCATTTGGATTTTCACTTAATTCGATATAACGTTCAACGATTGACTTAATGTTTTTGTCGCTTTTATCACCTGGAACGGTTGGTCTGTTCCATTTTGCTTTATAGTTGGCAATATTTACATATTCGTTATCATTGTATTTTAACCATTTTCCGTGTACTGCGTTGATTTTTGGTTCTAATTGTTCAAAAACCTGAATATCATTTTTGTTTAAACCATATTGTCCTTTTAGGTTCCAATCTCCGCTAGTATTGGCATGAGTAATAAAGTCAGAGTAATACTCAAAATCGATAGAACTCAAAAGACAGTTGTTAGCTTTTAATCGAATACTTCTTCCATTTTCAGCAAGTAAACGAATATTGTTTACCTGTGTTGAAGAATAGGTTTTACGATTTGTGACTCTTTTGGCAGCAATAATAGTATTCTCGGCAACAGATAAAGTTTCTAACTTAACATTGCTTAAAGAGGTTATAGACGAAAAGTTTAATTCAGCAGCAAAAAATAATTCGGTTTTATTTTCAATTTCAATCAAATTGTTTCCATACGCTTGTAAAAAAGCAACAGGATTAACTAATGGATCTATACCAAATTTAATCAGCTTATATTTTTCTATATTTTGAAATGTTACATAAATCGATCTCTTTGAATCTATTGTTTTATAAATCCACAACGCTTTTTTGTTATCCACAACATTTGGCGCTTGGGCTAAATCTAGGGTATGGCTTACTTTGCTGTACGGAGCCCTGTACACTTTTACAAAGTCTTTTGGTTTATTAAAATTAATCTTTTCGCCAGTGTATAGATCTCCTTTTGGAAGATGGTTTTTTCCTAATTTACCAGCAAGAAGCCATCTAAGATGAATTCCCATTGTACTGTCAACCCCTTTTGAGCCTGCCGCTGCGATTTGCAAATAAGTAGACTGCAGATTTGTTTTTCCTGAAGTAATATCAATTACAGATGATTCTTTACCAACTCTAAAACTGATGCTAAAACCGTAAGGATTTTTAACATTGTTTAAAACAATTGGAGCAGAAAAATTTCCAAGCGCTGCAGGTTTTCCTTCAATTAGAATAGCAGCTTCAATTTCTGTCGAACCTGGAATTGTAACAGCATGTAGAAGTTTAAAGGTTAAACCATTTAAGCTGCCCTCGCTGTGTATTCTTGTTCCGGCACTTAAAGAAAGAGAAATTCGGCTTTTGTTTCTAAGAACCAAAGTTCCGGCTTGCTTACTTATTTTTTGGTCTTTCTTTAAAGCAGGATAATCAATTTTGTTTTTAATAATACTTACGTTCGAAATACAGCCTATTTGAGCAGTAGTTAAATCAGCAGCAAGTTTATTTAATTCTGTTCCTAAGGTGCCAAAATCAGGAACTCTAATATAATCTGAATCCAGAGCCGAAAGCTTATTCTCCTTTAATTTAGGAGTTCTTTCTAAAAAGGTATTTAAAGGTGTAGTTAATTCCTTAATATCCTCTGCAGTACTGGTCACACCATAAACAAAAACCTGTGATTTTAAATTTAAGTCAGTGAATAAACCTTTTAAAAATTCAGAATTGTTTACCTGAATACCATCGGTTATAACAAAAACAATATCAGGAGCTACAGCCAAATTCTTGGCGGTTTGCAAACCAGATGCCCAATAATCAGACTGGATAGTAACTTTACCATTGCCATATAGATTAATCCAGCTTAAAAAATCCTGTTCGTTACCGGCAATTTTTTTCTGAATAACATTATCGGTTCTGACAGCTGTATCGCTGTCAGACATTCCGATTAATGAAAGTGTGATTTTACTTTGACCCTGAGAAGTAATAAAGGCAGTAAGTCCATCTTTAATTTGCTGAGCCTCATCTGGGTTTATAGAACCAGATTCGTCAACAACAATTGCGATATATTTTTCGCAGCCTGCAGATTGATTTTCTACATTGAAATTAATTTTAAATCCATTGGTATTATTAACATTATTAATAGCAATTAACCTTGAAAGATTACCAATATTTAATGGAGTTCCTTTTACAGAAAGCGGCACTTCTAATGTTGAACCCGCGGCAATAGTTACCGTATTTTTGATAACAAAACTTAATCCCTGCAGAGATGCTTCGCTGTGAATTTTTGTATCAGCAGTAAGCGTAAGCTCAATGCGGCTTTTATTTTTGAGAACCAAACTTCCGGAATCACTATTGACAAAACTTCCAGCTTCTAATTTTGGATATTGAATTTTATTTTCAATAATATCAACATTAGCCATACAACCAACATTGGCAGAAGCTAAATCTGCTGTAAGTTGAGTTAATTCATTGTTTAATGTTGTAAAATTGGATAATTCAATATAATCAGCGGTTAAAATATTGTTATTAGCAGTCTTTACTAAAGGTGCTTTTCCTAAGTAATAAGTAAGAGCTGAATTTAAATTTGTCCATCTGTCTGTTTGATAAAAATTCGATGAAACACCATAAATAAAAACATGAGATTTAAGGTTTATTGCACTCAATAAATTTTTCAATTTATTGGTTTCTGTTATTTGTAAACCATCAGTTATTACAATTACAATATCAGGTGTTGTATTTAAATTATTTACAATGTCTAAACCTGATGCCCAATAATCTGATTGGGCATTTATACTTGGAGCTCTGAAATCGCGAATCCAGTTTGAAAACTCCGTACTGTTGTTTGAAATTCTTTTTTCAATAACATGATCAGATCTTAAATTCGTATCAGTATGAGACATTCCAATCAAGGAAAGTGTAATATTACTTTGAGCTTGAGAGTTGATAAATGAAGTTAAGCCCTGGCGAATTTGCTGCGCTTCGGCTGAATCAATTGATGCTGAATCATCTACTACAATTGCTATATAAGTTTCGCAGCCTGAATTCTGGCTGGCTTGAAGATTTATAGAACTCATTTTTTATTGTTTTTTTTAAAGATTTATATTTTCTGATTCTTCTTGTAGTTTTACTTGTATGTCCTGCTTGTCAATTGATGAAGTCAATGCTCTGGTTTCATTTACAGCAATTGCTGCGTTATTCCACATTCTGTAATCAAACATGATAGACAGATTAGGTTCTAAAATGAATTTATTATCGTGCATGATCAATACCTGCGAATAATCTTTTGAATGCAATACTTTGTAAGCGTCTTTTTTAGTATATTCTTTCTTTTCGCCTTCAGTGATAGTTACCACAGAAATAGTATTCTGGATTTCCTTCAATGGTATTTTCGGAATATTAAATGGCTCCGGATTGCGAATTAAAAGTGCTATGATCTTACCTGTATTGGTATCAATTATTTTGTTTACTTCGGTATTTTGAGCCGGATCAAGAGGAGACAGTTTTAATACTCCTTCAATAGCGCGATCAAATGAATGCTGGTATTTTAATACCATTGCATCACTTAATGCATTTGATTCGGTTTTTGCTGCTGTTAAATGATATAAGGCATCAATTTGTTCCTGATTAACGTTTACATTTACATCAAACAGGGCTTTACGTTCTGTGGCTGTATCAATGTTGTAACTCTGAATTTGTTCTTCAAAATTTTTGTAACGAGAAGTCTGAAATCCGTATTGATGTACTAAAACATTTTCTTTTTCATCTACTTCCTTGTTTTGGTTAACATCATAATAATTATTAGCTAAAACAGTATATAGTTTTGAAGGTTGTAAATCAGTTAGTTTTACTTCATAACCAAGAGATTTTGGTTGTAAAGGATCACCCAGCAGTATACCGCACTTCATTTCAGGATGAGCATTGATAAAGTTGTTTACCAACTGGACACTTAATGGAATTCTAGGATCATTATCGCTTACCCATTTTGCATCTTTTTCTTTTGCTCTTGGATAGGTTACAGTTTCTTCTTCTAGAAGGGGATAAGGAATAAGTGTATCATTTAAAGGATCTTTTATGATAAGATTCAATGAACCCAGAATTTCACCTCTCTTTTCGCCATAACTTGACCAGCCTTTAAACATGTGATAAACATAAGGACTTGTAAAAAACATCGAGATCTTACATTGTTCATTGCCATAGAATACAGGTTTTGATTGCAATAAACTTCCATCAGCGTTTGGATAAGAACGGTTGTAATCCAGATATTGTCTTAACGAAGTCAATGGTGATTTCGATAGATCTGTCAATTCATTCTTTGCCGGAGGCAGCTCACCTGGTAATAAAGGCTCAGGAATAGGATCTGGAACAGGATAATGCCCAACAGGCCCTAATGTTTTAAATCCATAGAAATAATAAAAATCTTCTGTTTTTTTATCATCTACTGTATCAGTTAGTTTAAATTCTAAGCAATATGTCGTATTAGGTCTCCAGATTGGCTGCACCGTATTTTGTACAGCAGCTGTCATTGCCTCTCTATCTTTATCTATATCGTCTTGCTGAGGAATTGTTGTATTATGGAAATAGCTTTCTTTACTTAACCATTCGATACTTTGAACGCTGGTTGTATAGTCTAATTCAGGATCTTCATCAGCATATCCGTTTGAACAAATTGTATCATTAACCGTAATTAATTTAGAATTTTTAGTCCCTTTGTTATAAGCCACATTGGCAGTTAAAGAAAGTGCTGTTACACTTGTTGCTCCTGTTGTTAGTGCCGATACAGATGTACTCAGCGTAACATTTTCTGCGGCATATAAAGAACAGTTATCAAACTGATTATTAAACAATGAGAAGTAAACTCCTTTTTCTTTTGGTTTAGAGGAAAGCATCAGGATTTCATTTGCAGAAGGTTCATTTTGAATATGAATAATCGATGCATTTTCAATCGTAGTTCCTCTTTTAATTAATCTGATAAGTTCCAATGCTGAACCAAAAACAAATAAATAATCTTTATTATAGGCAATAATCGAATTGTCGGCTAAAGTCTTGTTAGATAAGTAAATTGCCGAATCGAAAATGGTATCTTGTTTTACAATATCTAATGAGTTTCCTGTAATTTGAGCCAGACCAAATTTTCCGTTTGAAAATTGAACCGTTACCAGCGTTTTTCCGTCTGAAATAACCGCATCGATAATTTCAGATACAGATGCATCAGAAAGCACTTTTGTATCGGTTACAAAAATTGCTTTCGTATTTGTATTTAAGTTAAAGCGGATAATTTCTTTCCCTTTTGTAATCAAGCTAAATTCAGTATCATTATGCTGAAGCACTTTAATTGCTGTTCCATTTATTTTTACACGCTGAACAAGAGCACGATCACTTTCGTTAACCCAATTAATTTGTGTTTCATTTTCTAAAGTATTTATCCAAAGCAATTCATTATTAGCTAAAGACAATACTTTGTTAAACCCTAAAGAATAACTGTTTAGATATTGTACACCGGTACTTAAATTCAGTTCGTCATCCAATTCAATAAGAGCCATTGCATCGATAGAAGATTCGCACCCAATAATAAAATCAAGATCGATAATTGCTTCTCCAATTCCTTTGCATTGAGCTGCTTTTAGCGGCTGCGTTACTAATAATTTTCCATTTACAACCTGCATTGAAGTCACAACTCCGTTTAGAAAGCGTTCTCTTACAATAGCTCCATTTGAGTTAATTTGTAAAAGCACAGTTGTATTAGCCTGCGGGTGGAAAGAAATAATATAAGTATCGTTGTACTTGACTACTTTGTCAAAAGCATATAAAACTTTTCCTTTGTATCCGTAATAGTGAGTGAAGGTTAATGCGTTTGGTGTTTCTTCCTGGATATTATCATTTCCGGCATTAGCTTTTAATTCGTTTAATTTTGCAATTAATAAATCATACTTTTCAAGATCACGAGGTCCAGACATTTCGAAATCTCCATTTGCGCTTGTATAAGTAGTATCAAACAATGCTGCAATTTGGTTTCTGATATCTTTAATTTCGGCTGCTTTTGCTGCAATTGGCGTAATTACAATTTTGTCGATTTTGGTTTTAGAAACAACATCAATTTCTTTATTGTATAAAGTGATTTCTTTTAATAACTCCGCTTTTGTATAGGTTAATTCTTGAGAAACATCTTCAGTAGAAGTTTTTCTTATGTCTACAATTTCATAAACAGGAAGTTTAGCTCCTTCTTTAATAACAGAAGTATAAGCTTTTATTTTTACTTCTTTTGCCTGCGTTGTAAGCTTAAATGATGGTTCAATAGCCGATTGAGGGAAAATAACCTCTAACTCATTATAGTTTTTGAATGCTAACGATTTAGTGAATTTATGAGGATTTCTTTCTCCGGTAATGCTCATGAAATCGCCTTCAATAACTTGGCTGTTTTCCAGAACTTCCGGAACTTCTCCAATTAATTTAAAAAACAATCCGTTAATTTTATCGGCGGTGTATTGTGTTGGAACATAATAACGCTGTCCAATTTTTTTTCTAAGAAAATCAGTATGCTCTTTTTTAATTTTATCAGATTGACAGAACAATTTTGAAGGTGTAATTCCGAATTGTTCCGGCGCATGCCAGCCTGGTTCCCCAGAGCTTAAAAATGAAAACGGATTTGTTGCTAATACACGAATACTGTCGTATTGGTCAATTGCTTTCTGCCATTGTGCCCAAGGTAAATCTGCAACCAGTTTACGAGCTTCAAGGGTATCTTCTACAACTGCTTCAAAAGGATGATAATCTTCCCAATTAGAACCATTCCATGATTTTAAATCAATCGATTTAATTTCATATCTATGTTTAACCTGGCGAATTGGTCTTCCGGCAATTTTTTCAACTGGCGGCATCATATCTGTATAGTTTTTAGCATCACCAGTATATCCTCCAATTTTGTTAAATAATGATGGATCTGGTAATAAACCTTTAGCCATTTTAATATCGATATACGTATCCAGCGGAATTGTATTTGTAATTAACTCTGCTTTTGGCATTCCGTTATAAAATTGAGCTTCATTATAGCCTTTCTCTCCTGGCGATTTGAAATAATCAAGAGCAAAAGCTTGGTTGGTAAGCATATGAACACCTTTTACATTTTCTAATGTTCTGTTATCCTGATCGTCTCCAAATGTACCTTTAGGAAGCGGGCTGTATGGTGTACGATCAACAATTCGGTTAATATCCCATTGAAGTTCTACAACAAAGTTTTTACGAACTCTTACAAAAGCAATTTTAATACGAACACTTAGTTCCAGTTTTGCATAAATCAGGAATGGTCTAAAGGATTCGACAGAGAAAATAGTATCCAGAGCAACTTCAACATTAATAATTAAAAGTTTAATCTGTATACCACCGCCGGCAGTAATATAACCACCCATTTGCGGACGTTTGAACGAAATTTTTCCTCCTAATTCTAAATATGCCCACAATTTTACTTTAGCTGGACCAAAGCTTTTTTCGAGTTTAAAGTCTAATCTGGCACCAGCCTCGATTCCCTGAGCCGAAAGCATGATAAAAGCTTTAGCAGAAAATAAAGTCAGGATTCTGGCCATAATTGGGTCTTTTCTGGATCCAATATTTACATACCAAGGTTTTTGATTTTTAAAGAAGAATCCTGCTTCTAATAGTGCATGAAGCTGGAAAATTTCTCCACTGTCTTTTGGGATACTAAAATCTGCTCCGGCAGCCAGTTCTAACGAATCATCTCCAAATGCCACCATAGCAAAGAAAGGAGGATTGCTAGGATCATCTTCAATAAGACCTAATCGTCCGGCAATAACATTTAATCCTGCTTCGATATAAAATAGAGTAGGAAGGGATAATAGCAGCATGGCTCTTAAAGACAATACATGTCCGCCATCGGCAATGGTTCCAAAAGTAGCTCCGGCTCCAATAGAGAATGGCGATTTATACTGCATAGAGTCAGGCGGACCGCTAAACTTATCGATATTAATTCCAGGTTTTGGATGTTTGTAAAACTCATACCAAGAATTGTCTTTTTTTAATCCTGCGGCTTCTTTAGTCGCTACATATCTATATCCTAACAAACCTCTAAAAGCAGAAATAGCAAGAAATCCTAACGGAATAGGTGTAGGCAGTTCAATATAAGCATCAACTAAAAACGCCGGATACTTAGGCATAAAGCGCATTGCAACACCACCGGCAATTTTTGCTTTAGGCAGTTTTAAAGAAACCTCACCTTTAAATTCTTGAGATTTTCCAGGCTCAGGAAGCGAAACCATACCGTTGATGATGGCCATTGCAGATGCTTCTGTAGCCGTTCCCGGAATGATTAAATCAACTTTTATGGTTTGAATTCTGATAAACGAGTCTTCGTGGCCTTCTTCTGTACAGTAATAATATTTGACACCTTCACCACGAGCGTCAACTCCAAGCGGATTGATGCTGATAGCGCCGTCAAAACCAACGAAATTATATTTACGGCCGTTAATTTGGGTAGAACCAAAGTTTACGTTTGTAACCGACATCTTAACCGGACCAAGCTCTAATGAAAAGTTGATAGGAATTGGGATCGAACCTCCTTCAACCTCAATACTTCCGTCGCTGTAAATTCGAAGTTTTTCAATGTTAATTCCTTGTCCTTTCATTAATCTCTGCATGACAACGCTTGGAAATGAAACATAACATGAAGTTCCTACATAGTAATCTTTATCTTCTTTGCCTAGTTCAAAACTGTAAAATTCAAAATCAACAAGCTTAAGTAAATTGGCACGTGGAGCTGTTTCTTTAGGAAAAGAAGCAGTAAGATTAAAGTCGCCATCATCGTATAAATGTCCTTCAAGAATGGCGCTAAAAGGCCTTTCAGGTTCACCTTCTCGTATTATCTTCAGTTTTTCAAAAAGTAGTTTTCCTTTAATATTAGAACCAATTACTTTGTTTTGTTTAAATGAGATATCAAATTTGTTGAAACCAATTTTGAAACCATTTTGTGGAGAACCAATAGTTTTCCAAAGTGTATTATCTTTATTTAATTCGGATAAAAAACTTTGATATTCCTTAGCATTGCTAAAAGTATAAGTTGCCGAGGACTTAATAGTAGTAGAAGCTAAATTAGAAAGTGTTGTTAATGATAAAGGATAATCAAAAGCATAAGGTTTTCCTTTGCTGTTTAATTCTTGTAAAAAGACAATTAAAGATTCATAATCAACAATTTCTTCTTTATTTACAACGCCGTCTTCACCATTATCGAACATGGCGATTGGGTAATTGAAATTGAATTTGTCGTTAAAATAATTAAAATCAGTACCCATACTTCTAACAGTTTCCAGGTAAATATTTCCCGAAATACCACCAGAACCTACTAATAAATCTGAAGCACCAATTTTTAATGTTTTGTTCTCATTTTCAGAACCTGCTGCAGGATTTTGAAACCATCTTGAAGGTAATGTAACCGAAATGGCGCGTGCATAAACTCCAACGAAATCATTAGGGCGTCCATCAGCATCTGCTTCAGGAATATTGGTTTTCTTGCTTAAATCGACTTTTAAAGTATCTAATTCAAGAATTAAGCCCGTATTACCAATCATAGCAAATTTGGTTGGACTTAAACTTCCGCCTAGCTCTAATTGGTAACCAATTCCGGCTTCAGTATCGGCGTATAATTGTGCCTTACCAAATACAAACATTGATTTAGCACTTAGATCTTTATAAAAAGAACCGTCTTCATTAGTTGGTCTTAATATATTTTGAGGGAACTCAATACCCGCACTCAAAGCTAAAGTTGCTTTGGCTTTTGGAGTAATGATTCTTTTAATATGAGCTTCTATACCATCTGGAGCAATGATATTATAGAATTCCTGAAGTTTTTGCTTCGTTGTGCTTAAATCTTCATTTAAAATGTAAGTGGCAAACAGCAATAACGGAATTGTTTCTGTAATAACCGTATTGGTGTTGATAAGCGTGATTACGCTATTAATAGATTGTTCAACACCCTCAGGTAGTTTTAGTTTTTGTGCTTCGGGTAAATTGAGAAGCCCGTTAATATCTTCTAAAAGCGTTTCATATTTTGTTTTTCCTTCTTCGGCTTCAACAAAAATGTTCAGCATGTGGGCTACAACTTGTTCTTCGCTGATGCGGAAAACCTGTAAACCAACAGAATAAAAATCTTTTACCGAAAAAGAGAAATTACTAGAACTGAAAGTCTTCATGAAAGCTAAAATTTCCCATTGATATTCTAAAGTAATAGGGAACGAGGAAATAGTAGAATCTCCATCAAGATCTGGATTAAGTACAAGTCCTAAACCAAATGGTAACGGCAGGGAAAGCCTGTCGCTGGTAACGATATCAAGGCTGTAAAAAGCCGAGTCGCCGCGATATCCTTTAGAGTATTGTAAGTTTTTGTAGTGAATTTTGTCAAAGATGGCATTTAAACCATTTTCGACAAACGATAAAAATTCTGGTAAATCGTCTACAGTGATTATCTCCGATAATCGGGGATAATATCTTGGTGCAGGAATTGGAACCGCTGGAATAGGATTAGTTGGCATATTCTAATGTGTTTTTGACTTTAATTTTGTTCATATTCTGAATGAGTAAATTGTTGTTCGATCAAACCATTTTTGCGATTAAAGGCATACTTTTTTGGTTAGCTGTATTGTTGTGGTCTGTTTATTCATTCAAGCTTATTACTGCTTTAAAAAAGGTTTTTTTCTGTTTTTTAGCACGGTTTATTCCTTTTGACAGTGTAAAGATCAGCCTAAATAAGGGGTTTAAAAAGCAGGTGCTTAGTGGTCTAACATGGGTGTTCTGGGGCTTTACAGAGTTGTAAAGTAAGTGGATGGGGAATTAAATTTTAACTTTGAAAAAAGTAAATAAAAGAGCTGGAGACTAATGTTTTTTTAGTTTCCAAAAATATTTCCAGATAAGAATTCGTTTAGTAAAAAATGCAGTTGAGTTTGATCAGATTTTTTTCTTTGAAGGATCAAGAAAATTATAATGGAAGTCAAAAAGAAACTAA
>Ga0157370_10001370_pt1 | contig 30160 bp, 14 predicted proteins | sample C35metaG_FD_113463 | JGI IMG/M metagenome (GOLD analysis project Ga0157370, IMG submission 113463) | Corn rhizosphere microbial communities from Kellogg Biological Station, Michigan, USA - C3-5 metaG | ecosystem: Host-associated > Plants > Roots > Rhizosphere > Soil | place: USA: Michigan...
TCCGGCGCCTCGTATGATCGAGTTCGACGACGTCGCGGTGCGATACCCGCGCGCGACCATCAGCGCGCTTGGCGGCGTCACGCTCCAGGCGGTCCGGGGCGCGCTCACCGCCGTCGTCGGTCCGAACGGCAGCGGCAAGAGTACGCTCGTCCGCGCGCTGATCGGACGCATTCCCCTCGAGCGCGGTGCCATACGGATCGACGGCGCCGCGGCGCACGTGCTCGGCGGTGCGAAGCTCGCCCGGCGCGTCGCGGTGATCACGCAACGCGAGGACCTCGCATTTCCGTTGCTCGTCTCCGAGTACGTCGCGCTCGGGCGGTTTCCGCACCTCGGCATCTGGCACGCTGCCGAGGCGAAGGATCGACGGGCCATCGACGAATCGATCGATGCGGCGGGTGTTGCCGCGCTGCGCGGCCGCCGCGTCGACGCGCTGTCCGGGGGCGAGTGGCAGCGCGTGCGACTGGCCCGCGCGCTCGCGCAGGGCGGCGACGCGCTCGTGCTCGACGAGCCGACGGCGTTCCTCGACGTCGGCCACGAGATGTCGGTCTTCGAGCTCCTGCACGCGCAGGCACGGGCCGGAAAGGCCGTGCTCCTCATCAGCCACCAGCTCAACCTCGTGGCACGCTTTGCCGACCAACTCGTTCTGCTGCATCGCGGCGCCGTCGCCGCAGCCGGTGCCCCCGACAGCGTGATGCAAGCCGACACGCTCGAGCGCGTCTACGAATGGCCGCTCGTCGTGTCGCGCGATCCCGCAGTCGGGGCGCCCACCCTCGTTCCACTTCGTCGACGCTGAGTCAAACCCATGAACACTCTTTGCAGATTGCCAATCCAACGCCGTGCGCGCCTCGCGCTCTCCGTCGCCGCCGCAGCCCTCGCCGTCGCCGGGCCCGCCGCCGCGCAGACGCCCGACACCATCGTGATCGCGCCCGTGGTCGTCACGGCCACGCGCGTGCCGATTGCCGCCGGCGCATCGCCGGCGACGATCGACGTCATCACGGGCGACGAGCTGCGCCTGCGCGGCGCCACGTCGATTGCGTCCGCGCTCCAGATGCTTCCGGGCGTCACCTTCGCTCAATCGGGATCGTTCGGCTCCGCGACGTCGCTCTTCCTCCGCGGCGGCGAGAGCAAGTATGTGAAGGTGCTCATCGACGGCGTACCGGTGAACGATCCGGGCGGCGCCATGGATTTCGGGGCGCTCACTACCGACAACGTCGAGCGCATCGAGCTCGTGCGCGGGCCGGCGAGCGTGCTGTACGGCGCCGACGCCGTCACGGGCGTGATCCAGATCTTTACCCGGCGCGGCCGCGGCGTTCCGCGAACCGTCGTTTCGGCGCGTGGCGGCACCTACGGCTCCTCCGATGAAGACGCCACCGTGCTCGGCGCGCTGGGCAGCGGCGATTTCTCGGCCGGCGTCGCGCGCCACGACACCAAGGGCATCTATGCGTTCAACAACGCCTTCCATAACACCGTCGCCAGCGGGGGCACCCATCTCCAGCTCGACCCGCACACCGATCTGCGCGTCTCGCTTCGATATAGCGATGACGTCTTCCACTATCCCACCAACGGCGGCGGAGTCGCCGCCGATACCAACGCGCACCAGACGCAGGACCGTACGACGCTGTCCGCCGAGCTCGGCCATGCATTCACGCCGCGCGTCGACGCGCATCTGAGCCTCACGTCCGAGGCGACGTCCGGCGGCACCGACGACAAGCAGGACACGCCGGCCGGCGGCGGCTTCGAGTCGCTCGACCGGACGCGTCGCCGCGGCGCCGACCTGCGTACCAACGTCGCGCTTCCCGCCAACACCGTGGTCACGGCCGGCGTTCAGCTCGAGCAGGAAGACGAGCGCACCGAGAGCCAGAGCGTGTTCGGCTCCTTCCCGCCGTCGACGTCGATCTTTCAGGCGTCGAGGCGCAACACCGGAGTCTACGGGCAAGCGCTCGGCACCTTCGCCGACGCCGTCACGCTCACGGCCGGCGTGCGCAGCGACGACAATGAGCGTTTTGGCAAGTTCGGGACGTATCGCGTCGGTGGCACCTGGCGGGTGATCGGCGGCACACGCCTTCGCGCGTCGGCCGGAACGGCGTTCCGCGAGCCGAGCTTCCTGGAGAACTACTCGACCGGATTCGTGACCGGCAACCGAGACCTGAAGCCGGAGCGCACCGCTTCCTGGGAAGCGGGGCTGCGCCAGACGCTGTTCGACGATCGCGTCACGCTCGGGGTGACGCAGTTCAATCAACGTTTTCGCAACATGATCGACTACACGGGCTCGACCAGCGCGTGCGGCGCGAGCTACTGCAACGTCGCGCGTGCGCGGTCGAATGGCCGCGAGCTCGAGATCCAGCTCGTTCCTGCATCGCGCATCGTCGTCGACGCCAACCTCACGCACCTCGAGACCAAAGTCCTGGAGCCCGGGTTCGACACGTCGAGTGGGGGATTGTATCACCGCGGCGAGCAACTCATTCGCCGGCCCACCACCACATGGAACGCCGGCGCCTCGTACACCGGCGCGCGCGCGAGCGTCGACTTGCGCGTGATGCACGTCGGCGAGCGTACCGACCGGAACTTCGTTCCGTTTCCCGCCTTGCCGGTGGTCGATCCGGCCTACACGCGGCTCGACCTCGGCGCCGACGTGCCGCTCGGCATCGGCGGAGCGAGCGTCCGGGCGGTCGACCTCACCCTGCACGTCGAGAATCTCCTCGATACGACCTATCAGTCTGTCTACAACTTTCTCAGCCCGCGGCGGTCGGTGCTTGCGGGAGCACGCGTCACCTTCTGAGCGACGCGGCCCCCGAGAGGGACCCGCACATTTCGACGGAGCCCGGGGATAGCTTTCCGTCATGACCTTGGTCGTGACCGAAGCGATTGTCCTTCACTCGTTCGATTATCTCGAGTCCTCCCGGATCTTCAAGCTCGTGACCCGGGAGGCGGGCGTGAGATCGGTGCTCGCGCGCGGTGCACGGCGCTCCAAACGGCGGTTCGGCTCGGCACTCGATCTGTACGCGCAGGGGACCGCCGAGCTGCAGACGAAGTCGGGCCGCGACCTCGATACGCTGAGCGCGTTCGACGTCACGCGTGCCCGGCCGCAGCTCGCCGCGCAGCTCTCGCGTTTTACCGGCGCGAGCGCGATCGCCGAGCTCACGCTGCGGTTCACGAGCGAAGAGGCTGATCCGGGCCTGTTCGACGCCGTCGAGTCGGCGTTCGACGACATCGCCGCGGCGCCTCCGGACCGCGCGCGCGACGTGACGATCGAGAGCGCGTGGCGCGTCGTCTCCGAGCTCGGTCTCGCTCCGACCGTCGACAACTGTGCCGAGTGCCACGCACCCGTCGGACGCGACGCGGCGGTCCTGTTCAGCCATCCGGCGGGGGGCGCATTGTGCGCGCGCTGCGGACATTTGGCCCGAAGCGCCCGCACGCTGCCGCCCGAGGCGCGCGCCGCGTTGCGCGACTGGCTGTCGGGGGCATCGCATCCGCTCGCCGACGTCAACGACGCGCGCGCGCATCAGCGGCTGCTGCGCGAGTTCCTTCGCGAGCATCTCGCCGACGACCGGCCATTGCGCGCGTTCGACGTGTGGGAGCACGACGCGTGGACGGGAGGCGTCGCGTGATTCTCGGCACGGCGGGTCACATCGATCATGGCAAGACGCGACTCGTGCGCGCGCTCACCGGCGTCGACACCGATCGCCTGCCCGAGGAGAAGCGCCGCGGCATCACGATCGAGCTTGGCTTCGCGCCGCTCGTGCTCGATGGCGCCGGGACCATCGGCGTGGTGGACGTTCCCGGGCACGAAGCCTTTGTGCGAACGATGGTTGCCGGCGCGACCGGAATCGATCTCGCGCTCGTCGTGATCGCCGCCGACGAAGGCGTCATGCCGCAAACGCGCGAGCATCTCGCCATCCTCGACCTGCTCGGCGTGCGGCGCGGAATCATCGCGCTCACCAAGGCGGATCTCGTCGACGACGAGTGGCTCGCCCTCGTCGAGGAGGACGTGCGCGCGGTGACGGCATCGTCGCTTCCCGACGCGCCGATCATCCCGACCTCGGCGGAAACGGGGCGGGGAATCGCCGAGCTCCGCGCCGCGCTCGCGAATGCGGCGAAATCCGTTCCGGTCCGCGGTGACGACGATCTCTTTCGTCTGCCCGTCGACCGCGCATTCACGATCAAGGGCACCGGCACCGTCGTGACAGGAACCGTGTGGTCGGGACACCTCGTGCGCGACGAGACGGTGCGGATTCTTCCAGGCGATCGCGTGGCGCGCGTGCGAGGGATTCAGGGGCATGGGTCCCAGCTCGAGGCCGCGACCGCCGGCGGCAGGACGGCCGTCGCGCTCGCCGGCGTCGATGTCGCCGACGTTCCCCGAGGATCGACCATCGTCACCGACCGAGACTGGCGCGCGACCACGCTCGCGCGCGCCGACGTGACCCTCGTGCCGGGCGTCGATGTCGACGTGCGGCCGCGAACCTGGTTTCGCTTTCATGTCGGCACCGCCGAGGTCGGGGCGCGAATCGTCGCGCGCGTGGTGGACCCGTCCCAGCCGTTCGCTGCGCGCCTCGTGCTCGATGAGCCGGTGCTGCTCCGGGCCGGCGACCGCTTCGTGCTGCGAACATCGGCGCCGCTGAACACGATCGGCGGCGGGGTCATCACCGATCCATATGCTCCGCGACGCGCTCGCCCATGGACGCCGGGACTGTCGCCGCGCGAGCGTCTGACGAAGCTGCTCGACGAAGCCAGCGGTGACGGGCTCGAGCTCTCGGCCCTCGCCGTCCGGCTCGGACTTTCGCCGCATGCGTGCGCGGAGCTCGAGCGCGTCGCCGGCGACGACCTCGCGGTTCTCGGCGCACGCGTCGTCGCGCGCTCGAAGCTCATGGCATTGGAAGCCGAGGCGATCGAGACGGCTGCGCGATACCAAACCGAGCATCCCCTCGAGCCCGGCATCCCCGTTCAGCTCCTTCGGGCTCAGCTCAGGGGCGCCCCGGACGTCGTCGATGCGGCGATTCAGAGCCAACTCGCGGGCGGGCGATTGGTTGGTTCGGGTGGGGTCGTGGCAACGAATGGATGGGCTCCAAAGTTAGATCAACGAACCGCCGCGCTGGCCGTGGCGATCATGGCGCGGCTGGATGCGGCGGGGGCGGAGCCACCGAGTATCGACGAGCTTTCGGGCGAGCTTGGCAACGATCTTGCCGCCGTCCTTCGATATCTCGATCGACGCGGCGACATCGTGCAAGTCGAGCAGGGCCGGTACTATGCGAGCAGGAATCTCAAGGATCTTATCGATCGTTTGCGGGTAACCATGTCCGGAGGCGGGGAGCTGGGCCCGTCTGAGCTGCGCGAGAGATTGGGGCTGTCGCGGAAGTTTCTGATTCCGCTGTTGGAGTACTGCGATCGGGTCGGCCTCACAAATCGAAGTGCTGGAGGCCGTGTGTGGCATGGCACGTAAATTCCTATACTGCATGCAAATCCACGCTACGGCTCGCTTGACAGGTGCTCGCGCGAACCGTACTTTCGAGGCACGTGGCAGTCCTTCAGGTCCACCTATTCAGGAGCTCTTGTAATCGTCCTGTTTCGTTAGCGCGGAGACAATATGTACCACCGCTGGGCAGCACTTGTGCTCGTGCTCGCCCTTTGTGCGATGACGCCAAAGAATGCGGCGGGGCAGCAACCACAACAGACGCCCCGAGGGCACAGTGCAGGGGCATTCGGAAAGGCTTATCCGAATCCCTTTAATCCGGAGGTTTTCATTCCGTTCACCGTCGACACGACGGCCTGCACGGATGGGAGCCGGCAGCATACCGTGAGCATGCGGATCCTGAATATTCTGGCGCAGCAAGTCGCCATTCCGGTTCTGTATGTTGGCGGCAACACCACGAGGCCGAGCACCAGCTCGGCGACAGGACCCGTGTCGAATCAGCGGTTGGGCTGCGGATTCTACATGGGGTATTGGGATGGCAAGATTCCCGGCACGTCGAAAGACGCTGCGTCAGGGACGTATTTGCTTCAACTGTTCATCGATGGAAAGCTGGCGGGAACTTCGAAGATCTTCTACGCCAAGTAACGTCAACGCGATCATCGATCGTCACACGCGCCGGGCGCTTCTCGCTCCCGGCGCGTGTGCGTTCTGCCACCAGACGAGTCGAGTCGCGGCCGTCCCGAGTCGCCGTCATCGCCGGCCGCATTGGCAGAGGACGCGCTCGCCGTGGCGGCGCGCAATTCGCGGCATCGGCCGCATTGGCGCATTGACGCGGCACTCTCGTTGCCCCTGGTCGACAGCATGATCAATCCAGACAGACTCACCGTCAAAGCGGGCGAGGCGTTCAACGAGGCACTCAGCGCCGCGCGGCGAAATGGCAACCCCAACGTCTACGACTTGCACCTCCTTGCCTCGCTGCTCGAGCAGGACGAGAGCATCGTCGTACCCGTGCTTCAGAAGCTCGGCGCCAGCGTTGCGGCGCTGCGCGAACAGATTGCCCGTGAGATCGCCCGCTACCCAAAGCAGACCGACGCGCAGCCGACGCTGTCCCGTGAGCTCAACCAGGTCTTCGACAAAGCCGAGGACGAAGCCAAGCGATTGGGCGACGAGTACGTCTCGACCGAGCACCTGCTCCTGGCACTGTCGGACACCAAGGGCACCGAGAGCCGCGGCCTCCTGTCCGCGGCCGGCGCCAATCACGACGCGTTGCTCTCGGCGCTCGAGGCCGTCCGCGGATCGCATCGGGTCACCGATCAGAGTCCCGAGAACCAGTACCAGGCGCTGCAGCGGTACACGCGCGACCTCACCGACGCCGCGCGGCGCGGCAAGCTCGACCCGGTCATCGGGCGCGACGAGGAGATCCGTCGCGTCATTCAAGTCTTGTCGCGGCGCACGAAGAACAATCCCGTGCTCATCGGCGAGCCCGGCGTGGGCAAGACGGCCATCGTCGAGGGACTGGCCCAGCGCATCGTCAACGGCGACATCCCCGAAGGCCTCCGCAACAAGCGGCTCGTCTCGCTCGACCTCGGCGCGCTGATCGCGGGCGCCAAGTTCCGCGGCGAATTCGAGGAGCGGCTCAAGGCGGTCCTCAAGGAAATCGTCGAGGCGCAAGGGCAGTTCATCGTCTTCATCGACGAGATGCACACGATCGTCGGCGCCGGCAAAGCCGAAGGCTCGATGGACGCCGGCAACATGCTCAAGCCGATGCTCGCGCGCGGCGAGCTCCGCGTCGTGGGCGCCACGACGCTCGATGAGTATCGCCAGCACGTGGAGAAGGATGCCGCGCTGGAGCGCCGCTTCCAGCCGGTCTACGTCGGCGAGCCGAGCGTCGAGAGCACCATCGCGATTCTGCGCGGCCTGAAGGAGCGCTACGAGGCGCACCACGGCGTACGCATCACCGACGACGCGATCATCGCCGCGGCCACGCTGTCGCATCGCTACATCGGCGACCGCTTTCTCCCCGACAAGGCGATCGATCTCGTCGACGAGGCCGCGTCGCGCCTCCGTATCGAGATCGATTCGATGCCGCAGGAGATCGACGAAGTCGAGCGCCGGATCATGCAGCTCGAGATCGAGCGCACGGCGCTGCTCAAGGAGAAGGATCGTCCGGCCATCGAGCGGCGCGAGGAAATCGAGCGCGAGGTCGCCGGGCTCAAGGAGCGCTCGTCCGCCATGAAGGCCCAATGGCAGCAGGAGAAGGAGATGTTGGGCGGCGTCGGCAAGATCAAGCAGGAGATCGAGCAGGCGCGCATCGAGGCGGAGCAGGCGAGCCGGCGCGGCGACCTGACCAAGGCCGCCGAGATCACCTATGGCCGCATCCCCGACCTCGAGCGCCGCATGCGCGAGACGGAGCAGAAGCTGGCGAGCACCGACGGACGTCCACAATTCTTGAAAGAGGAAGTTGGCGCAGACGACATCGCCGAGATCGTCGCGCGCTGGACGGGTATTCCCGTGTCGAGAATGCTCGAGAGCGAGCGGGAGCGACTCACCAAGCTCGATCAGGAGCTGGCCAACCGGGTGATCGGCCAGGACGAGGCGGTGCACGCCGTCGCCAACGCCGTGCGCCGCTCGCGCGCGGGACTGCAGGACCCGAACCGTCCCATCGGCTCGTTCATCTTCCTCGGTCCCACCGGCGTCGGCAAGACCGAGACCGCGCGCGCCCTCGCCGAATTCTTGTTCGACGACGAGCACGCGATGGTGCGGATCGACATGTCGGAGTACATGGAGAAGCACGCCGTTGCTCGTCTCATCGGCGCGCCGCCGGGGTACGTCGGCTACGAGGAGGGCGGCCAGCTCACCGAAGCGGTACGGCGCCGCCCGTACTCGGTCATCCTGTTCGACGAGATCGAGAAGGCGCACCCGGACGTGTTCAACATCCTCCTCCAGATCCTCGACGACGGCCGGCTCACCGATTCGCAAGGGCGCACGGTCGACTTCCGCAACAGCGTCATCATCATGACGTCGAATGTCGGCTCGACGTTCATCCTCGAGCACGCGCGCGGCGATTGGGCGCTGGTCGAGACGCAGGTCATGGCGGCGCTCCGGCAGCAGTTCAAGCCGGAGTTCCTGAACCGCATCGACGACATCATCATCTTCCATCCGCTGAGCACGGAGCAGATCGAGAAGATCGTCGACCTGCAGCTCAAGCGGCTCGACCGGTTGCTGGCCGAGCGGAAGATCACCCTCGAGGTCACGCCCGAGGCCAAGCGGCTGCTCGCCGAGGAGGGCTACGATCCGGCGTTCGGCGCCCGGCCGCTCAAGCGGTCGATCCAGCGGCTGATCCAGAACCCGCTCGCGATGGCGGTGCTCGAGGGCAGGTTCGGCGACGGCGACGTGATCGTCGTGCGGCCGGACGGCAAGGGGGGATTAGAGTTCTCGAACGAGCCGGCGCGCGAGACGGTCGGCGCATAGCCGCCGCGCGCCATGCGATGATGGAAACCACCACGGACGACGTCTGGATGGCCGCCGCGCTGGTCGAAGCACGCGCCGCGGCCGCGGCGGGGGACGTACCCGTGGGCGCCGTCGTCGTCCGCGACGGGGTGGCGATTGCACGCGCGGGCAATCGTACGCTGCGCGATCAGGACGCGACGTCGCACGCCGAAGTGCTGGCCATCCGGGCGGCGTCGTCGCTGCTGGGCGCATGGCGACTGGATGGGTGCTCGCTCTACGTGACGCTCGAGCCATGCGCCATGTGCGCCGGTGCCATCGTCCTCGCGCGACTGGATCGCGTGGTGTTTGGAGCGTGGGACGACAAGGCCGGCATGGCGGGTTCGGTGGCGGATCTCCTGCGACATCCGAGGCTCAATCACCGTCCCGAGGTGCTCGCCGGCGTAGGAGCCGCGGAGTGCGGGGAATTGCTCACGGAGTTTTTCCGTGCACGCCGCGGCGACGTGTCGTCGCGCGCCGTCTAGCGGCCCCGCCAACCCCTAGGCGAAATGGGGTCAGACTCCATTTCGCGGGCGAAACGGAGTCTGACCCCACTTCGCCTAATCAGGGCCGACCGCAGGCCGGCGACGCGGGCGGTGTCCACGATGGCAATGCCGCGATGCCGGCACGGGTCAGCATTCCGTCGAGCTCCGCGACACGCGTCCGTTGCAGGTTGCGGAGGTCTTTCAATGCGCCATCCAATTGCCGGCACGGCCCATCGACGCCCGCGATCACGCTCGGCGTCGGCATGGCGTCGGCGATGAACTGGTCCGAGTAGCGGCGGCCAAGATCACGATGAACGATCCCGAAACCGCCAGTCGCGAGGGTCGCGAGCTCCGCGTCGACCTCGGCGGCGAGACGCGCGATCTGCGCGGCAGTCGCGGTGGTTCGCGTCAGATCGGGCAGGCGTCCCAGCGCATCGTGGAGCCGTTGGATGTAGGTGAATCCGTGATAACTCGCGGCGAGTCCCGCCACCATGCGTCGCTCGAGTCGATATTGCGCGGCGAGAGCTGCGGGCGGAACGTGCACGCGCGGGTCGAGCACGATCGTCAGCGGCTGCGTGTGGCTGTGTCCACCGACGGTCAGGGTGACCGTGTACGTTCCGGGGAGAACCATGGTCCCCACGATGGTCGAGCGGTACGTGTGACCGGGCGTCGCGTGCCAATTCAGAGTATACTCACGGTAGTCCAGGAGCGTGCCGTAGTACCCGTAGTTGAGCGTCGGCGGATCGGCGTCGCGAAGATCCCAATTGATCCGGTGCATCCCCGCGCTGGCGGAGAGCACGGTGGGCGGCGCGAGCCAATACTCGGGGACATTCGGCATTACCGTATCCGGCGGCGGCGCGACGCTCGAGAATTCACGAATGGCGCGGCCGGCGGCATCGCTGATGGTCAGCGTGATCGTCCCCGACGAAGGTGTCGGGAGGTAGTAGTCGATGATCGCGCCCTCGGGCGGGTTCTCGCCAACGACCATCTCGGGCGGAAGCGGCGTGTCCTGGGTGTTGTCCCAGCGCGCGCGGACGACGGTATCGGGCGTGAAGAGGAACGCATCGGCGGACGTACTCGCGGCCGATAGAGTGTGCATCTGCCGCAGGGGCGTGACGTCGTCGAGGATCCACAATCCGCGTCCATACGTCGAGATCGCGAGATCGGCGCCGTGCACGGTCATGTCGCTGATGACCGTGGTCGGCAGATTCAGTTGCAACGATTGCCAATGGTCGCCTCGATCGAACGAGACGTACGCGCTCGTGACACTGCCGGCGTAGAGCAGGTCAGGGTCGACCGGGTCTTCGCGCACCACGCGCATCGTTCCATCCAGCGCCAGCCCATTCGTGATCTCTTGCCACGCCTGACCGTAGTTGGTCGTGCGATAGAGGTGTGGGCGGCCGTCGCCCGAGAGGACCGCGACGTACGCCGTCCCCGCGCGCGCATGCGAGGCGTCGATCACGTTGATGCTCCCGGTCACGTTCGGCGGCGTCACATTGGTCCATGTCCGGCCGCCGTCGCGCGTCACGTGAACCAACCGCGTGCTGGTGCCGACCCAGATCACACCGTCGGTGACGGGAGACGGCGCGAGCGCCGTGATCGATCCGCCGGCGGCCGGCGCGCCGACTCCGCCGCCGGCATCGGACGCGACAGGCGGCGTTGCGTGCGCCGGCGCCGCGAGGTCGGGACTCATCGTGCGCCACGTCCGGCCATCGTCGGCCGAGGCGAGCAGATACTGTGCGCCCATGTAGAGCGTGTGCGGGTGCTGCGGCGAGAACGCGAGCGGCGGCGCGCCGCCGAATCGATCCTCTCGTGTCGGCTGGTACAAGACGACGACCTGTCCAGTCGTGCGGTCGAAGCGGCGCAGCACGTGATACCAGCCCTGTGTGTACAGATACCGCTTGTCCAGCGGGTCGGCGATCAGGAAGCCGTTCTCGAATCCGCCGGCCCGATACCAGTCGTTCGGCCGAATCTCGCCGAAGTCGCTGCGGCTTGCCACGCACGCCGTGCCCGAGTCTTGCTGCGGCCCGCACACGTGGTACGGAAAATCGTAGTCGGTCGCGACGCGGTAGAACTGGCCGTTGATGAGTCCATAATACGGCGTGAAGCTCGCCCCGCCGTCGACCGAGATGGCGGCACCCTGGTCGACGCCGGCGATCATGCGCTTTGCGTTCGTCGGATCAATCCAGAGGAAGCGCGGGTCGGCGCCGCTCGGCGCCCCCCAGAACGAGACGACGTGCTGCCCGCCATCGGTCGACCGGTACAGCGACGTGCCCATCAGATACACGACATCCGGGTGCTGCGGGTCCGCGTAGATCTTGCCGCCGGCGCTCGCCAACTGGCGAGTGGCGAAAGTCCACGTCTCTCCGCCGTCCTCGGAGCGGTACAATGCACGGCCGGCTCCGCCCGCCGCGCCGCCGCGGCCGCCGCCCGTCATGGCCAACGCGTACAGCCGCCGCCCATGGGTGCCGGATGAGACCGCGAACGCGGAGATTCGCGCACCATCGGGCAGTCCGCGGCCGGTCACGGGACTCCACGTCGCGCCAGCGTCGGTCGATTTGAAGATGCCGGTGCCGCCGCTCGAGCCGGCTCCCGCGGCTCGGCCGCCAAAGCCTCCGTCGGCCACCGATGCGTATATGATATCTGGATCATAGAAATCATAATAGAGATCCGATGCGCCGGACGAACCATCAACCGGCAGCACGCGCGCCCAGGTGCGGCCCCCATCCGTCGTGCGATACACGCCGCGCTCGCCGGCGTCGGCCTGGCTCGCGGCGCCCGCGGCAGGTGCCCCCGCTCGCCCACCGGCACGCCGCCCGCCTTGGGCAGCGACGAGCACCGCGTTGGCATCGCGTGGCGCCACGATGATCGCGCCGATGTCCTGCGAGGTGCGCAGTCCGATATTCGTCCACGTCTTGCCGCCATCGGTCGACTTGTACACGCCGTCGCCCGGCGTGAACGACCACCCCGACTCATTGCCGGTCCCGACGTAAATCGTGTTCGGCTCTGACGGCGCGACCGCGACGGCTCCGATCGACGCGACGTGCACGTCGTCGAAGATCGGCTTCCACGTGGTACCGCCGTTCGTCGTCTTCCACACACCGCCGGCGGGAGTGCCGACGTAGTAGGTGGTCGGATCACCGGGGACGCCGGCCGGTGCGGAGATGTAGCCCGATCGCGGCGGTCCGATCGAACGCCATCGTAGGCCCGCGAAATACGCGGGATTCATCTCCTGCGCTGCCGCGCGCGGCACTGAGTGGCCCAGCGATGCCGCGGCGACGATGACCAGGCAGACGCGAGCGGGCAGGCGCACGATGGCTCGGGCGGGCGGGGTGGTTCTGGCGAGCACGGAAGCTCCTTGCGGCGGCGATGATGGAATGCGTGCGGCGTGTCGGTGTAGCCTTCGAGCCACTAGCGGTCGCGCAGCGGCTAGGGCAGCTCGCCAACGCGCCGGTCGACTGCTGTGACCGTGACGTGCTTGATCCTGTCGAGCAGCGGATACTCCTTGTCCATGAATGCATTCCCGCCGGTTTCCAATGGCCCTTGCCGACCTTGGCGCACACCACTGCCGGACGTTTCGCCATAGCCCGAGTAGAGGCTATCGACGACGGCCATCCCTTCCACCACGGTGCCGAGAATCGTAAACGGCTCCGGGTCGCTGCGCGGGTTGTCCTTCAGATTGATGTAGATCTCGACATTGCGCGTGTTCGGGGAAGCGGCGCCTTTCATGGCAAACGCGAAGGTGCCGCGTTTGTTGTTCGAGCGAGGCGGGTCGTCCCGGAGATACCGATCTCTCCATGCCGCGTTCACGGCCGGATTGCCATGCAGCCCCCACTGGGCGATGTATCCCTTGTCCACGCGGTGAAAGCGGGTGTCGTCGTAGTAGCCGAGTCGCGCGAGATTGTACAGCCGGTCGGCGCCAATCGGCCCCCACTGGCGCACGAGCTCCAGGACGAACACCCCTTTCGACGTCTCGAATCGCAGGTGCGACACGGGTGGCGCCGGTCTGGTCCACTCCGGGTTCGACGGATCGAGCCAGAGCGCTTCGAGGGTTTCGCGGTTCGGGGCTGGCGGCTCGAGACGTGTGGGGTTCGGCCTCCGCCCAGCACAGCCGAAGGCGAAGCCCACGGCGATCAGGGATCCGGCGAGGGCCGACGAATGACGTCGCGCGCAGGTTGTTTCCATGGTGTGTCTCGTGATCAGTCGGCGTGCGGATGACGACGGCCTCAATGGTTCGTGCAACCTACCGTGACGCCGTCGCGGCGATTCGCGCGTATACCGCGCGCGCCGAGTCGACGTCGGTGCGGAAGGCGTCTCGCTCGGCGTCGGAGCGCCAGCGTGAATGCTCGACGCGCGTCCAGATCGCGTCGATCGTCTGGGAGAGAAATTGCACATCTTCGGCGCGGACATACTTGCGGCCTCCGCGCACGACGTAGACGGGAGTGGTGTGCGCGAACGCGTAGTCGTCGCCGACGTACTTGGATCCCGGGCCGAGCACGCGCGCCGCGATCCAGCCGCCTTGGGGCATAGCGATCGGACCGTCGAACAGGATGTGTGCCCGATCGGTTGCGGCGACCGTCTCGACGACATCCCCATTCACGAGGATCTGCAGCGAGTCCATCGGCGTGATCGACACCGCCCGAACCTTGACGTGGAGCGCCGCCGGCGCGCTCGCCGGGACGTCGATCTCGTCTCCGGGTTGTCGGCCCTCGACGTCGAGAAAGAGAAGCGGACCCGTGGACATGAACGTCCGGCCGCGCTTGATGGCGTCCATCCAGCTGCGCATCGTGAGCGGGCCTTCGATGCGGGCGAACGTGCGGTCCGAACCTGGCGGCGGGTCACGCCACACATCCGAAAAGTTGTCGGTGCCGGCCGTGGCGGGGAGCCGGAACCCTGCATTGAGCAGCCGATAATAAAAGTCTGCAGAGCCCAACTCGTCGGAGTAGAGCGATCCGATGTCGTAGTAGTCGCCCAAGCCGAGCGCTGCGTCGAGGGCGATCAGCGTGGCCGCGGCTGCCCTCGGCGTGCGCGGCGCCGACGTGTACGGGTGCATGAAGCCCGCGAGTCCACCTTGCGCACGCGCACCCTCGAAATACATCCGCTCGAGCGAGGGTTGCGCGTAGGCTGTCCCGCCCGCGCCGGCGAGCAGCGGGAGAATGAACTCCCGCGTGCCGATCATCCCCACGTGACCGAGGCCGCCACGAAACTCCTCGCCATACTGAAGGATGTGCGTGCGCGTGGAGAGCGGGTGCGGCTTGCCCGTGAGGTCGCTCCAGCGGCCCATCAGACGAGTGCCGTCCATGTGGATCAGCGCGTTCGTCATGTGTAGATCTTCGGCAACCAACTGAAGGAAAAAAGCCTCGGGGGTGAGACCGAAGCCCTGGTGCAAGTCGTGCACGTGACTGTCGCCCGAATACCATCCCTGCGCCGGCAAGTCCGCGAGCCGTTCCAGCGTGATCGTGGCTGTTCGGGTTGCGCCTGCGACGACCTCGATGGCCACCGATTGCGGTTTGTACTCCAAACCGCGGACGGCCTCGATGGTCGCGCGTCCCGCGGGGAGATCCAGATCCGCTTCGCCGGCCATGTGGAAGTAATGCCGGTCGATCGTCATCATCGCTCGATGGAATGCCCCGTCGGGACTGTACGCTCGCGCATCGCTCGCATCGACGTACACGCGCGCCGGCATCGGCCGGTGGTCGGGCCCGAGCACGCGGAGGTGCACGCGGCCTGTGGGCGTCACCGGACGGCGTGCCGTGATCTTCACCGTGCGCCAGGCGTCCGGACGGCCGCCGGCGATCGCCGCGGTATAGAGCGTCGGCACGGCGGCACGAAACGCGACGAACGCGAAGCGCTTGCCGTCGGGGCTCGGCGTGGGCGACATCTCGTGGTTCGCGTCGTCGACCGTCAACTCGATCGGATCGCCGCCGCCGGCCGGAATGATGCGAATATCGTTCGATCCTCTGTCTTCCGTCACGTAGAGGATGTTCTGACCGTCAGCGGTCCACACCGGTTTGGTACGGTATTCGGTCTCCTCGGTGCGAACGACGCGCGACTGCAGTGTTGCGAGATCCAGAATGCGCACGCCGCCCTGCGCGTAGGCCATCGACTTCCCGTCGGGCGAGATCGACGGCTGAATGCCGTTCACGAGTGCCGTGTCGTTGCCCGTGATGAGATCGTGACGGAAGATTCGCCAGCCGCCGTTCCTGGCGCTCGCGAAGTAGAGGGTGTTGCCGTCGCGACCCCACGTCGGCTGCAGATCGACTTGCGGGTTCGAGGACACGGTCTGCACGGCGCCGCCATCGGCGCCGACGATGCCGATCTCGAGATTCCCGCGGACGTCCATCGTGAGCGCAATGCGCTTGCCGTCGGGACTCCACGCAGGCTCGAAGTAGTCGTTCGGTCCCGACGTCAGGGCGATGGCTTCGCCGCCATCGGCCGGCACTTTCCAAATGTCGCCGCGCATCGAGAACGCGATCCAGCGTCCGTCGGGACTCCACGCCGGATCGAGCGGCCCGGTCGAGACGGCGGGGAACATGTGCCGCTCTTCGCGATCGGAATGCCCATAGCGGTTGGGCCTCGCGCTGACGACGACCGTCGTCGCGGCAACGGTGCAGGCGAGGAGGACGCGGACGATGGGAACCTGGAGCGGGAGGGGAAACATGCGTGACCTACTGCTCGGCTGTCGGGCTCAGGCATGTTCACTCCACACGCCGCGCGAAGCAATGGGGGCGGCGGCAATTCGCGGCCGCATTTCGTTGACTCGCGCGCGTCTACGGTCTAATATCCATGGCTGTCCCGGACAGGTGGCCGAGTGGTTGAAGGCACCGGTCTCGAAAACCGGCATACCGGTTAACCCGGTATCGAGAGTTCGAATCTCTCCCTGTCCGTTTCGGTGTGAGTGAGTCCCGGCGCGGCGGCGCGTTCGGGCCGGCGCGCGCGCGATGCGAATTCTCGATGCCGCTCGCGCCTCAAGAAATCGCCGACAGTGCCGTATAGACTCGGGCGATGAAGGCGTTGAATTCCGTCATGTAGTTCCGCAGGAATTCCCGCGTCGCGTCGTTGGTCACGTCGCCGTCGCCGGTGATCAGCCCCGGCGTGAACTGGATGTAGGCCTCGATGGCGTTCATCTGCGGTGAGTTGCAGAAACTGAGGATGCTCCGTAGGTGCTGCTGGCCGACGGCTGTGCCGATCTTCCCCGGCGACGTGCCGATGATGGCCGACGGTTTTCGCGCGAACGAGTTCTTTCCGTAGGGCCGGCTCGCCCAATCGATCGCGTTCTTCAGGGCGCCGGGGATCGACCGGTTGTACTCGGGCGTGACGAACAGCACGGCGTCGACGTCGGCGATGTGGCGCTTGAGCTCTTGCGCCGCCGGTGGGTAGCTGGCGTCGTAGTCGTAGTTGTACAGGGGAAGATCCTTGAACGGGATCTCCGTCATCTGTAGATCCTTCGGGGCGAGAGTGATCAGCGCCTTCGAGAGCAGGCGGTTGATGGAGTGCGACGAGAGGCTGCCGACGAAGTAGCCGACTTTGTACGCGGTCATCGTTTCTCCTGACGGGGTCGATTCTCTTTTCGAGTCGGGCGCCGACGGGGAGGGAAGCGAAACGCGTGCCGGACACTGACGCCGGATGGTCCGGCTGCAAGAGGCCCGCGCGGTGAGTTAGGTTAGAGGACGCTTGGATGGGTGGCCGAGTGGTTTAAGGCGCACGCCTGGAAAGTGTGTGTACGTCAAAAGCGTACCGTGGGTTCGAATCCCACCCCATCCGTTGGCATTCTGAGAGTTCGCATTTGGCCATCTCGCGGCGAGGCACGCGATGACACGGCTGCTCAGCGCCTGCTGCCAGGCATCGTTCATCGCCATCGTCTCGCCAACGCTGCGCCTCGCGCCGCCCGCGCGTGCCCAGTCGGCGGCGACGGATGTCGCGCGCAGGCACTCGGGAATCGCCGGCGTCATTCGCGACAGCCTGGGGACGCCGATCCCCCGCGCCAACGTTCTCGTCGACGGCGGGAACGTCGCGACGGCGAGCGACGACTCCGGCCGGTTCGATATGCGCGGGCTCCCCAACGGGCCGAACGGATTCACCATTGCCAAGATCGGCTACGCGCCGGTGTCGTTCGAGGTCTCGCTTCCGCCGGATAGCATCGTCGTACTCGCGATTCGGATGCGTACCGTCCAGACCATGAGCACGGTCAACGTGTCCGCGGCGCGCGTGCAGGCGTATCTCGCACGGACGGGGTTTCTCGAGCGACGCCGCCTCGGCTTCGGCTCGTTCCTCTCGCCGGAACAGGTCGATTCGATGGCCGACCGGATGATGGTGCCGTCGGATTTCATGCGCGCCGTCCGCGGCATCGATCTCCAGTGCAACCACGGCTGTGTTCCGGTCGCGCGGAATTACGCGAGCTGCCTCTCGCTGTTCGTCGACGGCGTACCACACGGCCCGGCCCGGATCATCGACAGCCTCGGGCTGAATCCGAACGCGATTGCGGCCATCGAGGTCTACGACCGGCCAAGTACGGTTCCGATCGACTTCCAGGGTGGGTTGCCGGAGAAGCAGGGCCGCGGGTTCTCGATGTCGGCGGGGTGCGGCGTGATCGCCCTGTGGACCAAGACGCATGTCCCGCGATAGCGTGGCGAGAGTGGCGCGAGAGCCTCGCGCCAAGATCCGCGCGGCGCATGCGTGAGACCGACGCAGACCAGCCGATGCGCGATGACGAGATGTTCCGTCGCGCCTACCAAGACCTCAAGCGGATCGCGAGCCACCACCTGCGGACCGCGGGCGGCGGCGCGACGCTGTCGACCACCGAGCTCGTTCACGAGGGCTACCTCAAACTGCGGGGAAGCGCGCCGACGGACTGGGAGGGGCGCGCGCACTTCTTCGGCGCCGCGTCGCGGGCCATGCGTCAGGTGCTGGTCGACTTCGCCCGGCGGCGAGGCGCGAGAAAGCGGGGCGGGGAGGCGACGCACGTCTCGCTGGGCGACGAGGACGTCGCGTTGCAGATCGAGCTCGATGAGATCCTCGCGCTCGACGAGGCGATGGACCGGCTGGCCGGCGTCGACGATCGCCTCCGCCAGATCGTCGAGCTCCGCTTCTTCGGCGGATTCTCGGAGCGCGAAGTCTCGGAGCTGTTCGGCGTCACGCAACGCACGATCGAGCGAAACTGGCTCAAAGCGCGCCTGTTCCTCCTGCGCGAGCTGAAGCCGGACACGCCGCCAACGGATCCTGTCTGATCGGACCGCCGATCGGGCGCCAGTCGCCGCACCCGCGGGTGTCGGACATCGACGTCGTTTTGCGTATGTCCTGAACAGGGATGGTCGGCGCGGACCCGCAGAACACACACATCTCCCAGTCGACACCCTCGACAACCGGTCTTGGAGAACTCGATGCTCCGCAAAACACCCTGTATGGTCGCGGCCGCGGCGTGTTTCGTCGTCGCGCTCACCGCGTGTTCCGACCGACCGACCGCACCGCTGCGCGCCCCCTCGACTCGCGCGAGCGACGGCACGCCGGCGACACCTGCCGACGTCATCACGCCCCAGCTCATACGGCAGCTCGCGAGGGCGCGCGGCATCGTGCCGCTTCCACCGCCACCGCCGGTGCGGCCGGTGCTCGTGAAGCTCGGACAGGCGCTCGCGTTCGACAAGGTTCTCAGCGGCAATCGGAACATCGCGTGTACCACCTGCCATCTTCCGAAATTCGCCACGGGCGACGGGAAGAGTCTGTCCATCGGTGAAGGCGGCGTCGGACTCGGACCCACGAGGGTACATCCGAACGGTGTATTCATCCCGCGGAACGCGCCGCCATTCTTCAATCTCTACGCGATGCGCCATTTGTTCTGGGACGGCCGGGTCGAGATCGATGCGCTGCACCAGTTCCACACGCCGGCCGGGGCGAAGCTCACACCGGCAATGTCGAAAGTGCTCGAGTTCGGCCCCGTCTCGGCGCTCGGGATGTTTCCGGTCACGAGCCGTATCGAGATGCGCGGGGCGCCGGGCACCGATCTCGGGGACCTGGCCGACGACGACTTTACCGGCATCTGGGCTGGGCTGATGCGGCGGCTCGGGGCGATCCCTGAATACCGCGCACTGTTCGAGGCCGCGTATCCGGGAACGCGGTTCGAGGACATGACGTTCGCGCATGCCTCGAACGCGATCGGCGCATTCATCATCGACCAGTTCTCGTTCCGCAATTCTCCCTGGGATCGCTTCCTCGCCGGCGACGATGCCGCGCTGACGACGCGACAGCTCGAGGGCGCGCAGACGTTTCTCACACTCAAATGCTCGATCTGTCATACCGGAGCGACGCTCAGCGACGAACAGTTCCACGACGTCGCCGTGGCGCAGGTCGGACCGGGCGAGGGGAACGGCGCGAACCTGCGCGACGACTTCGGTCGCATGAACGTGACAGGCGACCCGGCCGACCAGTACCGTTTCCGGACGTCACCGCTTCGGAATGTCGAGCTCAGCGGTCCGTACGGGCACGACGGCGCCTACATCTCGTTGCGCGACTTCGTGTCGCACTACAGCAATTCGGACCAGGCGTTGTTGACTTACGATCCGACGCAGCTCGAGCCGGCGCTCCGCGGGACATTACTGCCGAGCGTGCCCGCGATTCTCGCCGCGCGCGACACGCTGCTGAACGGCGTCGTGCTCGCGCCCGACTTGGTGGACAAGCTCATGGACTACCTTCAAGCCCTCACTGACGACGCGGCGCGCGACCTGTCCCGCTCCGTCCCGGCACACGTACCCAGCAAGCTGCCCGTGGATCACCCGTGAGGCCCGTACGGATCTGGTGAGTCGACGTTAGCGAGTGTCCGCGATGGCTCGATATTGGACGGCGTCGGCGTGCCGGCCTCGCGCATCCTCGAGGTCGGCGAGCCAGCCATACAGCTCTCGCACGGTCGGATGCGCCCGGCCAACCTGCCGCTCCATCGTCGCGAGCGATCGCCGGAGAATCGAATCCGCGGCAGGGTAGCGGCCCTCGCGCATCATCAGCATTCCGAGAAGGCCTTTCGTTGCCGCGGTTCCGGGGGCATTCGGACCGCTTGCGCGTTGCCGAATTCGGACGGCATCGAGCACCAACGACTCGGCGCCATGGTAATCACGCCGGTCGATGAGCAGGCGCGCGAGGTCCACCTCGAGGCCCGCCATGGTTTCGTGATCCGAACCACGGAGACGCCGGTCGCTCACGATCGCTTGGCGAAAGAGCGCCGTCGCTTCGTCCAGTTGCCCGGCATGGTGCAGGATCCCGGCCAGCCGGGCCTCGAACACGACCGTGGTGGGATGCTCAGATCCGTAGTCGCGGCGGACGATCTCCACGGCGCGCCGCGCTTGGGCGATTGCCTCGGACTGGTTTCCGCGATGCGACAGGAACTCCGCGAGGTCGAGCAGCGATGCCGCCACCATCGGATGACCGTCGCCGAACGAGCGCCGGCGGATGGCCAACGCACGCCGATAGAGCGGCTCGGCTTCGCTGTAACGCGCACGGACCTCGTCGAGGAGATACGCGATGGCGAGCATCGCGTCGGCGAGCTGTGGGCTGTCGGGGCTCACCGTTCGTTCCATGATCGCGAGGCCGAGACGGGACTCGCGCTCGGCGTCGCTCATTCGTCCTTCGGCACGAAGGATTGCACCCAGCGACAGATGACTCTCGGCGGTCAGCGAGTCGTTTGCGCCGAGCACTGCCTGTCGCACGGACAACGCACGTCGCTGGTAGGCTTCGGCGACGGAAAGCTCGCCGCGATATACGGCGATGCTCGCGATCTGATGGAGCGTGACCGCCGCTGCGGCGGCGTGTTTGGGACCGGGGGCGTCTTGCTGGAGTCGAAGCGTCTCTCGCGCCACCGAATCCGCCGCGGCGTATTGACCGAGGCGGAGCAGCGCGTCGCTCAGTTGAGCGAGAGTGGCGGCGAGCTCGCCGGAGTCGCCGCCCCGTTTCGCGCGTCGAATGGAAATAGCCCGCTCGAGCACTGCATATGCGTCGTGGTATTGTCCGAGGCTCTGATACAGTTGGCCGGTGACTTCCAGCATCCGCGCCTGTGCCTGAGGCTGCCCTTGCAGGCGCTCGGCACGCGCCGCGGCGCGACGTACCAGTTCCCCTGCCGTCAGCGTGTCGCCCTGGGCCTCGGCGGGATCGCTGGTCTCGAATAACCCCATCACGAACGAGGTCACGGCTTGCGACTCGCGCGAGGCGATCGCGGCCAGGTCGCGCTCCGCGGCGGCGCGGCGGGCTTGAAGCATCGAGAAGCCTGCGCCGCCGAGCACGGAGGCCGAAATCGCAAGCGCGGCGACGGTCTCGATGCGATGCCGCCGCACGAAGCGCCGCGCGCGGTAGATGGCGGTGATTCGCCTAGCCAGCACCGGGTGTCCGGAGAGGTAGCGTCGAACGTCGTCCGCGAGCGCTTCTACGGAGGCGAATCGCTCCGCGGGCTCCTTGCGGAGCGCCTTGAGCACGATCGCGTCGAGATCGCCGCGCAGCGCCTTGATCCGCGACGGATGCGAGTCCGCGACAGCGACCGACGGTGGCGCGGGGTCGCCGTGCAACACCGCCGCTTCCAGCTCGCGCAGGTCGCCGCCGCGCACGGTGAATGGCACCCGGCCGGACAGAATTCGGTAGAGCACCGCGCCGAGTTGATAGACATCGGTCAGCGTGGTGATCGGCGCATGTGTGATCTGCTCGGGCGCCGCGTACTCGGGCGTCATCCACCGCGCGCCCGTGTGCGTCATCGACGACTCGGCGGCGTAGCCGCTCGGCTCGAGCAGCTTGGCCAGGCCGAAATCCAGCAGCTTCACCACGCCGTCGACGCTGACGAAAATGTTCGACGATTTGATGTCGCGATGAATGATGAGATTGCGATGTGCGTGCTGGGTGGCCTCCGCGGCCGCGAGAAACAACTCCAATCGCTGTCGAACCGTCAGCGCGTGCTGCTCGCAATACGTGTCGATGGGGTGACCCTCGACGTATTCGAGCGCGAGAAAGGGTTGACCGGCGTCCGTGATCCCGCCGTCGAGCAGGCGCGCGATGTTGGGATGGTTGAGCGACGCCAGGATCTGCCGCTCCACCCGGAAGCGGGCGCGATCGAGCTCGGTGTCCAGGCCGGGGCGCAGAAGCTTGAGTGCGACGTGCTGCTCGAACTGTCCGTCCGCGCGGCAGGCGAGAAATACTCGCGACATGCCGCCACGGCCGATCTCGCGCACGATCGAGTAGGCGCCGATACGCCGGCCGGCGACGGGACCATACGCTTCGTGTGTCTCGAGAATCGCGGCGGCGGCCACCGCCGGCGGCGATTCGAGGAAGCCGCGCGCCTCTCCGACACGACGCAGGAGATCCTCGACCTCGCGGCGCAACTCCGGGGCGCCGGCGCACTCCGTATCGAGCACGGCGGGCCAGTGCTCCGGCTCGCGCGCGAGCGCGGCGTCCAGCACTTCATCAATTCGTTGCCAGTGATCCCGGTCGAGGCTCGGGCTCATGGGTGGCCAGGACGAGATGATCTTCGCGCCGCCCCATCGGGCGGCTCGCCAAAACTTTCATCGCGCGGTCGGCTGCGGCAAGCCTGCACCCGCACCGGCGCCAAGGGCGACGACGACCCGGTGGCGCAGTCCGTCGTCGACCAAGTCGATCATGCCGTCCGGCGAGACGAGCTCATCGACCGTCACGGACGCGACGCCGCGGGCGATGCCGGCGGGATTCTGCACGTCGATGACATACGTACTCGCGCCGAACCGATACTCGATCGAGAACCCGCTCCATCCGGTGGGAATGCACGGGTCGATGCGGAGGCGGCGCCCGCGTTTCTCGAATCCAAGCACGCCCTCGAGCGACACGCGATAGCTCCAGCTCGCGGAGCCGGTGTACCACGTCCAGCCACCCCGGCCTTCGTGCCCGGTTGCCGCATACACGTCGGCGGCCACGACGTACGGCTCGACCTTGTACCGGCCGGCGTCTTCAGGCGTGCGGGCATGCGAGAACGGATTGAGCATACTCAGAAGCTCGCCGGCGCGGTCGCCATCGCCGAGCATCGCCATCGCCCACGCCGTCCAGAGCGCGGCGTGCGTGTACTGCGCTCCATTCTCGCGGACACCCGGCAGATAGCCCTTGATGTATCCCGGGTCCCGCGGGGACTTGTCGAACGGCGGCGTCAGCAGCAGCACGAGGCGCTCCTCGTCGCGAACGAGTCGCTCGTTGACGGCATTCATCGCCTGCCGCGCCCGGGCCGAGTCTCCCGCGCCCGACAGGACGGCCCAGCTTTGCGCGATCGCGTCGATCTGACATTCCTCATCGGTGGCGGTGCCGAGCGGCGAGCCGTCGTCGAAGTACGCGCGCCGGTACCAGGCGCCATCCCACGCCGACCGTTCGACCGCGGCCGCGTACGCGTCGGCGCGGGCTCGGCACCGGCTCGCCGTGCCGGCATCGCCGCGCGTCTCGGCGTGTACCGCGAATCGGCGGAGCGTCGCCGTGAGAAACCAGGCGAGCCACACACTCTCGCCCTTGCCATGGACGCCGACGCGATTCATCCCGTCGTTCCAATCTCCCGACCCGATGAGCGGCAACCCGTGCGCGCCGGTCGTGCAGGCGTGATCGAGCGCGCGAACGCAATGGTCGTAGAGCGTGCCCATTTCGCCGCTGTCGGCCGGCAGCTCGTAGGCCTCCTGCTCGTTTGGGGCGAGCGGCCGCATGGTGAGATACGGCGCCGCGGCGTCCCAGACGGCGGCGTCGCCGGTGACGCGAACGTAGTGATCAGCGACGAACGGCAGCCACACCAGATCGTCGGAGAAGCGCGTGCGAACGCCGCGACCGGTGGGCTCGTGCCACCAGTGCTGCACGTCGCCCTCGGTGAACTGGCGGCCGGCCGCGCGAAGGAGATGTGCGCGCGTGATCGCCGGCTCGGCGTACACGAAGGCCATGCAGTCCTGCAACTGATCCCGAAACCCGTAGGCGCCGCCCGATTGATACAGGGCGGAGCGGGCCCACATTCGGCACGAGAGCGCCTGATACAACGACCAACGATTGACCAGCGCGTCGAACTCGGCGTCGGGCGTCTCAACGCGGATCACGGAGAGTCGTTCGTCCCAAGCCGCGGTGGCGCCCTCGATCGCGGCGGCGGCTGCCCCGGGCGATCCGTGACGCGCGATGAGCGCGCGCGCCGCGTCGTCGCTCTCCGCCGCGCCGAGCAGAACGACGATCGTCCGTGTCTCGCCGGGCGCCAGCGTGATGGCGCAGCGAAGCGCGGCGCAGGGATCGTATCCGGCGCCGACGGCGCCCGAGAGGTGCTCGTCCCGGAGTCCGAGTGGCGCGGTCAGATCGCCGGTGCGGCCGATGAAGTGATCGCGACGGGCGGTATAGCTGGTGACCGTCTCGCTGATCCACGAGAACGCCACGCGGGTCGCGAAGTCCGGCGCGAAGAGGTTCTGGGCGAGCAGCGCCCCGGACGCGGCGTCGCGCCGCGTGTGCAATTGATGCCGAGTATGCTCACGCTCCGCGCCCAGCGTCCACTCGACGTAGCTGGTCACGGACAGGTGCCGCGGTACAGTGCCGCGATTGGTGATCTTGAATGAGCTGATCTTGACGGCATCGGCCCGCGGGACGGCCAGGGACAGCTCGGTCGCGACGCCGTCGCGCTCGTGGGAGAATCGGGTCATGCCCGGTGCGTGCGTCACGATGTAGGCTGGGGCGCTGGCGGCGTCGCCGGCCGCCGGCGCGGGGCCCGGCGTCGGCGTCCAGACGTCGCCGCTGTCGGCGTCGCGAAGGTACAGCACCTCTCCGCATGGGTCGGCCACCGGATCGTTGAACCACGGCGTCAGGCGGAAAAAGTGACTGTTGTCCGCCCAGGCGAATCCGCCGCCGCGCTCGGTGACGCAAAATCCCATCGCCGGATTGGCGATGACGTTGGCCCACGGCGCCGGAGGAACGTGCGCGCCGGCGACGTCGATCGCGTAGTCGCCGGCGGCGGTGAGTCCGCCGTACCCGTTTGGGTGCGCCGGTGGCCGAGCCGCAGCGGGCGTCTCTCTGCGCGAGCGGCCGAGAACCGGCGCGGCCGGAGGAGTGTGCGCACCGTTCGAGCTGTCGGCGTGGTCGAGGATGTGCGCCGCGACGATCTCGCCAAGTCCCACGCCGTCGCACAGCACGTGGATGCGCGCCGTGGCGCGCAGCAGTTTCGTGTCCTCGCCCGACAGGACATCGGCCCGCCGAATGAACACGCCGCCCGGCTGCTCGAGCACGCCGCCTTCGCTCGACGCCATCGCCATCGTCACGAGCTGGTCGTGCAATTCCTGCGCGTACGAATGCGGCTTCGCGTTGAGGATGACGAGGTCGGACCGAATGCCTTTCGTGCGCCAATACTTGTGGGCGACCAGCAACTGGCGCACACTCGCCAGTCCCGCCGGCGCGCGAATCGTGGCGAGGACGATCGGCCAATCGCCGGAGATTCCCTGGGCCCACAGCGCCTCCTGTCCGGTCGTGACCGCTGCCCGCTCGGACTCCGGCCCGCGAAGCGCCTCGTGCGGAAAGATCAGTGCCCCGGCGAGCTCCTGATACAGGGCGACGTCGGCGGAAGCGATGTCGAGATCGCGCATCTCGACCTCGGCCTCGGTCCGCGCCAGGCTCAGAGCGCGTTCGGCGGCGGCGCCGTCTCGGTAGCGATCCGCCAGACGAAGCGCCGCGCCGCGCGTGTCCGTCACCGCGGTCGTGAAGGCCACCGTCGCCGATCGCCCGGGTTCGATGCGTACGCGGACGCGCAGCGCCACGATCGGATCGAGCACGGCACCCACGGTGCCCGACAGCGACGCGCCCGCATCCAGGGCGTGCGGCGCATGGGCGGTGCGCCCGCGTCCGATGAAGCGCGCGCGGTCCGTCTCGTACGTCACCTCGCCGATGCGTTCGGGTCCCGCCGCCACGACGTGAACACACCACGGCCACGTCTCGTCGCTGGACCGCGGGCGCCGGCTGGCGAGCAGCGTCGCGCCCGGAACCCACTCGGTCTGGACGAACAACTTCTGAAACGCCTGGTGGGCGCGGTCCGCCGGAGCGGGGCAGAGCACGACCTCGCCGTAGCTCGTCAGCTCGAGCTCGTGGGCGACGTGAGATCGGTTGACCAGCGTGACGCGCCTGATCTCGACCTGTTCGCCGGCGATGACGACGACCTCGGTGCGCGTCTCCACGGCGCCGTCGCGGCGTGTGATCGTCACGCGGTCGGTCGCGAACGTGGCGCGATAGGACGACGGCACCGCGCGAACGGGCTGGTGTCCGGCCGACCAATCCTCGCCCGATGTGAGATCTTTGATGTAGATCCAATAGCCGGAGTCGTCCTTCGTCGCGTCGGCGCGCCAGCGGAGGACGTCGACGCCGTTGGCGCGGCTGTAGCCGGCGCCGGCGTTGGTGAGCAGCACGCTGTAGCCCGGACCGCCCAGCAGTCCCACGTGCGGCTCGGCCGTGTACGCCGTGTCGACGGTGTGGACGCTGATCTCCGCGCGGGCCGCGCCGTCCACCGTGAGGCGGGGAACGTCCGACTGGGGCAGGCGGGGTACGTAGCGCCGCGGCACGCGCTCGTCGAGCAGCAGGGCGGCGGCGCGAACGGCGGCGTCGGCCATGAAACGCCGCTGCCAGATGCCGTCGGCCTCCGCCTCGCCAATGCTCAGCGCATTGTCCAACGCGACCAGGCTCATGCCGACGTGATGCGCCATGAACGTGCGGACCACGGCGACGCGCTCGTCGGGAGCAACGCGGGTGTAGTCGAGCGCATCATAGAATCCATATGCGCCGAGCGCGCCTTGCCGCTCGAGCTCGTCGAAGTTGCGCAGGGCGGCGTGGGCGTCGACCGACGCGGCGAGCGCGGTCGCGTACGGCGCGATGACCAGATCGCTCGCCAACCCGCGCTTGAGCGCAAGATCGGGCACGCCGAACGCGCGGTACTGGTACGTGTCATGGCGATCGCGGACGTTGTAGGCCGACTCGGAGATCCCCCACGGCACACCGCGCCCGCGTGCATACGCGATCTGGCGGTGGACAGCCGAGTGACAAGTCTGATCGAGCAGCGAGAACGGACGGGGCGGCATGACGAGGAGCGGCATCAGATACTCGAACATGCTTCCGCTCCACGAGACGAGCGCCGTCGCATGGTCGGCGACGGTGAGCGAGCGGCCGAGCCGGAACCAGTGCTCGGTGGGCGCATCGCCCTTGGCGACGGCGATGAAGCTCGCCAGCCGCGACTCCGAGGCGAGCAGGTCGTACGACGACTCGTCGAGCTTGCCCGAGCGGGCGTCGTATCCGATCGCGAGGAGCCGGCGCTGCGGCTCGTACACGAGCCGAAAGTCCATCTCCATCGCGAACGTGCGCGCGCGCACCGCGAGGGCCTCGAGTCGCTCGACCAGTGCCGCCGCTCCGGCCGCCGTGCGTGCCGCGGCTCGAAGCGGCATCCGCGCCTCGTCCTCCGCGTCCAATCCCAACTGCGTCAGCTCCGACGCGGCGGCTTCCAATCGTTGTCGCGCCCAGAGCGTCGACGCGGCAACGTCAGGCGAGGTCGTGGCGAGCCCCGCGCGCCGGCGAACGTCGAGCGTCGCCGACTGGTAGGCGACCAGACGTTCGCTTGCCCATTGCGCGCGGCCGCGCGCGCTTCCGGCCGAGTCGTGCGCGGCGTGCTGGATTCCCTCCGCATCGAGCACTGCCCACAGCCGCGCGTCGTCGACGGGCGCATCGGCGAGCGCCAGGCATCCCTGCGCGAGCGCGACGAGGTGCCCGGCCAGATTCCCCGAATCCACGCTCGAGACATACGGCGGGTCGAGCACGCGCAGGTCGGTCAGGTCGTACCAGTTAAAGAAGTGGCCGTGCACGCGCGCCATGCGATCCATCGAGTCGAAGGTGCGCTCCAGCCGATCGAGCATCTCGCTGCGCGTGAGAAAGCCCAGGTCGCACGCCGACATCGTGGCGAGCAGCTGCAGCCCGATGTTCGTGGGCGACGTACGCGACGCGATCACCGGTTGCGGGCGTTCCTGAAAGTTGTCGGCAACCAGCCAGTGGGTCTCGGCGGTCACGAATCGCTCGAAATAGCGCCAGTGTCGGAGCGCATAGCGCAACGCGGTGGCACGCTGATCCTCGTCGAGAACCAGGTTGCGCCGCAGGAGCGGCGCGCTGAGGGCGATCGCCATCTCGGGTGCGATGAGCCAGGCGGCCGCGAGCCCCGCCCACGCGCCGAGCGATACACCGCCGAGCATTCCACCGATCGGCGAGGGCGCGGCGCGCCAGGCGATGAGTGCGAGGATCGACGTGCCGAGAAGGACCGCGGGCCACATCCGCTGCCACACGGACCGGCGTGAGTGGCCCGTGGCCCGCTCCGCCTGCGACGCGGTCTGCCACTCGAGCAATCGGCGATGCGAGCCGAAGACGCGCGTCAGACTCCGCACGATGGCGTCGCCGGCGAGCAGTGCCTGGTCCGGCAACAGGATGACCGCCAGGCCGAACTGCTGTCCGGCACGCGAGGCATCGTGACCGAGGGCGGCATAGTAGGGCCGCCAGGATTGGTGCCGTGGTGGACGCGCCGCCATGAATGCCAACGGAACGACCCATGGCGCGCTCAGCGCGGCGAGCCAGACCACGGTCCAAGCAAGCCCGGACCCCGGCAAGATGAGCCAACTCGCGACGAGCCACACGAGCAGTACGACCGGCGTCGTGCTGCGCCGCATGTTGTCGCCGATCTTCCAGCGCGAGAGTGCCGACAGCGGGTTGCGATCGAGGCCCCCCGGCCCGGGAACGCGGGGCGTGAGCCAGCGAAGCAATTGCCAATCGCCGCGAATCCAGCGATGCGTTCGTCGCGTGGCGGTGAGGTAGCGAGTCGGATAGTCGTCGAACACCTCGACGTCCGTGACGAGACCGGCGCGCGCGAACGTGCCCTCGATGAGGTCGTGGCTGAGGAGCGCATTGTCGGGAAAGCGGCCGGCGGTCGCGCGGCGAAAGACGTCCACGTCGTAGATGCCCTTTCCCGTGAACGTTCCTTCGCCGAACAGATCCTGATACACGTCGGACACGGCCGTCGTGTACGGATCGACGCCCGGGTGCCCGGAGTACACGGCGGCAAATCGCGATTCGCTCGCGCTGGCCAGCGACACGCTGACCCGGGGTTGCAGGATGCCGTAGCCGCGGACGACGCGGCCGAGATCCGGATCGAGCTCGGCGCGATTGAGCGGATGGGCGATCGTGCCGATCAGCGCGGCGGCGGCGCCGCGAGGCAACATGGTGTCGGCGTCGAGCGTGATGACGTAGCGGACGTCGCGCAGCCAGGCCAGGTCGCCTTCGGCGATCGAGAACGCGCGATCGCCGGCGCCGCGGATGAAAGAATTGAAATCGACGAGCTTTCCGCGCTTTCGCTCCCAGCCCATCCACACGGCGTCGGCGGCGTTCCACCGCCTGGGCCGGTGCAGCAGATAGAACGGCGGAGCGTACGTGGAATCGGCGGCCGGCTCGCCGGCATACGCGAGGTTGAGCGCGCGAATGCCGTCGACCGCCGCGGCGACGATTTCATCGTCCGCCGGCGTCGTCTCCGTGGCCGAGTCGAGAAAGTCCGAGAGCAGCGCGAATCTGATCTGCGGATCGCGATTCGCGAGGTACTGTACCTCGATGTGCTCCAGCGCGTGCGCCACGGAGTCGACGCTCGCGAACAGCAACGGCACGACCACCGCTGTCCGGTCGCCCTCCGGCACTGCGCGCTCGAAGTCCAATCGGGGAAGACGATCCGGCGGAACGGCGAGCGGCACCAGTTGATGAACGATCGCGACGGCGGCATCCAATGCCGGCAACA
>Ga0157370_10001371_pt1 | contig 30157 bp, 27 predicted proteins | sample C35metaG_FD_113463 | JGI IMG/M metagenome (GOLD analysis project Ga0157370, IMG submission 113463) | Corn rhizosphere microbial communities from Kellogg Biological Station, Michigan, USA - C3-5 metaG | ecosystem: Host-associated > Plants > Roots > Rhizosphere > Soil | place: USA: Michigan...
AAAATATTGGTTTAAAATCCGGCAGCCCTGTGAACTCGGAAACAGCCATATTCCAGGCTACAACTCCTACCTGTAGCATGTTTTCCAAATTATCTGTATCAGAAACCGGGGCGAGATGGCGTTATTAAATCAATAAGCATAGCAGAATAAGCTGCTCCTTTATTTTCTAAAGGTTTCAAAGCATTCTTTTCAGTTTTCTGCTTTTTATTTACTTTTTTAAGAAAATCTCCTTTTATTATTTTCATTGTACCAATGTTCTTATTTTCAAAATCACTTCATCTAATTTCGTTACATCTTGTCCACCGGCAGAAGCAAAAGTTTTTTGTCCGCCACCTCCGCCTTTTATTAATGGCGTTACAGTTTCTTTAATAATTTTTACTGCATCCAAATTTTTTGAAGAAACTAAATTTTCATCAACAGCAACAGCAACATTTGCTTTGCCTTCAATATTTGCAGCCAAAACAATTACGAATGGTTTTTCATTTTCCGATTCGGTTGGTGAAGATGCTATCCTGGATGACTGCTCTTTTAATCTTTCTTTTAAAAGTAAAGCCAGTTTTTTCAAAGCATCTGCACCGGAAACATTTACTATTTCTCCAATAAAATTTATATCATTTATTAAAACGGCTTTCTTACTTATTTGTTCACGGATTGTATCAAGTATTTGGGATTCCAAATGATCAATCTGCTTGCTTAATTTTTCTCTTTCTGATAAAAAAGAATCCAATGCTTTTCGTAAATCCTTTGGATTTTTTAATTTTTCTTTTACTATATTTAATTCTTCGAATTCCTTATTAATAAAATCTTCAGCAGCTTTACCGCTTACTGCTTCTATTCTTCTCAAACCTGCGCCGACAGCGGTTTCATTCGTGATTTTAAAAAAACCTAATTCACCTGTATTTCCTACATGGGTGCCCCCGCATAATTCAATAGAATAATTTGAATCCATCATTACCACGCGGACCACATCACCATATTTTTCTCCAAAAAGCGCCATTGCACCGGTTTTCAAGGCTTCCTCCTTTGGCATTTGCCGGATTACAACCGGAATATTTTCTCTGATTTTTTCATTTACAATAGATTCCACTTTTTGAATTTCTTCTTTGGTCATTTTACTAAAATGAGAAAAATCAAAACGCAGGTAATCTTCATTCACCAGGCTTCCTTTTTGCTGAACATGCGTTCCTAAAACTTTTCTTAACGCAGCGTGCATCAAATGTGTAGCGCTGTGATGAACTGCAGTTTTTCTTCTTTTTTCCGCATCTACTTTTGCAATAACTTTTGCATCAATATTTACAGGAAGTTTTTCAGTAAAATGAAGAATAAGCTCATTTTCTTTTTTGGTATTGACAACCGGGATTTCTTCTTCATCAAAAAATAAAATTCCTGTGTCGCCTTCCTGGCCTCCACTTTCAGCATAAAAAGGCGTTTCATTTAAAACTATTTGAAAGATTTCTTTTCCTTTGGTTTTTGTTTTGCGATATTTTAAAATATCGGTTTCTATTTCTAAATTTTGATAACCTACAAAACCTTTTCCTTCATTTTCATTTACAATAATCCAATCTTCTGTATCAACAACAGATGCCGCACGGCTACGGCTTTTTTGTTGTTGCATTTCTCTTTCAAAACCAATTTCATCAACCGATAGAGTATTTTCAGATGCTATTAACCTGGTAAGATCTATTGGAAAACCATAGGTATCATATAATTCAAATGCAGTTTTTCCATCAATATTTCTCTTAGATGATAATAGCAATTCCAGTCTTTTTAACCCTGAGTCCAACGTTCTTAAAAAATTATTTTCTTCTTCGTGAATTACTTTGGCAACAAAATCTTTTTGCTCTTCAAGATTGGGAAATACATTTTTAAATTGGTCTGCTATGAGCGGAATAAGTTTGTAAAGCAAGGGTTGTTTTACATCGAGATAAGAAAAATAATAGCGCACTGCTCTTCTTAAAATTCTTCTTATAACATAGCCTGCGCCTGTGTTTGAAGGTAACTGTCCATCTGCAACAGGAAATGCAATGGCGCGGATGTGATCTGCAATTACACGAAACGAAATATCGTGTTTTGAATCTGAATGCGTATATTTTTTATTGGAAATGTTTTCAATTTCTGCAATGGTTCCTGTAAAAATATCTGTATCGTAATTGCTTTTTTTATGTTGTAAAACACGTACCAATCTTTCAAAACCCATTCCCGTGTCAACATGTTTTGCGGGAAGCAATTCCAGTGTACCATCTTTTTTGCGATTGTATTGAATGAACACTACATTCCAGATTTCGATTACCTGCGGATTATCTTTATTTACTAAATCTTTTCCCGGAATTATTTTTTTTTCTTCCTCACTTCGGCAATCCACATGGATCTCGGTGCATGGGCCGCAAGGACCGGTATCACCCATTTCCCAGAAATTATCTTTTTTATTTCCAAAAAGAATTCTTTCTGCGGTGATGTGTTTTTTCCAGATATTTAATGATTCTTCATCCGGTGGTAAGCCTTCGCTTTCATCTCCTTCAAAAACGGTAACATATAAATCTTCTTCAGCAATATTATAGACATTCGTGAACAATTCCCAGCTCCAGGCAATCGCTTCTTCTTTAAAATACGGCGGCTTATTTCCGACAGCATTTCCGAAGCTCCAGTTGCCCAGCATTTCAAACATGGTATGATGATAGGTATCTACGCCCACTTCTTCGAGGTCATTGTGTTTGCCGCTCACACGCAAACATTTTTGTGTATCTGCAACACGTGTGTAAGGCGCAGGTTTATTTCCCAAAAAATATTCCTTAAACTGGTTCATTCCCGCATTGGTGAAAAGTAAAGTAGGATCGTTTTTAATGACGATTGGCGCAGAAGGAACAATGTGATGGCCTTTATTTTTAAAAAAATCAAGAAAAAGCTGTCTGATTTCTGCGCTTTGCTTCATAGAGTTTCGGGAATTTTTAAGAATGATTTAGATTATGAAGAAGTTATCTTTGTTACGAATAAAAAATATTTTAATGCCGCAAAGGTATTTGGTTTGAACACATTTACAAACACAACGGTTTTTAAAATCAGAAAACAATTGTCTCTCTTTTCAAAGGATGAAAAAATTAAAATTTTATTATAATACGCAAACATTACGCTACGAAAAATTAGTAACACCGTTGCACGTAAAGTTGTTGCGTTTTTTTGGTTTCATTATCGCAGTATTTGTTTTTGCATTCATCATTATTTCACTGGTATTCCGTTTTATCCCTTCGCCTCAATTAAAACTGGCGGAATTAAAATATGAAAAAATGCGGCAGAATTATGAAACGCTGGCATCGCAAACTCAAAAACTACAGGAAGAAATGACGTCGCTGGAAAAGCGTGACAATCAGGTTTACCGTTCTATTTTTGAAGCAAATCCGGTACCTGATTCTGCAAGGGCCACTTTGATTGAAAAGAAAAATGAATTTGAGAAAATTGCGGCAATCAATGATGAGAAACTAGGCAATGATTTGGCGAATACTTTAAATAATATCAGTGCCAGAATAAAATATCAATATGCAAGCTATGATGAAATTGAAAAACTAATCAAAAATCAAAGTGCTAAATTGGCCTGCATTCCGGCAATACAACCTGTGAGTAACCGCGATCTTACCCGCATCGCTTCAGGTTTTGGCGTGAGAATTGATCCTGTTTATGGAACATTAAAAATGCACAAAGGACTTGATTTTACTGCGCCACAGGGCACACCGATTTATGCTACCGGAAACGGAAAAGTAGAGATGGCAGGTTTTGATGAAAGTGGCTATGGCAATCACGTGATTATCAATAATGGTTATGGATATGAAACTCTTTTTGGCCACATGCTAAAAGTAAAAGTGCATGAAGGAGAACAGGTAAAGCGCGGTGAAATAATAGGATGGGTGGGCAGTTCGGGCAAAAGCACCGGCCCGCATTGTCATTATGAAGTGCACGTAAACGGACAGGTAGTGGATCCGGTTTATTTTTTTTATAACGATCTGACGCCCGAACAATTTGACCGTATTTTAAAAATTGCTTCTACCGGAAGCGCAAAAAGCCTCGATTAAAATTTATGGAACTTTCACAAATTAATTTTGATTTTGACGAAGATTTATCTAAAAAAAATGAAAAGATAGCAGTAAAGCCTCTAAATGAAACAGTAGGCCAGCAAATAAAGCCGAAATCTAACCGGGGAAGAAGAAGTATTAAAGAATACCATACAGATGTAAATGACCTGGAGATTCCTGAAGACGAAATTCTGTTTCAAAAACAATACTATTCTATAGGGGACGTGGCGGCAATGTTTAAAGAAAATACTTCGCTGATCCGCTATTGGGAAAATGAATTTTCGATTTTAAAACCAAAAAAGAATAAGAAAGGTGATCGTTTTTTCAGGCCCGAAGACATCAAAAACCTGAAAATGATCTATCATTTGCTTCGTGAAAGAAAATATACGATTGAAGGCGCGAAAGAATTTATAAAAAACAATAAAGCTGCAGGAGAAAAACATGAGATGATAGAATCTCTGGAAAAAATAAAATCATTTTTGATTGAACTGAAAAATAATCTGTAGGGACAGGATTTACTTTGTGCCTTGCGATTGTATTATTTTGGGGTGGTCAAAACAGCGCTTCCACCTTAAATTGGGACATAAATAAACCGCTCCTCTAATTCAAAATAAAATCATTGCTGCGTAATAACTTTCACTCTACATTTGCAGATTATTTAAGGGACGAAGCCTCTGGTACAAACCCGATTTTTTATCCTTTAGCAACTATTAAAGTAACAGAGTGAAGAAAAATTTTAATAAAGCAACGCCTATTGGGTTGATTATTGCCTTAGGAATTGTTTACGGCGATCTTGGTACTTCCCCGCTTTACGTATTCAATGCTATTATCAGGGACAAAGTAATTACTCCGGAACTTATACTTGGCGGGCTTTCCTGCATTATCTGGACGCTTACCTTGCAAACAACCGTAAAATATATTACACTCACATTACAGGCAGATAACAATGGTGAAGGCGGTATATTTTCTTTGTATGCTTTAATCCGACGTCAAAAAAAGTGGCTCGTTTTTCCTGCCATGATTGGCGGTGCTTCTATCATGGCAGATGGAATGATTACCCCTCCAATCACGGTTACATCAGCTGTGGAAGGATTGAAGCAAATCCCGTTTTTCAGTAACATCAGCGGCACTACGATTATATATATTGTAATCGTTATCTTATGTGCACTGTTTTTTTCCCAGCAATTTGGCACCGCTAAAATTGGTAAACTTTTCGGCCCGATTATGTTTTTTTGGTTCCTGATGCTATTGGTATTGGGCGGGATGCATCTCTTTGATAACCTCAATATTTTTAAGGCGCTCAATCCATATTATGCAATAAAACTTTTAACGCTTTATCCAAATGGATTTTTTATTCTTGGAGCCGTTTTTCTCTGTACAACGGGTGCAGAGGCGCTCTACAGCGATTTGGGCCATTGTGGAAGGGGAAATATCCGTGTTTCCTGGATTTATGTAAAAATTGCTTTAATTATTAATTACCTCGGCCAGGGAGCATGGCTGCTTTCCAATTATAAAGGGCGGGTTTTTACCAAAGAAATTATGGATAATGGATTCAATCCATTTTATGGAATTATGCCTGATGCTTTTAAAATTATTGGAATTGCGATTGCAACGATTGCGGCAATCATTGCAAGCCAGGCTTTGATAAGTGGCTCATTTACGCTAATCAGCGAAAGTATCCGCCTGAATCTTTGGCCAAGAATGAAAATAAATTATCCGACTGAAGAACGCGGGCAACTATATATTCCCGGGATTAATACATTGCTATTGGTTGGTTGTCTTGGCGTAGTTATTTATTTTCAAACGTCTTCAAATATGGAAGGAGCTTATGGCCTTGCAATCACTTTGTGCATGTTGGCCACTTCTATTTTATTTGCTAATTACCTGATTTCGCGACGCACTCCTAAGATTTTTGTTTATCTGTATCTTGTCGTTTACCTAACAATTGAACTTAGTTTTTTAGTGGCAAATCTAGTGGAGAAATTCCCTCATGGCGGATTTGTAACACTCATCATTGGGGGTGGTTTATTTACCGTAATGTATGTGTGGTTCAGGGCGCGAAAAATTAAAAACCGTTATGTGGAATTTGTGCGGCTTGATCAATATTTACCAACAATCCAGGAACTTAGTAATGATCTTACTATTCCAAAATATGCCACTCATTTAGTGTATCTGACCAGTGCAAATAATCCAAAAGAAATTGAGCATAAAATAGTTTATTCCATTTTGAACCGCAAGCCAAAACGCGCAGATATTTACTGGTTTGTTCATGTGGATACACAGGATGATCCTTATACAGCCGATTATACTGTAGATACGATCATTCCAAATGAAGTGATCAGAGTGGAGCTGCGCCTGGGCTTCCGGATGGAGCCGCGAATTAACCTGATGTTTAGAAAAGTAGTTCAGGACATGGTAGCCAACAAAGAAGTAAACATTACCAGCCGTTACGAAAGCCTTCAGAAAAATAATGTAGTGGGTGATTTTCAATTTATTGTAATGGAAAAATTCCTTTCTCAGGATAATGAGTTGCCGATTTTTGAAAAGCTGATTATGAAATTATATTTCTGGATAAAAAAGATAAGTCTGAGCGAAGAAAGAGGTTTTGGATTAGAACAAAGTAATGTGATTATCGAAAAATTCCCTTTGATTGTTGCGCCGGTTCGTAAGTTGAAATTAAAACGGGTTTTTACAGATGAAGAAAAAGGAGAATGAGCTATCAGAAATGAACAATGAGTTTAGCAACCAGCAAAATATCATACGGGAGAAACCTAAAATTTCTACTAAAAGAAAAATATACAGAGTGATAATTGTGATTATCCTGATCTATTGTTCCATTGGAATTGCACTATATCATTTACAGGAAAAGTTTTTATTTCATCCGGTTGCTTTGCCGCCAGATTTTCAATTCAAATTTGATATCCCTTTTAAAGAAGTGAATATCGCAATGAATGAAACTGATACTTTAAATATCATTCGGTTTTTTCCTTCAGATTCAGTCCCAAAAGGTGTTGTATTGTATTTTCATGGTAATAGTGATAATGTAATCCGCTACGCAAAATATGCAAATAATTTTACAAAAAACGGTTATGAAGTGTGGATGCCTGATTATCCAACTTTTGGAAAAACGACAGGCAAATTAACCGAGGAAAACATATATAAACAGGCGAAAGAAGTTTACAAACTGGCTCATTCAAAATTTTCTGCAGATAGTATTTTCGTGTATGGCAAGTCATTAGGTAGTGGCGTTGCCTCATACATTGCTGCAAAAGAAAAATGTGCAGGACTGATTTTGGAAACGCCTTTTTACAGTATTCCCAGTCTTTTTAGCACTTATGCACCCATTTATCCAACAAGCAGAATGTCGCATTTTAAATTTCCGGTAGGTGAATATTTAAAAGATATAACAGCACCAGTTCTTATTTTTTCCGGTTCTTCCGATAAAGTAATTCCTTATCGCAATGCAACAAAACTTAAAAAAGTTTTAAAGCCGGAAGATGAATTTATTAGGATAGAAAACGGAACGCATAATAATGTGAGCAGTTTTCCTTTATTTCAAAAAAAGCTTGATTCGGTTTTGGATATAAAAAAGTAAAGCCCTTTGTATTAAACTTCTTTTTTGAGAATCTTTAGCTAAATTTTTATCAGTAGAGGAACAAATAGATACAAACTGTAAGGCCACTGCTTCTTAAATTATCGTTTTTGCTATATTTAATACTAATAGTAAACGGTAATGATTTTATTTTTTTTGAAATAAAAAACTGCTATTCTAATTATTTGTTTGTTTGCTGTAGCAGCTATTTTTATCTTTAAACTTTCTAAAAAAAAATAAAATGGCAAAAGCAGAAAAACCAATTGCAGGTATTATCATGGGCAGCGACAGCGATTTAAAAATTATGCAAGCCGCTGCAGAAATTTTAAAACAATTTGAAATACCTTATGAAATTACTATTGTTTCTGCCCATCGCACTCCTTTGAGAATGGTAGAATATGCTTCATCTGCTATTGAACGAGGGTTAAAAATAATTATTGCCGGAGCAGGAGGCGCTGCACATTTACCCGGTATGATTGCATCTTTAACCATAATTCCTGTAATCGGAGTTCCTATAAAATCTTCCAATTCCATTGATGGCTGGGATTCGGTACTTTCTATTTTGCAAATGCCGAATGGGGTTCCTGTTGCAACGGTCGCATTGAATGCGGCAAAAAATGCCGGAATATTAACTGCGGAAATTCTGGCAATTTCTGATAAAGATTTAGCTAAAAAATTATTCACATTTAAGAAAGAAATGCGGGAAGAAGTGGAAAGGAAAGCGATGTTGGTTAATAAGAATTTCAATACATAAAATTCTGTGCAATAATAGAATTATTCACTCTTGATTTTAACAATTATTTTAATTTTTAGATTTTCTGCACAACAAAACCAACTACCGGGGATGTAAAAATCGGAAAGTTTATAGATCCTCGTACGGATTATGGTTTTAAACTTTTATTTGAGAGCGAATCGAATAAAGTTCTGCTCATCTCTTTTCTGAAAGTGCTGTTTAAAAATAGGAAAGAAATTATTGATCTTACTTACAATAAGAATGAGCGAAACGGCCCTTAGCCATTATCGCAAAACAGGTTGACATAATTTTTCCAAAGAGTTCTTTTGAAATATGGCTTAGAATGAGCCCTTTTTTTATTTCAGATTCTGCGCTGATATAATTAACTGATTCTTTTACTTCTGATGCTTCAAACCTTTCTTTTTATTGTAAATTTGCAGATTGAGAAATGCCGGGGCTGACCGGTTTTGACAGCATAGTTCTTTGTAAGTATAAGCATGTAGCGCGTTGCGTAATTAGCGCTTTAATCTGAATGCGAAAACCTTAAATGGCAATACACAATTTGCCATGGCGGCGTAATCGATAGATTCGCTTCCATTAGGGCCGTTGAGCTGGCCAGTCCTGTTGCCACGCTCTTCCGCCGACTCAAAATAAAACGGGATGCTGCAATTGAAGGCTGTGACAATTGCTTAAGATCATTCAGCTACGGAAAAAGTTGGTTCGTTTTGCCCCGGCTTTTCCCCGACAAATAATGCAAAAATAAACATGTAGAAGGCTTATGGCGAATGTGTTTGGACCAGGGTTCGAATCCCTGCAGCTCCACCTCCGGGGACTTTCTTTGAAAGTCTCTTTTCTTTTTCTGCACCTGAATAAATGTTTATACAATCCGTTCAAAATGGTATATGAAATCCACCGGTTAGCTGCCAGGAATTGTTGAGATGAATTGCTTCAAAATACAAATCACCATTTCGGGTAACGGGCACAACATATTCAAGTGAATAACCAACGCCAGCTTTGTTATTTATTGGGTTATCACTGTTACAGTAATTATAATAATATCCTATAGCAGGGATGAAATGATTGATGTGATAGCCAGCTTTCACGCCAAAATTGTTCGGGGAATTACGCTTTCGCGTTACTGTTGGTCGCAACTCTGCTTCCAATACGATGTTCCTGATTTCAAAACCCGCAGCCATTTTTACAACCGGCACAACAATCTGAGAAGGTAACGCATGGGATCCTTCGCTGACAAGAGGAATTTGTTGCTCAAAGGTAGCCGCGCCGGCACCCAGGTTAACAAATAATTGGGCACGAAGAATGACCGGGCTAATCAGCAGGATAAAGAAAATTATTTTTTTCATACTACTTTTTATTTTTGTCTTCCACTTTAAATTTCTTTCTTAAACTTCTTCTATTCATAATTTTTCTGACATTTAAAGTGCCAATAATGATATGAAAGCCACGATAATTCTTTTTAAAATATTTTATCTTTTCTTTAATGAATATGACCAGCGAATCCAATTGTATGGAGAAATACATATGAGGATGGAGCAGCCAGATATAGTTCTGCAGTTGATAGGATAATTTGATTTATTAGGTAAATTTCTATATTATAAATATCAATTGAGATTGCTAAAACCTTTTATCGGATACGTTTTTTTAAAATTGTAAAAAAAATTACACAAAAAGATATTCGGAGTTTTAAATTTTGGTAATTTTTTTTCTGATTATTTCTTTATACAGAAGCAACAAGTTCTATCAATACTCCATTTGTATCTTTTGGATGCAGAAAACAAATCAATTTATTATCAGCACCTTCTTTAGGTTTTTCATTTAATAAAGTAAAACCCTCATCTGTCAAACGCTTCATTTCTGCTTCAATATCATCGACTTCAAAAGCAATGTGGTGAAGACCTTCACCTCTTTTTTCAATAAATTTACTGATCACACTATCTGGGGAATAACCTTCTAATAATTCTATTTTATTTTTTCCGGTTTCAAAAAATGCGGTGTTTACCAATTCTGCAGGCAACACTTCTGTTTTATAGCAAGGGGAATTTAATAATTTCTCAAAAAGAGGAATAGAGACAGATAATTTTTTTACCGCAATGCCTACATGCTCAATCTTTTTCATAAAATTATTTTTACAAAAATAACCTAAACCTCTATACCATTTAACCTCAATAAACCTTTTCCTCCGGAACCCTTTCATTAAATTTGTAAGAAAAATCGTCATGATTCAGTTTCCCATCTATCTGGATAATAATGCAACCACACCAATGGATCAGCGTGTGCTGGAAACAATAATGCCTTTTTTTACAAAATATTTTGGAAATACTGCAAGCCGTACACATGCCTTCGGATGGGAAGCAGATGCTGCAGTAGAATATGCCCGCGAACAGGTGGCTCATTTAGTAAATGCCGAACCAAAAGAAATTGTTTTTACTTCGGGCGCTACCGAAGCGGATAACCTGGCTTTGAAAGGAGTTTTTGAAATGTACAGATCAAAAGGCAATCACATTATTACTGTAAAAACGGAACACAAGGCAGTTTTGGATTCCTGCAAACACCTGGAAAAAATGGGAGCCGAAATTACTTATCTTGATGTAAGAGAAGATGGTTTAATTGATGTGAAAGAATTAGAAAATGCTGTCAGACCGGATACGATTTTAATTTCTGTCATGTATGCAAATAATGAAACCGGTATTATTCATCCTGTAAAAGAAATTGCCGCAATTGCGAAAAAGAATAGTGTTTTATTTTTTTCAGATGCAACACAGGCAGTTGGAAAAATACCGGTAGATGTAATAAAAGATGGCATTGATTTAATGTCCTTTTCTGCACACAAAATGTATGGTCCAAAAGGTGCGGGAGCTTTATATGTTCGCCGCAAAAATCCAAGAGTGAGAATTGCATCTCAAATAGATGGCGGAGGTCATGAAAGAGGAATGCGCAGCGGCACATTGAATGTTCCGGCAATTGCGGGCTTTGGAAGAGCATGTGAATTATGTCTTATTGAAATGAAAAAAGATTCTGAAAGAATGTGTAAACTGCGTGATAAACTGGAAAATGAATTATTAAAATCAGGCGGGGCTTTTATAAATGGAAGCCGGCAACACCGGTTGCCAAATGTGAGCAACATGAGTTTTAAAAACGTGAATAGCGTCGATCTCCTCTCGGCTCTCAGCAAAAATATTGCATTGAGTTCGGGCTCTGCATGTACTTCCGGAACTAATGAACCTTCATACGTCTTGAAAGCAATGGGACTGAGTGATGAAATGGCGCTTTCATCTTTGAGATTTGGCTTGGGTAGATTTACTACAGAAGAAGAAATTGATTATGCGGCTGGGCAGATAATCAATTTGATTCAACAATCATCAAGAAATATAACAGGCATGCATAAACGCTTTTTTAAATAAAATTGTGGTGCAGTAAACAAAGAGATAATAGTATTGCTGTTTTTATTATTTATTAAAAAGCAACATTTTTATTTTTGGTAAAAAAATGATACAGCCAATTAGAAAAGAAATAATTGCTGAAAGTAAAACAGCAGAAGCTGCCATATCTTTTACTTTTTTTATGGTCAGGTTAAAATCGGGACATACTAAATCACAGAGTTTTTCAATCGCGGAATTGATAATTTCAAAACTTAAAACCATTGCGAAGCAAATGAAAATAACCAACCATTCAGTTTGATTTAATTTAAAAAAAATTCCTGCGATCACGATTAAAATGGCGATAACATATTGTACTCTGAAATTTTTTTCATGACGGATACAATCTTTCAAACCATGAAATGCATTTACAAATGATTCGGTCACTCTCATAAAATGATTTTGAGATATTTTATTAATAATAATTTACAAATCTGAAACCACTTTTTTTATTGTGTAGCAGGCTTTTAAAATTTCATTTTTAGTAATAATCAATGGTGGTACAATCCTCAAACATTCCGGCGCAAATAAAAACCAATCAGAAAAAATACCTTCTTCCAAAAGTGCATCGATCACTTTTTTATTTTGCTCAAAGCTTTCAAACTTAAGCGCCATCATCAATCCCCGGCTTCTGATATTTTTTATTTTTGGATGATGAAGATTATCCTTGAATAATTTTTCTTTTTCAAAGACTTTTTCAATAAAGTTTTCGTCCAATAAAAATTGCATAGCAGCATTTCCTGCGGCACAACAAACCGGATGTCCGCCGAATGTATTAATATGACCGAGAACCGGATTATTCGTGAAGGAATCCATAATTTTTTTATCGGCGATAAAAGCGCCTAATGGCATCCCGCCGCCTAAAGCTTTGCCCAATAATAATATATCCGGAATGACATCAAATTGTTCAAAAGCCCAAAGCGTGCCATTACGTCCAAAGCCGCATTGAATTTCATCTAAAACCAGCAAAGCTCCTGTGTCCGTGCATTTTTTTCTCAATGCCTGCATCCATTCCTTTTCAGGAACAATTACGCCTGCTTCCGCCTGGATGGTTTCTGCAATTACGCATGCAGTTTGCTTTGTGATAGAATTAAGGCTTTCAAAATTGTTGTAATTGAGGTGCAAAATATCGGGTAATAATGGACGAAAAGCAGTGCGCCAGTATTCATCACCGATAATGCTCAACGAACCTTGTGTGCTGCCATGATACGAATTTTTGAAAGCAGCAATTTGTGTTCTCCCGGTAAAACGTTTTGCAAGTTTCATCGCGCCTTCTGTGGCTTCTGTGCCGGATGCGGTAAAAAAAACTGAGTTGAGAGAAGCAGGTAGATTTTCAGTCAGCAATTTTGCATAAGCAGTTTGAGGCGATAAAACCAGCTCGCCATTTACCATTACATGCATAAAATTTTCTGCCTGCTTTTTGATAGCATCAATTACTTTTTTATTTCCATGTCCCACATTGCAAACACTGATGCCGCCAATAAGATCAATGTATTCTTTGCCTTTTACATCAAATAATTTACTCTCGCTTGCACGTACAATTTCCAATGCAAGTGGATTTGGTGAAGTTTGCCCAATGTGATTTAAAAATATCTGGCGATTGGTCATTTAAAAAAATAAAAAATAAGAATCATGAATATTTATTGTTTTGCTGCATTCTAAACTCTCTAAATAATTCTAAACCTCTCTAAACAAGGCAACTCCACTCTATTTCTCCTCCAAAACCCTCTTATACAAATCTTCATATTGGGGAACAATATTGGTAATATCAAATTTCATCGCTTGTGACAGTGCATTTTTTTTCATCTTTTCAAATGCTTTTTCATCAGATAAAATTTTAATGATATTGCTGCCCATATTTTCTACATCACCTACATTGCTCAAAAATCCGGTTACGCCGTTAATATTTATTTCAGGTAAACCGCCGACATTTGTAGATATCACGGGAACCGCTGCTGCCATAGCTTCCAGGGCAACAAGGCCAAAACTTTCGTATTCGCTGGGCAACAAAAAAAGATCCGAAATAGCCAGGATTTCTTCCATCTCTTCCTGGCGTCCCAGAAATCGGATATCAGTGCGGGCACAGGTTTTCCTGCAAAGGTCTTCAATAAAGGAACGCTCCGGACCATCTCCCACAAACAATAATTTAGAAGGGATTTTTTTATTTACTTTTTCAAAAACATACACCACATCCTGCACTCTTTTTATTTTTCTGAAATTAGAAGCATGCAATAAAATTTTTTCATTATTTGGTGCAATCACTTGCCTGAAAGGGGTAACCGGTTTTTTATTAAAACGTTTTGCATCTACAAAATTATAAATTACTTCTATGTCCTTCTCCATCCGGAAATTCTTATAAGTTTCATCACGCAAATTCTCTGAAACAGCTGTAATAGCAGCACTTTCATTCATTGAAAAGGTAACCACGGGTGAATAAGTTTTATCTCTTCCAACCAAGGTAATATCGGTTCCATGCAATGTGGTGATTACCGGAATATTGATGCCTTCTTTTAAAAGTATTTGTCGCGCCATGTAAGCTGCAGAAGCATGGGGAATCGCATAATGCACATGCAGCAAATCTATTTTCTGGTTGATGATTACATCAACCATAGTGCTTGCTAAAGCAGTTTCATACGGCGGATAATCAAACAATGGATAAGTAGGTACACTTACTTCATGATAAAAAATATTTGCATGAAAACCACCAAGCCTGACAGGCTGCTGATAAGTTATAAAATGAATGTTATGCCCTTTTTCGGCCAATGCTTTTCCCAACTCTGTGGCCAGTACGCCGCTCCCTCCAAAAGTTGGGTAACAAACAATTCCTATATTCATAAATTATTTTTTTGAATCGTTTCTTTTTCTTTTAAACAAAATAAATTTAAAATTAAAACGATGCAATTTACAACATCTTTAAAGGCAGCTTTTTACCGCCGGTAAATCAAATTATTTTTCATGGAATGTTTATGTTTGTGCAAAATTTTACCATGAAAAAATATGTTTTGCCCATAATCGGAATCATTATTGTATTTCTGGTTATTTTTTTTGTTGCAAGATATAGTTATACTTATAGTGAAGGCAATCGCGCCGGAAGACTGATTAAGTTTTCAAAACAAGGTTTTATGTTTAAAACTTATGAAGGCGAAATGAATCTGGGTGGCGTCACTAACGCGGCTAATAACAGCATGATGATGAATTATATGTGGGATTTTTCGGTTACTAACCAATCAGTTGCCGATAGTTTGTTGAAGCTGGAAGGAAAAGAAATCAGTGTACATTATAAAGAGAAAATGGCCAAACTTCTATGGCGCGGTGATACAAAATATATCGTAGATAGAATCGTTGAAGTAAGGTCAACAGCAGGTGACTGAGTGTATGTTTTTAAATAATTTTAAATATTTTAATGAGCCATTTATTAACAACTGATAGCATTATCAGTTTTTTTATTCTTGTTATACTCGAAATTATTTTGGGGGTTGATAATGTAATTTTTGTAAGCATTATTATTAACCGGCTCCCAAAGGAAAAACATAAAAAAGCCCGGCTTGCATGGGTAATTATGGGATCAGTGGTAAGAAGTATTTTGTTGCTTGGGCTTGGATGGTTGCTTGCTCAAAAAGGGAAAGCCGTGTTTACTGTTTTTGATAAAGGATTCGACCTGGCAAGTATTGTAATGCTTGCCGGTGGCCTGTTTCTGATATACAAATCCGTACATGAAATACACCAGAAATTAGAAGGAGAAGATCCGGATACTTCAAAACCGAAAAGCAAGCCACTCAGTTTTTCGCAAGCCATTTTTCAAATTGTTTTGATTGATATGGTATTTTCTTTTGACAGTGTGATTACTGCCGGAGGCACTGCAAAGCATGTGGAAATAATGATTGCCGCGGTAATCATTGCGATGATTATTATGTTTTCTTTCAGCCCTTATATTGCTGCGTTTATTCACAAGCATCCGACATTTAAAATGCTGGCGCTTTCATTTTTAGTGATGATAGGATTGAGCCTGATAATAGAAGGATGGTCGGCAGACAAAGCGGAAGAACTTCATTTGAAAAATTATATTTATTTTGGAATGGCATTCTCTTTTATTGTAGAAGTATTGAATATGCTGATGATAAAAAAGCAAAATAAAAGAGTAGTAGAACTGGATGAACCGTCATATAAAAATGAGTAATGAATCTGCATAAAAATATTTAGAATAAAATGGGAAAAAATAAAGGATTAGCTTTAGCCGTGGTGAGGCCATCGCTTCAAAGCCCACACTCAACACCAACCGCGGTGAAAAACTTTTTACCAAATCATATTTAAATTATTACTTTGCCAGCTAATGGCGGTAACTGAAGTATATAACGAAAAGATATTGTTTCAGCAGATTGCTGAAGGAAATCAATATGCGTTTCGGGAGACAATACAAAAGGAGTGGGAAGTCGTGTAATCAGGCCGCAGAATGACTTTTATTTTAATAAAATCTTTTTTACAATCCCCGGCCCTTCGTAAATAAATCCTGTCCAAACCTGCACGAGGCTTGCTCCATTTTCAAATTTTTCTTTTGCATCTTTTGAAGAAAAAATTCCGCCACTGCTGATAATCGGAATGGTTTCGTTTGTTTTTGAATGAATGTGTTTTGTAATTCTACTTGATTGTTCATTCAAAGGCTTCCCGCTCAAACCGCCTGCACCAATGGTGTCAATCGTCTCTTTATCAGTTATCAAATTGTTTCTGCTGATGGTTGTATTCGCAGCAACTAATCCATCTAATTGAATTTCGACAGATAAATCAATGATATCATTCAGATCATTTTGATTCAGATCCGGAGAAATTTTTAAGAGTAACGGTTTTGGATTTTTTTTTGTTTTATTGATTTGCTGCAGATTTTTAAGAATTTTTTTTAAAGAATCTTTTTGTTGCAGATCTCTTAATCCAGGCGTGTTAGGTGAACTTACATTTACTACAAAATAATCAACCATATCATACAATTCCTTAAAGCAGATTTCATAATCTTTCCATGCATCTTCATTCGTTGTGATTTTATTTTTACCGATATTTCCGCCGATGATTAAACTTGAATATTGAATATTGGATGTTAAATATTGATTATTTTTTATCGATCGCTGTTGCTGATCCCTAAATCGTTTAATCCGCTCTGCTACTGCTTTTGCACCGTCATTATTAAACCCCATCCTGTTAATTAATGCTTTATCTTTTGGCAAACGAAATAGTCTTGGTTTGGGATTCCCATTCTGCGGCAAAGGAGTTACTGTTCCTATTTCTACAAAACCAAATCCCAATGTCTCCAGTTCATTCAGATACTTTGCATTCTTATCAAAACCGGCAGCAAGGCCAACAGGGTTTGAAAATTTAATACCAAAAACTTCTTTAGAAAAATCCGAATTTGCAGGAGTGAATTTCTTTTTTAAATAATTTTTTATAAAAGAAAATCTACAAAAAAAAGAAAGCATATTCATTGAAAAATAATGAACCTCTTCTGCATCAAACCAAAATAATATGTTACGAAGTAATTGGTACATTTTTGCCTGCGAAGGTATGAATTTTGGTTGTTGAAGGTTAAAGGTTGATGGTTCAGGGTTTATTGAAATTAAAGAATAAGAATCAAGATTATTTGTGGCTTTGCTGTAGGCTGTTTCATTTTTTTTTTTAACTATTTTAATAGTTCTTTCCTTATTTCAATTTCCAATTGTTTTTCATCTTCAGGAATTTTTGAAATAAAACCTTTTTTATCAATAATCATTTGAGTTGGAAATATGTGTACATTGAGCGTATCAGTAATATACAAACTTTTATCTGGGATTACTGCATAAGCAAACGGAGTTTTTTCTAAAAAAACTTTTAGTTCATTTTCATTATTTGATGTCATACTCACAAAAAGCATATCATTGCGGCTTTTGTATAAGGCAACAAGTTTATTAAGTGCAGGCATTTCTCTTTGGCAAGGGATACAGCCGATAAACCAAAAATTCAGAACCAGTAATTTGCCTCTGCAGGTTTTGCTGTTATAAATGTTTCCTTTCAAATCAACAAAATCAAACCCGGGAAGCGGTTTTCCTTCCATTCGAAAAAATTGATAATATAGCTCACCAAACCTTATGATGTTTTCAGTAATCGCACTATCGGTTACTTTGATTATTGGGTAAAGTTTATAATAATTTGAAGGAATCGTTAGATTTCAATTTTAACGGCAAATATTTGCCACTCATAACTTTTTTCAAAAAGAAATCTTTTGAAATCAGAGAATCGTTTTCATTGTAAGAAATAATATCGTCTGAAAGCCTTACATCATTAGACCAATAAGTCCAAAAATTCATGAAGTTGCTTAAAATATATTTCGGATCTTGTATCGGGCCTCCCGGTTTTGCAGGAATAGTATTCTTGCAGGAAAAAAGAACAATGGTGAGCAAACTGATAATAGGAATGATAATATTTTTCAAGAATCTTTTTTTAATAAAACTTTTTTCTACAAACAATCAACTATAAACTATGAATATTGAACTATCAACCTTTCCCGGTAAACTCATCGAGCAACTGCATCACTTTTGCGCCTTCTTCAGCAGTGCAGGGATTAGGTCCTTTATCTAAAAAATAATCAACTATTTTCTGTATCAAAGGTTGTTGCACATGCTCCAGTGGTTCAAACAAAATTTCTTCTGTTTTTCCGTTTTTGATAATCTCGATTTTTTTATGTTCAAAAATAGGAAAGCGCATTTTTCCTTCAGAACCCTGAATTTCACAAAGGTCTTTTACATTTTCATCCGCCACATTAAAACACCACAAGCCATTAAAAATAACACCTGATTTAAATAAAATATTTCCACTTACAATATCATCCGCATTATAGAACTTAGATTGATTTGCAGAATAGCCGGAAGCTTTTTCAATTTCGCCAAAAAACCAATACATAAGGTCGAGCTGGTGCGGAGCAATATCGTGAAACAAGCCACCACCAGCCATTGAAGGATTTATACGCCATGCAACTTTAGGGATATGAAGCGCTTCCGGCGGAAGTTGTTTTTTATAAAATTGTAAGCGCGCAAAACGAATATCGCCAATTACTTTTTCTTTGATTAATTGTTTTACTTTATTAAAAAGCGGTTGTCCACGACGGTAATGAGCTACCGAAACTTTTATGTTTTTTTCTTCTGCAATTTTCGCGATCATGTTTGCAGATTCAAAGTTTAAAGCCATTGGTTTTTCAATATAAACCGGCTTTCCCGCATTGATGGCAGCAATGGCATATTGCTCATGAAACACGGGCGGAGTGGCAATGTAAATTGCATTTACTTCATCATCATTGATTAAATCATTTGCGTCATGATACCATTTAGGAACGCTATGTCGCACAGCATAATCCTTTGCTTTTTCTGCGTCCCGGCGCATGACTGCAACCAAGGAAGAATTATTTACTTTATTAAATGCCGGGCCGCTTTTCATTTCTGTAACATCGCCGCAGCCGATGATTCCCCAACGAATTGATTCCATTTGTTTTTTTTTGCCCGCCTGCCCGATTGAAAGGTTCAGGCAGAAATTTCACGAATGTACACGAATTATTTATTTCACGAATTACATGGATTAACATGGATAGAAGCAAAATTTATTTCAAAGAATTGGTCAGCAAAAGAAAAAGGAAGATTGGGTTTTTTTTACGGTCAATTTCAATATACACGAATATTTATGCCACGAATTATATAGATTAGCATGGATAAAAGCGGAATTTATTTTAAAGAATTGATCAGCAAACGAAAAAGAAGGATTTTATTTCCATAGATTTTTGAATACGCATGATGTAAGAAAAATTACAATGACAAAGCCAAAGAAGAATGGATAAAGGATACGATTCCATCAACAGATCCGGAAAACTAAATCGAAGGTTGGCCTTTCAAAATCAATTCATAAAAATCCGTTCTTCTGTCTTTTAAATTTCTTACGCTGCCATAAGTATGTAATTCGTATAGTAAAGAAAGATCAACATCTGCAATCAGAATCATTTCTGTGTTTGCAGTCGCTTCGCTTTTTATTCCATTTGAGGGAAAGGCAAAATCACATGGCGTGAAAACAGCCGATTGGGAATACTGAATATCCATATTTTCTACCTTGGGAAGATTGCCAATGCAACCGGTAATTGCAACAAAACATTCATTTTCTATTGCACGCGCCTGGGCACAATAACGGACACGGTTATACGCATTTTGAGTGTCAGTCAAAAATGGTACAAATAAAATTTGCATTCCCTGATCAGCAAGTAACCTGGGCAATTCCGGAAACTCCACATCATAACAAATCAGGATCCCAATTTTTCCTGCATCGGTTTCATAAACTTTTAATGTTTCGCCACCACGAATTCCCCAGAACTTAGACTCATCAGGTGTGATATGTATCTTTTCATACTGATCTATATTTCCATTCCGATGGCATAAATAACCCACATTTTTTAAAGCATTTCCTTCAATGCTTGGTACACTTCCGGTGATAATATTTACATTGTATTTTATCGCAAGCTCACGAAAACGTTTTCTAAAATCAGGGGTATATCTGGCCAGTGCACGCATCGCTTCAGCTTCAGACATTTCATTAAATTCTGCGAGCAAAGGGCCATTAAAAAGTTCAGGTAATAAAGCGAAATCACTTTTGTAAGCTGAGATAGAATCTATAAAAAATTCCACCTGCGTAAACATTTCATCCATGTTTTTATAAGGCCGCATTTGCCATTGAATTAATCCCAGGCGAACATATGTTTTGGCATTGAATAATGTTTTTGCCTCACTGGTATAATATACATTATCCCATTGTAAAAGCGTAGCGAATTCCTTGCTTTGTGCGTCTTCAGGCATGTAATTTTTTAATACTTTTTTTACATGAAAATCATTGGCAAGCTGAAAGGAAAGTACCGGATCATAAATCTCTTTTCGCTTTACTTTTTGAATATATTCTTTCGGCGAAAGTGTGTCAGCATATTTATGATATTCAGGAATTCTTCCGCCAAAAATAATTGCGCGCAGATTTAATTGCTCGCATAATTCTTTTCGTGCATCGTATAAACGCCTTCCCAGCCGCAATCCACGATAATCAGGATGAATAAAAATTTCTATTCCATACAACACATCCCCATTTTCAGGATCATGAGTACTGAAGGTATAATTGCCCGTAATTTGTTTGTAATTATGCGTGTCTCCAAAGCGGTTATAATTTACAATAATAGAAAGGGCACAACCCACAACCATGCCGTCCACTTTAATCACGATTTGTCCTTCAGGAAATTTATCAATCAGTTTTTTTATCGTTTCGAGGCTCCAGTAATTACCAGTCCATCGTGGATACGCTGCCTTCATCGCTACCAGCAATTCCTGGAAATCTTCATATTTTAATGCTCCTATTTCAATTTGTTTCATGGTAATTATTTAAAAGGTTTCAAGGCTGCCAGCTTTTCAAAAGTTAGCAACCTTGAAACCACAAGATTTAATTCATAATTAATGCCAAAAATCAAATTGACAAACCACACCGATTTTTATAAGCCCCAATGGTTTTTAGAAAAATTAAATTATTGATTTTCCGGATTAGTAATCACTACAGGTGCACCGCTTTTGTTTTCCTGAGTTTCTGAAATAGTTTTCATGAATGGTTTTAAAAAATCAATAGGAATCGGGAAAATGGTAGTTGAATTATTTTCAGTGGCAATTTCACGCAGCGTTTGTAGATAACGCAAAGTCAATGCACTTGGCTGTTCGCTCAATATTTTTGCTGCATCACTTAATCTTTGTGAAGCCTGGAATTCGCCTTCTGCAGAAATAACTTTCGCTCTTCTTTCTCTTTCTGCTTCTGCTTGTTTGGCCATTGCACGCTGCATTTCCTGTGGCAAATCAATTTGTTTTACTTCTACATGAGTCACTTTTACGCCCCATGGTTCTGTTTGCTGATCAATAATATGTTGAAGCTTGATATTGATTTTTTCTCTCTGGGAAAGCAGTTCGTCCAGTTCAGATTGTCCTAATACACTTCTCAAAGTTGTTTGAGAAAGTTGAGAAGTACCTACCAGGTAATTTTCAATTTCAATAATTGCTTTTTGCGGATCAATGACTCTGAAATAAATAACTGCATTTACTTTTATAGAAACGTTGTCCTGTGTAATTACATCTTGTGGCGGCACGTCCATTACCACAGTACGCAAACTGACCTTTACCATTTTGTCAATAATTGGAATCAGGAGGATAAGCCCCGGGCCTTTTACACCACCATCTAAAACTCTTCCCAAACGAAAGATAACGCCTCTTTCATATTCGCGAAGAATGCGGATAGAACTGGCAAGAATATACAGAACGAATATGACGATAATGATAATCGGAAGTCCAATTGGAAATTGTTGCATGTTTTAGTTTTTTTTAGATTAATTAATTGATTGGTTAAATGTTTATGTTTCATCAGCAGGCTGAACATATAAAGTAAGTTCTTTTACTTCTTTTATGATCACTTTTTGATTTATATTTATTTTTTGCGAAAGGGAAATAGCGCTCCAGATTTCACCCATCAGGCTTACTTGTCCATGAGGATCAAGAGCAGTAAGCGTTACAGCAGTTTGTCCAATCATTGCATTTTCTCCAGACACAGGCTTTGCTCTTTGTGCTCTCAATCCCATCGTTATAATGAAAAGAAAAAATAATACAGAAAAAGCAGTTACAGAAAAAATAACTGACCAGGATAAAGAAACGAAATTATTCACAGGGCTGGTTCGGAATAAAATCATGGAGCCAAGCAAAACAGAAATGGTTCCACCTATGGCCAATAAGCCATGACTAATGACTTTTATTTCCAGTAAATAAAGAATAATTCCAAAAATAATCAGCGCCAATCCGGCATAATTTACGGGCATCGAACTCATGGAATAAAATGCAAGAATCAGACAAATGACTCCGATGATTCCGGGAAAAATAGCGCCTGGACTAAACAATTCAAATAGCAGCCCATAAAATCCAAGCATCATAATAATATAGGCAATATTCGGGTCGCTGATTCTGCTCAAAACCTTTTGAAAAAAACCCATTTCCAAAGTTTCAACAGTTGCATTTTTGGTATGTAAAATTTTAGAGCCATTTTCCAATTGAATTTGTTTCCCATCAAGTTGAGTCAATAAATCTTTTTCATTGACTGCAATGAGATTAATCACATTTTTCTGCAATGCTTCCTGCTCGGTAATGGCAACACTATTTCTCACCGCATCTTCAGCCCATTGCACATTCCGGTTTCTTTTTTCAGCAATCGTTCTTAAAAAAGCGGCTGCATCATTCACTATTTTTTCATTCATTACCGCATCAGATTTTCCCTGCATATCTACAGGATGAGCCGCGCCAATATTAGTTCCCGGAGCCATTGCCGCAATATTTGCTGACATGGTAATAAATACACCAGCCGACCCCGCATGGGCGCCGGTAGGAGAAACATAAACAATTACCGGCACAGACGATTGCATAATGTTGGTAATAATATCCCGTGTAGAAGTTAATAAACCACCCGGCGTATTCAAATTAATGACAAGGCATTGAGCATTTTCTTTTTGCGCTTTTTCGATTCCCTGATGAATAAATTCTGCGGTGGAAGGATTAATGCCTTCATTCACATTTATAGAAATTACCTTTTGCGAGAATGAAAAGGAAGGAAGCAATATTATGGCTGCAAAAATGAAAAATCGTTTTACAAACAGTTGATTTACCAATATATTTTTAAGCTTTGACCGCATACATGTAATATACTGAAAGTGAAGTTATAAACAAAAAGAAGTTGTATATTAACTTAATGTTTTAATTCCTGATCAAAATATTTTTCTTTTCAATTATTGACAGTAAACAAATAAATAAAAATATTTTTCTTTTTATTTAAAATATTAACGCATTCTGAAGGTTGAAAGTTTTTCTGTAAATAGAGAAATAGAAGTTAAGATTTTAATTTATGGGTATTTTTATGGGTATATAAATATTGATTCTTTAAATATTACCTCTGAAATACTTTCTCTTATTGAAGAAATGGATGAGTTTAAAGAGCTTTGTTTGCAAAGTTTTTTTTCTGTTGAGTATAGCATATCCTTACACAATAAACAGACAAATAAAGCCTATTCCTATTTAAAAGGATAATCAGGGAAAATAAAAATTTTCATTAAAATACCGGTTTAAGATTTTAAAATCTTAAACCGGTAAATATCAAAAAATGAGGTATCAAAAAACACGTTCGCTTCAATTTTTTTTACAGCGATTCGTAAATTTTAATTTTATTATACAAAGTTTTGCGGTCAATTTTTAAAATTTCCGCAGCTTTTGTTTTATTAAAATTTACTTCTTTTAAAACAGTCATAATCGTTTCGTATTCTGCTTTTGCGGCGGCATCTTTCAGGTCTATTTCTTTATGTTGCGCATTCGATGTTGCCTTCACATTTTCATTTCCATTTGAATGAACTTCATTTAGTATGAGCGATTGGGTAATTTCCCATGGCAATACTTTAGAATTAATTTTTCCTTCAGGAGTCAGTAAAACCGCACGGCGCACTACATTTCTAAATTCACGCAAATTTCCCGGCCATGAATAATTCAAAAACATTTCTTCTACATCTTCTTCGTATCCCTCTATGTTTTTTTGCAACTCCGCATTGGTGCGGTCCAGGAAAAACTGAGCGAAAAGTGGTATGTCGCCTTTCCGGTCTCTTAATGCCGGTAAGTTGATAGAAAACTCATTGAACCGGTGATAGAGATCTTCACGGAATTTCCCTCTTTGATAAGCCTCCTGCAGATTTTCATTGGAGGCAACAATAATTCTTACATCCACATCCATTTCTTTTGTGCCGCCTACTCTCTTATATTTTCTTTCCTGGATTACGCGAAGTAAAGAAGCCTGCACGTCTTTTGGCAGATTAGAAACCTCATCTAAAAATAAAGTGCCTCCATTGGCCATCTCAAAATGGCCTTCTTTGTCGGTAACTGCACCGGTAAAAGCACCTTTTACATGGCCGAATAATTCACTTCCGGATAATTCTTTTGAAAGTGTGCCACAATCCATTGCAATAAAAGGGCGCCCTTTCCGGTTGCTTGCTTCATGAATGGTTTTGGCGATTACTTCTTTTCCGGTTCCACTTTCGCCATACAAAATAACACTGTAATTAGTAGGCGCTACGATCTCAATTTGCCGGTAAATTTTTGCAGTTTCACCATCCTGTCCAATCAGGTATTCATTATTGATTGATAATTCATAAATTCTTTTTTTCTGTGGAGTTGAGGATGAAGTTTTTGCTGGTTGCACATTTGATTCAGATACAGGATTTGCTACTGCTTTTTCAATTACATTAATTACCTCATCCGGTATTAGCGGTTTGGTAATATAATCAAAAGCGCCCATTTTAATAACATCGACAGCAGTTTTGATATCAGAATAACCGGTGATGATAATTACGATTGTTCTGGGTTTCGCTTCTTTGATTTTCATTAATACATCTTTCCCGTCTTTATCGCCCAACCGGTAATCGCAGAGTACAATATCAAAATGAAATTCATTAAATTTTGCAAGTCCTTTTGCTCCATTATGTGCTACTTCTGTCTCATAGCCTTTTTTATTTAAAAAGCGGCTCAGCAAGGCACACATATCAAAATCGTCATCAATGATTAGTATTTTTTTATTCATAACTTAAAATAAGCATTAGAGCGTTCAAAGTTAATTCAAATCTTTGTTTTTTAATTCGGGTGCAGGAACTGTTTTTTTTTCTGTTCTTACCCATTCTGCATATTCATTTGGTAAAATATTTTTGCCATACAATTTAGCATAAACTTTTGTAAATTCAGCACCAAGGTATAAAATAATTGAACTATAATAAACCCATACCATTAAAATAATAATTGAGGCAGCCGCCCCATACACAGACATCAGATTGCTTTTACTTAAATAATAGCCGATTCCCAACTTCCCTAAGGTAAAAAATACTGCGGTAATAAAACCGCCGAATAGAACATCTTTCCAACGGATTTTCGCATCAGGCAATATTTTAAAGATCAGGCTGAATAAAAAAGCTGAAACAATAAAAGAAAGAATTGCATCAGAAACCTCGATAAAATAAAGGCTGTAACCGGATATAAATCTTGCGATAAATTTTCCAAAAGCAGCAACTACAGCATTCAATAAAAGCGATACAATCATAATGATTCCAAAGCTCAATATCAGTGAAAATGAAAGCATCCGGGTTACAATTAATTTCCACCAAACTTTATGTGCCTTAATGCGTAATCCCCATATTTTATTGATCGAATCCTGTATTTCTCCAAAGATACTGGTAGCGCCAATAAATAAAATAACAATGCTGATAAGGGTTGCAAAAAAATTATTCCCACCGAGGTGAATATTTTTGATAATGTCCTGTATCTGAATGGCTGCCCGGCTTCCTACCAATTTGTTTAGCTGCTCGTAAACCTGGCCCTGCATCGCTTCCTGCCCAAAAAGAAATCCAAAGAAGGTGGTGATAACAACTAACAACGGCGCTATTGAAAAAACAGTATAGTACGCAAGTGAAGCGCTGTATTTTACAATATTATCTGCCGAAAACTCTCTAAATACATCTTTAATAACTAAAGATATTTTTGAAAAATTTTTTTTGGACTGCATCCAAACAAAGTTAACGGAAAAGAATTAAGCTCCTTTTTTGATTCACCTTTTATAAGTTTTTATTCTGATAAAAAATTATAAAAAGGAATAAGTTTTTGTTTAAAAAAAAATTGTTTTCACAGGTAAAATTCTCAGCAGGCAATAATAATTTCTTTTTAAAAAAAATGATGCTAAAATGTTAAATTAATGCTCATTTCGTAGAGGGATTTCCCCAAGCATATACACTAATGCTATTTATAAATGCTTCATTATATACTGTCTTATATCATTTGTACACGTGGTATCGCAATAAAATAATTTGGCAAAGTTTTGAATGATACAAATGTGGCAGGCATATTTTTAAAATTTAAAACCTTTAACAATGAGAAGTCTTTTATACATCATTGCGGTAATTCTGATAATTATCTGGGTAATCTCCTTTTTACTTTATCATGTATCAGGTGGTTTGATCCATATTCTTTTAGTAATTGCAGTAATCGCAATTATTTTAGGAATCATCAGAAGGGCATAACCTTTAAAAATGGGAATCTCAAATATTTATTGATTTACTGTTCTTGAAGTTTTTTACACAATCTATTTTTTAACCTTAAATCATAAAACAAAATGGGAAATCTATTGTATATTATCGCAGTAATCCTGGTGATAGGTTGGCTGCTCGGACTGTTTGTATGGAATGCAGGCGGTCTCATTTATATTTTATTGGTAATCGCGGTGATCCTGGTTTTATTAAGAATTATCAGGGGCGCAGCGTAATTTTTTAAACAAATAAATTTAAATTATGGAAGACTGGAAATTAAAATTGAACGGAAACTGGAATGAACTCAAAGGAAAAATGAAACAGGCATTTGGTGACCTGACCGATGACGATTTAAAACATGAAGAAGGAAAAGATGACGAATTAGTAGGCCGTTTGCAACAAAAACTTGGAAAAACAAAAGACCAGGTCATCAGTTGGATTCAAAGTCTTTGATTGTTCGCGTTAATAATTTAAAACAAAAACCTCATTCATTATTGCATGAGGTTTTTTGTCATTGCTTAACTTTAATAGATGAAACTTTATGAACAGTGGCCACTATATGTAAAATTGGGATTTCAGTTCCTGGTCGTTTTTTTTATTTGCTATTTTATTTATGTTGCACAGAGTATCCTGATTCCTTTTGCATTTGCTGTTTTGCTCTTTGTGCTTCTTCTGCCCGTTGTTATTTTTTTAGAATCAAAAAAGGTAGGACGGGTTTTTTCCATTATTATCGCTTTGTTATTGGCCACGGGCTTTGTTGCAGTTATTATTTATTTGCTTAGCAATCAGATATCTGTTTTTGTAAACGATGTGCCATCAATAAAGCAGCATTTGAATGAGCATTTTATTGCAGTACAAAATTGGATAAAAAACCGGTTGCACATTTCTGTGAGCGAACAAAACCAATATCTGGCCCAGCAGGCTGATAAATTAAAAGCTACCGGTACAGGCTATATCAGGAGCACTTTTTTTTCTATTTCAGAGGCATTAATGCTTTTGATACTGATGCCTGTTTATTCTTTCCTGTTATTGTATTACCGCATTCATATCCGCAATTTTTTATTTGCACTTTTCAAAAAAGAATTAAAAGAAGATGTGCAAAATGTGATTTTAAAATCGAAACTGATGATCCGCAATTACATGATTGGGTTAGTAATAGAAATGTCTATGGTGGCTTTTGCAAATTCTGTCGGACTTCTCATATTGGGAATAAAATATGCAATCTTTTTTGGCGTATTGTCGGCGGTATTAAATATCATTCCATATCTCGGCATGTTTACCGCCACTGTTTTTACGGTTCTGGTAACTTTGACAACCTCCGCAAATACAAGCGATGTGATTTGGATAGTCGTAATCTTTTATGGCATTCACATGCTGGATGTAAACATTTTAATGCCCAATATTGTTTCTTCAAGGCTTAGAATAAACGTACTTATCTCTGTTCTTGGCGTGGTAATTGGCGGAGCGCTCACAGGCATTTCAGGGTTATTTTTATCTGTGCCCGCTATCGCATTTATTAAAATACTTTGCGATCAGATTGAGAGTTTAAGACCCTGGGGAATGCTGATGGGGGCTGATACAGGCAGCGAGCAAAAAAACAGGCTTTATAAAAAACTTCAAAAATTTTCAAAACTAAGATTGACGCAAAGAGAGTGATTCAAAAAAAGAAGATGTTTTTTTAAAAAGTAATCGTAAAGGTAGTGCCTTTTCCATATTCGCTTTCAGCGGTAATATTACCTTTATGTCCTAAAATGATATTCTGCGAATTGGCAAGCCCAAGCCCGTTACCTTTTTGCTTTGTAGTAAAATATGGTTCGAATAAACGGTCAAATTCAGACTTTGTCATGCCTTTTCCGTTGTCCGAAATTTGTATAAAGCAATGACCATCTTTATTTTCTGTCTTGATCTTTAAGATTCCATGTTCATTCATGGCCTCAACAGCATTTACAATAATATTTAAAAAGGCGATTTTTATTTTTTCAATATCTACAGAAACACGGCAGAGATTTGGATCATAAGTTTTGTCCACTCTTATATGATTCAGCTCAATTCTGTCGCGGGCCAATTCCAATGCAGCATCCAGTATTTCATTGATAGAAGCATCGGCAAAAGTAAGCTCAGCTACACGGGTGGAGTTCAATAAATCACTTACCAATTGATTGATTCTTTCAGAATTCCTGCTGATCATTGAAAACAACATCTCTGTGCTTTCAGTATCATCCAATTCAGATTTTAATTGCTCCGTCGCCAGATTAATATTTGTCAAAGGATTTCTCACTTCATGGGCAATCACGCGCGCAATTCTTCCGGTTACTACATATTTTTCAAGCCTCCTCAGCTCAATTAATTCGGTATTTAGATTAGAAAGTTGTTTAACTCTTTCCTGTAGCTCGTGTTCATATTGTTCAGCTTTTTTAGAAGCGAGTTGCTTCTCTTTATTTTCTTTATTATAGACCACCAATGAATAAATTGTAAGTAAAACAGCAACAATAATTGACAGGATATTTAATGCCTGTATGAGGCCCGAATATTCAGAAACCTTTTGTGACCGTTCGTTCCAAAGGTTACTTTCTTCATTTTTCATTTTAGTGATTTCGTTACTTATCACTTTTGTTTTCACAGTTCCCTGGCTTTCACCTTGTAGTATTTCAGGCGTGATTTGGCGTGTGGAAAAAAAATGGTAAAGAACATTTTCGATCCACAAAAACTTCTCATCTATCAAATTATGAAGTGTGTCAAGATTCTGTTGCTGACGCTGGTTATCTATTGTCAGTATTTTTAATCTTGAAAAAGTGCTGTCTGTTTTGCGAATGCTTTCATCATATTCAGCAAGTAAACTTCGATCCTGGGTAATAAGATATCCTCTAAATGCAGATTCGCCTTTTGTAATAAAGGCGATAACATTATCCAGATTGTGAATAACTTCATTGGTATGATTCATCCAATAATCCTGGCTGGCAACTTTTCGGGTAGAAATAAATGTGAGCACATAAGAAAGAAACAACAGAAAGAATGCGGCAAAGAATCCGACCCTTGTACGAGTGGCTATTTTATCAGAAATATTTTTAACCATTATACAAATTACACAATATACATCGCTTAAGTTATTTTTTGGTTGCTTTGCTAATCAGCCAGATAATTATTATCAATATGATAACAATTCCAATAACGCCGACCCAA